>SKDZ01001212.1_pt1 | contig 9862 bp, 9 predicted proteins | sample 4826551 | NCBI WGS metagenome assembly SKDZ01 (sample SAMN11008822, study PRJNA524170) | human gut metagenome | biome: Human fecal sample; material: Feces; isolation source: fecal sample from pouch patient p12, p15 | host: Homo sapiens | place: Israel: Tel-Aviv | collected 2016-02-02 | reverse complement strand
ATTTAATTCATGGTCTTCTTTAAACTCATCTAAGCTATTTACAAATCCATCTCTTAATAATTTTTCAAAATATTCTTGGCAACGTCCTCAACCACGGCAAGGACTACCTCCAAGTTACCATGACCACTTCTGATGAAAAATGGTTGAAACTTAGTTTTTCCAATGGATTACAAGCTAAAATTGACAACCCGCAACTTTTATTAGAACGTTTCAAAACCAATGAACCATCTCGTACAAATAAAAGCACTGGACTCGGACTTAATATTATTCAAGAGCTCTGTCACATGATTCATATCACGCCTAACATTGAAATAACAGATACTGACTTTAAAATTGACCTTTTAATCCGATTAAACCAATAAAAAATCTCGTGAGTATAAAATCTCGCGAGATTTTTTGTCAACAAGTAAACCTTACAGCTCTTTATGTTTAATAACAACAGAACTGCCAACTAGTGACAACAATATAATAGCGACACCTACAAAAAGATAGGGGAGACTTTCATTCATTGAGACTAAATTCAATCCGACCTTTTGAGTGAAACCCGCAAGATCAAAATATTTGATGACATCCGATTTTGTTATAAGCTGTACAATCTGAACAATCAAAGGATAGATCACAATAAACACCGCTGCCATGATTGAACTCTGAGTTAAAATCAAAATTAACGTTGCTAAACTGAACAATACACTGACCATTAAGCCCATTACGACAGACGACAGTAGCATTTCAGAAAAAATAGAAAATAAATCTACGCCTGCTGTACCATATTTAAAGATGCCAGAGACAAGAACGATGACAAAAAATAGAAAAGTCGATAAAATCAAGACAACTAATTCAGTCACATACTTATCAAAAACGAACGACAATCTACTGGTTCCTGATGTCAAACTATTTTTATAGGACTTCAAAGAAAACTCAAAACCAATTAGTATAACAAAAACACTGATAAAACAATAATTCAAAATGGAACTTGAGGCAACAGTGTTTTGCATCAAATGCGGCAAGTCCCAGACCGTTTCTTTGAAAAGGTCATTATCTACATTGACGCCTGAAGTTATAGCAGTTTCAAAAAAGACACTCAACACTCCAAGTGCAGCCACTACCAATAATGTAATGCGAATCTCAGTTGTCTGACTTAAACGATAAAAATCTGCTTTCATTAAACGTACCATCACTTATTCCTCCCCTACTGTTTTCACTAAATTCGTGTAATAGTCTTCCAGGCTATAGTCTTGTTTATCTATTCCCTCAACATAAATATCATTTACCACTAGTAGTTTATTAATCTCTGCAACGCTCAAAGATGTGCTAGAAATTTTAATTTCGTGCTGACTTAGCACTTCAAAATCATCTGTCACATTTTCAGATAAAACAACAGCTGCTTTGGCAGCATCTTCTACCTTAACAACAATTCCTTCTGTCACAATGGCATCAAACTCATCTTTAGTGATTTCCTGAATCATCTTACCTTTATGAATGAAACCAAAACGCGTCGATACTTGATACAATTCTGTCAAGATATGACTTGAAATAAAAATCGTTGTCTCTCTCTCCTGATTAATTTTCACAAGCAACTCACGCAATTCCACGATTGCAATTGGATCTAGACCATTGATCGGTTCATCTAAAATCAGAAAATCTGGTTGATTAACAAGTGCCATAGCGATACCCAAACGCTGTTTCATACCAAGAGAAAACTGCTTAAACTTTTTCTTACCTGTATCTGCAAGATTCACAAATTTTAAAGTCTCATCAATCACTGAAAAGTCGTGAATACCTCGCTGCAAGCAAATAATTTTCATATTTTGATAAGCATTCAAAGCATTAAAGGCTGCAGGTGACTCAATCACAGAGCCAATTCGATTTAATCCCTGATTATATTTACTAGATTGTTTTGCATGACCCAAAAGTGTGATTTGACCATATGTCTCTTTGGATAAATCAGCAATCACTTTCATAATTGTTGTCTTACCCGAGCCATTTCGACCAATTAAACCATAGATATCTCCTTTTTTAACATCAAGTGAGACATTATCAAGCGCCAACTGACGCCCGAATTTTTTAGTGACATTTTTTAAAGACAAAATTGTATCTGTCATATCCGTTCTCCTTTTTCTACAGAAGTTTCCGACTACGTCGTACCGCTGTCAGTATCATGTTGTTATTCGAACTTCCAGCTAACTCCTTATAGAAAATAGATGATTAATGAACCTGCGCAAGCGCAGAACCTTTAATCCCTAATTTTCTACAGAAGTTTCCGACTACGTCGTACCGCTGTCAGTATCATGTTGTTGATACTATTATCATATCATGCAAATATTAAGCTGTCTCTTAAGTAACTATTAAATCTTTCTTAAATCTCAATCTATAATTTGATGCAAAAAAAAGCGACTCAATTTGAGCGCTCTTTTCATCTATCTTTTAACTCTTAAATCGTTTCAAACAAAGCCACAACTTTTGCTTTTTGATCGGCTAACAAAGCGATTTTAGCAGCAATTTGTGTCTTAGCCATTTCGATGATCCGTTTAAAGGCTGGTTCATTTTTGAATGGTTCTGTGAAGTCGATAAAGGCTTGCAGTTTTGCTTCTGTGTCAAAGCTACTACCAATGACTTTGATAAAGTCACCAGACGCCATATCTCCGCCTAGCTTTTCTTGCACCCAATCCCAATTCTCAACCAACCAATCGAAGGCAGCAGCCTGTGAAAAGTCACGGCTGACAAGTGATGAGAACCAGAAACGTAAGTCTTGTGGTTTTACCAAATCAGTGTTGCGATATTGTGAGATGATCATTTCAACTGTCGTCATTTTCTTCGTGCTAGATACGGCAACATTCAACTCACGTTGGAAGGTTTGGTCAGTCGTTTTAGCATAAGCATCAAAGTACTTTTGAACTAATTCGTCTGTTTCGTTTTCAACGATTTCATTTTTCAGGACAACTTGTCTGATATCAGCTGGAATACTGTGAATATCAGTAGCGTGTTGGCTAAATACCTCTGATGATTGTGCGACAGCATCCGCGTTTTCAGCGTAGACTTCCCATGAAATTGGTAAAGCACGTAATTGCTCATCATTAAATGATTCACCGGCAACTTTAGTCCAACCTAAACGGTTGTATTGTTTGTCAAACAAACGTGCAACAAATTTCTTAAAGTTGACTTCTGAATCAGTTGATTCGTCGATGAAAATTTTCAGAGCATTAAGCGCTTGTGACATGGCCAAGTTGACAACATTTGACGGTTCATTATCAAATGTCGCAAGCAAGTTGACCAAATCAGCGTAGTCAGACAAGCCACCTTCTGCTAATTTCAAGGCAGATTGGATGAGTTGAACTTTTGTAATTGTATCAAAAGTTGGGACTGCTGCAGTTACTTTTTCAGTCAATGCTGCATCGTATTTGACCAAATAGTGTGCGGCATTTTGCGCATTAAAGAGAAGTGGTTTGTCGCCATTTTCAGCTGATAAAGCCGCAAATCCTGGAATTCTAACTTCTGCTTCTGACAAGACATCAGGCAGACCAGTCCAATTCGTGTTAAGTGGGATTTGCCATAGACGACCTTGGTCTACGCCCTCACCTGTAAAGAATTGTTGTTGGCGTAAAACGAGTTCATCGTTTTCTACAGACACGCTCAATACAGGATAACCAGGCTGCTCGATCCACGATGTCATAAAGGCTGAGACATCACGACCTGACGCTGCTGACAAGGCATCCCACAAATCGCGACCAACAGTATTGCCATACTGATGCACGTCAAAATACGCATGAAGGCCTGCTGAAAAGTCAGTGTCGCCGAGCCATTTGCGGAGCATGACCATAAGACGAGCACCTTTGGCATAGACGATAGCGCCGTCAAAGAGCGTGTTGATTTCGTCAGGGTGGTTAACTGCAACATGGACTGATTGGACACCGTCGATGGCATCACGATTAAGTGCCATAGGAGCTTCGGATACTGAGAACTGCTCCCAGATGTGCCAATCAGGTTCAATTGCATCAATGGCAACGTATTCCATCATGTTGGCGAATGATTCGTTCAACCAGAGGTCATCCCACCACTCCATAGTAACTAGGTCACCAAACCATTGGTGTGCAAGTTCATGCGCGATGACAAGTGCCACGTATTGGCGGCTAGCAAGTGTCGAGTTATCTGGATCAGCAAGCAAGGCGACTTCACGATAAGTGATTGCACCCCAGTTTTCCATCGCGCCTGCTGAAAAGTCAGGCAGACCGATATGCCATGAATGTGGCAATGGATATGCTACTTTGAAGTAATCTTCGTAAAATTCGATGACACGAATGGCGATATCTAAAGGAAAATCAAGCGCTTGTGCTTTATGTGCTTTGGTTGCAAAGACACCAACTTGTGTGCCATTTTTTGTTTTGCCAAGTTTTGACTGCATATCACCAAAGACAAAAGCCAAAAGGTAAGATGACATCTTAACTGTTGTGTCAAAGGTATGCACACCATTCTCATTTGAAATTTCTGGCATATTTGAAACGATTTCTTCGCCGTCTTTTTCGTCAAATTTCACTGACAAATCAAAGGTTGCTTTAGCCGCTGGCTCATCAATAGATGGAAAGGCTTGGCGGGCAAAGTGCGTCTCAAACTGCGTACCGACTAATTGTTTTTTCTCACCGTCAGCATCGTAATACGACGGGTAAATACCTGTCATGTTATCTGTTAAAGCTGCAGAGTAAGTGAAGTCAACTGTCGTTTCACCAGTTGCTGGGACTTTAAAGGCTACTGTTTCAGATGCTTCATCCAAGCTGAAATCGACTGCTTGACCATTGACGGTAACTGATGTAATATCTAAATCTTTTTGGTGAAATGCAATATCAGTCGTCAGACTCTCACCAGTTACAGTTACTTGACCTTCGAACCGTTTTGTTTCTCGGTTAACATCCAGGAAAATTTTATAATTTTCTGGTTTAAAATCATCGTATAAATGCTTAAATTCGCTCATGTTCATCTCCGCTATCATTCATTATTCTGTATCATTATATCAAAAAAGACTGCTCTTGTAAAAATTTGAGATTAGTCCCATACTTTTTTTAGACAACAACTAACAAGCTAAAGAAAACGCTCTAGAGTTCAAACTCTAAAGAGCGTTTTTTAAAGCTTAATAATCCATCACGTCTCCGACATAGCTTTGGAGAAGATACTCATTTTGAGAATCATCAACATTTTTCATTTTGATATCCCATTTACCATCTTTTTTGCTCATCATGATATTGAGTTTATCACTTGATTCTACTAAGTCTGATTTATCAAGAATTTCTCTATATTTATTATAGGTATCTTCTTCTGCTTTTTTGTAATCATAATCATCTGTCGCATCAAGATAGGCACTCTCATAATCACCGATAAGACGACTAATATTTTCTCTAGATAAAGCATCCAGCTTAACATTAACTAACGCTTTATTATCATAAAAACCTACAGTTGTCAGTTTATAAGATGAACGTTTGGCTTGAGCTTCACGAAATTGGTCATATGCAGCACTTGCTTGTTCGTCACTTGGTCTAAAGTCCATGAAATTATCTTTGAAGTTTTTGACGAATGCTTTTTTAGCTGTCTCAATAGCTTGTTCTTTATTTGTTGATACTAATTTTTCATAAGAATCATTTGCTTTATTTAAGAACACAACATCAATATAAGCAGCTAAGGCATCCTCAGCTTCTGTGAAATTCGTCTTTGTTTTATCGTATTTTTTCAAATCTACTGAAATCTCAACATCTTTTGCTTTTTGCGTTAGGCTAAGAGATGTTTTTGATACGGCTAATTTATATGTCTTGCCTTTTTTAACTTCAAACACAATTGTGCCTGTTGTACTTTTTCCTTCTGAAAGTTCTGTAAACAGTGTATCTTTATAATCGTAAGACGTTGTAAAGTCAGATGTTATTTCAGGTTTTATTTTCTCGTCATCACCTTTTTGATACAAGGCAAAATTTTCTTCACTTAAATAAACCTTCTTGTCACTCGTATTTTTAATATTGACCTCAAGTGCGATATATTCTGTATCATCACTCGTTTCTTTTTTCTCAGAAAGTGTAAAATAGCCATTTTTTAGATTAACTTCTAATCCTTCCGCTTTCGCTGCGCTTGTTTTCGAATCTTCTTTGGTCTCTTTCTTCGCACCATTCACACCACACCCCGTAATCAATAACGCAGATGTCAAAGCTAAAGCTATTATTCCTATTTTCTTTTTCATAAATATATTCTCCTATTTTTTTATATCAACCATTGGAAATAGTGGCAGTTTTGGGTTTCAAGGCGAAAGCTATAATAAAGAAGATGCCACCAGCTAACTGTAATACTTCCCCTAGAAATTTGACGACAGCTACACTCATTAAGTCATCACCGTTAACGCTTATCACTACTAACATTACCGTAGCAAGAAATATGCCAAATATAGCACCTACTATCAACAAAATACCAACAACAAGCAAAAATATTTTCCAACCCATGTCGCTTATCTTACCTATCATGACATAGGCAACCCAAGTCATGGTGTGCAAAACAATACTGAGTAGTAGACTAACAAGAACACTTATCACAAGCAATGCTATTGAATCATCATTTGTTTCTACTAGTCTAAGCGATATTGTTGTATAAACTCCTGCAAAAAAAGCTAACGTTGTTAAGATATTCCCACAGAGTGCACCCCGTTTATTTGTCATATTTTCACCGTACTTAGATTAACTATTGGAGATAGCAATATCTTTTGATTTTATAGCAAAAGCTAGAATAAAGAAAATGCTACCAGCTAGTTGTGATAGTGAGCCAAGTAAATCAGCACCACCTGCACCTAACATAAGGCCTCCAAATACGCCAAATACAGCACCTACTATCCAGATAATACCGATAACCAGTAAGAATATTTTCCAACCTTTATCACTTGTCTTACCAATCATCACATAGGCAATCCAAGTCAAGACATGAAGGATAAGATTAAAGCCAAGACCAATAAAGACACCTACCGTAAAAGCTGAAGATACCACTGCATCAGCTGAATCTAGATTAAACGATAACGTTGTATATGCTGTTATCAAAAAAGATATAGTTGTTAGGATATTCCCAACTAAAGCATTCTGTTTAATTGTCATTTTTTTCTCCATAAAATATTTTCTATGCCTCTTCCATTATCATTTCAAACACGAAAACCGTTGAGGCAATTGTTTTCGTGCTGGGTTGCAATCAACTGTTGGGTTAAAACTTCGACAAAATATTTATCTGACCTCGTTAATCATACTTCATCAGTAAATAAAACGTTACTGGCGAAAGAAAAACATGTTATTTACCTTCAAGCGTCAAATAAACCACGCCTATCCAATAAAAACCTTGTAGCTTATCAGATTGAATCGAACTAGCGACCTTTTGACCAATGACACCAAACTGTGCATCATCCAACTCATAAGTTGTTCGAAGTGCTGCTTTACCATTCTTATTCAACAAATCAATCAATTCCGTCGCAATTTTATCTTGATCATAAAATTTCTTCTCAACATGATAGAATTCTTTATCCGTATCAGTATCACTTGCTTTATAAGTTGCAAGCTTGCTGTTAATGACATAACGGTCATCCTCGACTAATACTTTCTGAGCTGATTTGCCAGGCAAATTAAGTAAAGCATTGTTTACCATATCATTATCGTTATTGGTCGCATCTACAATTGCCCACTCATTACCTATCTTAACTTTGTTCCAATCATGTGGTACTTCGCCATCAAGGTATCCTGTAACGACAATCGCATCAAGTTTTGCTTCATCTGCTAATAATTTAAACGCAGACGCATAACTCGCACAAACACCAACTTTATTAATCAAAACACCATAAGGAGTGAAGGAATCATTAAATTTCTCGTCAACCTTTTTGAAGTTATTTTTCTCAGCATTTTCAAGGGCTGCATCATCATATTCAGCGATTTTTGTTAAGTAAGCATTGATGGCATATTCTTTTTGTAAGTCAGTCATGTCTGGCTTGATGATGTCTTTAACAACTTTGCTCACTTCTTTTTTAATTTCACCTTGTTTTTTCAGCATATCAGCTTGACTATCTTCGTAAGAAATAAGCATTGTTTTACCATCTGTTGAAATTTTGGCACCATCAACACCTAAAATCAAAGGATTTTGATAGGTCGCTTCTTGCCAAGCATCCACTAGAATTTCTTCTGATTGTGCCTCTGGAAAATCTGACAAATCAATGATCGTTTCTCCGCCCATCATTGTTACAGCCAAGTATTCGCTCAATGCACTATTAGCTGTTATTTTTTGTTCATCTGAGATTTCGGTTCCTGTGCTTTTGGCTTTATCTTTTGATTTATCATCAGATGTCGTTGTCACAGTCGCATCTTTACTACCACCTTTATTAGCCAATTGATCTTGACGTGCTTTCAGGGCTTTTAAGTCCGCTTTGACTGTTTTTTTATCATAATCTTGAACTCTACCGTGACCTGTATAACCAGTACCTGAAATTCGGTAAGGAATATCAACAATATCTACTTTTGTTGCCTTGAGGTCTGACATATCATCTTTTTCATACTCGCCCCAAGTTTCAGTCTTCTCTTCGGCTTTATCAAATTTATAGTCAATCCATTTTTGAACAAGCGCGCCATCACACATGGTTACCCAAGCATATGCTGGTAATTTCAGGTAATCATCAACCAGTGACTTACCTTCTTCTTCACTGGTCAAACCAACTTCTTGCGTATACACAATTCGTTTAGCCATATCAGATTTACTCAAGGTGTTACTCATCGCAGAGGTACCTTTGCTTGACACAGCTATAACTGCATAGTGTTTATCATCAGAGGTACTACTATCTTGCTGAATCGGCTCTGTCCCTGCTCCGTATTTCTTAACATTCTCAGCATCACGACGTTCCAACTCAGATACCTGATAGTTCTCAGATGAGTCGCATCTTTAGGTGACCAGGTCAGTTTATCTGTCTGTCCTTGTACAAAAGCTTGCTGATTATTGTAGCCTTTTTCATTCGAATAATCTAACGACACCACATAATAATAATCTGCGCTTTTCACTTTATCCCAAGAAAAAACTGGTAAGCCATCATAGCCAATTGTCATCTTAACTTTGACTTCTTGTTCGATCTCATTTTTCACATTAACTGGTGTTACAACTGGCTTAGTTAACTTTTCTCCTGTTGTCAGGTCAACATAAACTGCCATATAAAGTTATGGTAGATTCCCCCAATCCTTTCCTTCTCCTTTATCAAAAAGATGAAGGGCACCTGCTTCATTACCATCAACATCTTGTTTTAAATCAAGTGTACTAATCGCAGCCACAGGAGACTTCCAAGGTTTAACTTGAATTTCCGTATGAGCATCATTAAGCTCAAACTGGGTACTGAACGATTGAGTTAAATCCGGGTCTTGAAAAATTTCAACAACTTCTGTAAAATCTTTCATCCCCTTATCCTTAGGATCAAAACCAATATCAAGCTTTAGATTTTCATCGCGTTTAACAGTTAACTTTTCTCCTGAATAATCAGCCTTACTGTCATCCTCATATTTTCCACGTACACGAGTCGCCAATTGCTCTACGTTGACAGACTTACCTTTTGGCGGTGCAGTTTTGTCTTCCGACTTTTGACAGCCAACTAAAAACAAGGTAGATAGTAAAAGTCCTGCAAATAATCTTCTTTTCATCTTCTTTTTCCCTTTTCATTATTTTCTACATCATTAATACCTTTTACCACATCAAAAAGTTACAGGTTTTTTAGTTTATTTTTAAGGTAATTAATAAAAGCGTCTTTAGAAACATCTTTTCCTGTCAGAAAATAATAACGTTTCCCCCTTGAAAAAGCCGCATAATAGCACTCTCCTTCTTGTGCTAACTGAATGAC
>SKDZ01001200.1_pt1 | contig 9927 bp, 10 predicted proteins | sample 4826551 | NCBI WGS metagenome assembly SKDZ01 (sample SAMN11008822, study PRJNA524170) | human gut metagenome | biome: Human fecal sample; material: Feces; isolation source: fecal sample from pouch patient p12, p15 | host: Homo sapiens | place: Israel: Tel-Aviv | collected 2016-02-02 | reverse complement strand
CCTTGAGTCAGCATGTGATTGGTGCGGTTATACGGGTCAATGGTTCTTATGGTCATTCTGATAATTCAGCAAGCAAGGATGGAGAAGATACTGCTTATAAACAGCATATCAAGGCTTTTCAAGAGCGAGGGATTCCAACGGCAGTCTATGCTTTTGTAACTGGTAAAAATACTACAGAAATGAAGAAGCAAGCAAAAGACTTCTATCGTCGTGCAAGTCCCTATAAACCAACTTATTATTGGCTTGATGTTGAAGTTACCAATATGAAAAACATGAATGAAGGAATTGAAGCTTTTCGCGCGGAATTAGAAAAGCAAGGGGCTAAAAACATTGGGATTTATGCACAAGATTGGTTCTTACGGGATAATCAAATAAAAGTTGATAAGTTCAAAGCAATTTGGATTGCAGCTTATGGGCGAAATACAGGCTCATGGGACGCATCACCAGAGGCAAGTTTAAGTTACAAAATGCAACAATTTACTGACCAAGGAACGGTGCCTGGTTATTCAGGAAATGTTGATTTAAATATGGTTAATAATCAATCAAATTATAATGAATTATTTAAAAATCAAAAATAATATTTTTCTTCCAAGTGATTTGCTTTCTCTTGGAAGTTTTTTTATCAGGACTGATGCAAATAAATTTGTTATAATGAATCAAATAGTAATTAAGGAGTTGTCATGACTGAAAAATTTATAAGACCAAGCAAGGATGAATACTTCAAAGAAATAGTTCAAGTGGTTGCGAAACGTTCTACTTGTAACCATGCCCAAGTTGGAGCTTTATTAGTGAGTCCAAATGGTCAGCTGCTTTCAACCGGCTATAATGGTGCCGTTTCTGGAATGCCTCATTGTACTGATATTGGATGTACAGAAGACAAGTACGGTCATTGTGTTGCCACTGTTCATGCAGAACAAAATGCGATTGCTCAAGCTGCCAAACATGGAGTATCGCCTGAGGGCGCAATTCTATATACTACTCTTTTTCCTTGTCTAGCCTGTCTGAAATTAGTCGTTGCTGCTGGTGTGAAAGAAATCAAATATATTGATGAATATCATGCCAAAGACCCATATGAAGAATTACTGATTGACACGTTAGAAATTTCTTGCAATAAGATTTGATTAGATAATCTGTTTCAATTAGTAAATCACTGCCAACTAAATGAGCAATTTATGAAAATTGCTCTTTTTTTTGCTAAAATAGAAGGCGAGGTTATCATAAAATGGGTATAAAATATCAACAAAATTATCAAGTTCCTTTCTATGAAAGTGATGCTTTTAAAAAAATGCGAATTTCAAGTCTTTTGGCCGTGGCCTTACAGATTTCAGGTGAGCAGTCGACAACTCTTGGGCGTTCTGATGTTTGGGTTTTTGAAAGATATGGCCTTTTTTGGGCAGTTATTGAATATGAACTAACCATTCACCGTCTACCAGAGTTCAATGAAAAAATTATCATCGAAACAGAAGCAACAAGTTATAATAAATTCTTTTGTTATCGTAATTTCTCATTTTTAAATGAAAAAGGGGAAGTTTTAGTTGAAATTCATTCAACTTGGGTTTTAATGGACAAAGAAACAAGAAAAATTGACCGTGTGTTGGATGAAATTGTTGACCCTTATGAATCTGAAAAAGTGTCAAAAATTTCCCGTCCTCATAAATTCCTTAAATTAGAGCAATTTGGTGAAACACGACAAATTGTTTATCCTGTTCGATTTTCTGCTTTAGACATGAATGGTCATGTTAATAATGCTAAATATTATGATTGGGCAGCTGATATGGTTGACTTTGATTTCCGTAAAGAACATCAACCAAAACATGTCTTCATCAAATACAACCATGAAATTCTTTATGGTGAAGAAATAAAAGCTTTGATGTCTTGGAAAGATGACGTTAGCCATCATAATTTTAATGACGGAAGCACTCAAATTGAAATTCATTGGGGGAAAATTTAATGACAGTTCTGTCAGTAGATTTTTAATGATAAAAATTAGAAGAGAATAAAAATGACAAATAAAAAATATGGTGGTTACTTGATTGACCTTGATGGAACAATTTACTTAGGTAATAAACGGATTCCTGCCGGTGAAAATTTCATTCACCGTCTGCAAGAAGCCAAAATACCTTATCTTTTAGTGACTAATAACACCACTAAGACACCGCGCGTGGTTCAAAAACGTTTGAGTCAGCACTTTAATATTGAGACTCCACTTGAAACAATTTATACTGCAAGTCTAGCAACTGTTGATTATATGAACGATTTGGGTTTAGAAAAAATAGTCTATATTATTGGTGAAGATGGACTAAAAGAGGCAATCTATGAAGCTGGTTATAAAAAAGACCGTGAAAATCCAGCTTATGTTGTTGTTGCTTTAGATACTGATTTAACTTATGAAATGTTGGTTTTGGCGACGCTTGCCATTCATAAGGGGGCAAAATTTATTGGAACAAATCCAGATTTAAACTTACCAAATGAACGTGGTTTGACTCCCGGTGCTGGAGCATTGATTAAAATGCTTGAAGCGGCAACACGAGTTGAAGCGACAATTATTGGGAAACCTGAAGCAATTATTGCTGACAAAGCCGTTGAAAAACTCGGACTTCCTAAGTCAGACTTATTGATGGTCGGAGATAATTATCTGACAGATATTCATACAGGAATTAATAATGGTATTGATAGTCTACTTGTGACGACAGGATTTACCAAAGCTGAAGAAGTACCAAACCTTCCAGTTCCACCAACTTATGTGGTGTCTAGTTTAAACGATTGGGAAGTCTAAACTTACCGTCAACTCTGTCAGTAATTTTATAACTTACAAGATAGTTATTGACCATTTTATCAGCAGTTCTTGCAGGTTTTGGTTTACTGCGTTTCTGCTATATTTTCGTCAGTAACTTATTGAATACTTTAGGAGAAGCTATGCGAGATAAACTCATTTTTGGATTAAGTATTATATGGATTATTGCATTTTCCGTAACTTTAACTATTTTTCTCGCTATTCCCTTGTTTTTTGGCGAAATCTTTTGGTATCGTTTGACTGATTTAGTACAAATGAGTATTGGAAAAATCTGGCACAATTTCCTTATTTTGATGAATTATTTAATTAATCCTTTAGAGAATAAGTTGTCTATGCCTGATTTCCCCTCGTCAGCAAGTGGACTCCATCATTTTGCGGAAGTAAAAAATTTGTTCATGCTTGTTTTCTTTCTGACAATTATATTAATCCCAATATTTATCCGATTTATCAAAGAAAATCTTTCTCTAGTTTTCCATAATGCTATTAGAGTTGTCATGATTTTTCCTTTGGCGATTGGAATTATTGCTTGGTTGATTGGCTTTGACCAGTTTTTTGTAGCTTTTCATGAAGTATTATTTCGTGATAATAGTTGGCTCTTTGACCCGGCGACTGATCCAATCATCAGTGTCCTACCTGAACAATTCTTCATGCACACATTTTTGATTTTTCTACTCGTATATGAATTAAGCTTTTTCATAATTTATCGTCGTGGAACTTTCTTTTTCAATAAAAAACGCTGATAAGTTTGTCAGTGTTTTTTATTGTTTGCCATTTCCGAACGTTACGCTCCGTTTTTTCTTATAAATAAGGTAAATTACTCATAAATCCGTTTAATTGAGATAAAATGAATAAGGAAGGTTGAGCAAACAGAGATTTTATAATCGCTCAACTAGTGAAACCCGTAGGGTTTGGTCGGTCTTTTCTGTAAATCAAATCATTAATGAGTTCATAGGCTAAGAAATACTTAGAAATAGCCTATTCACACTCCAAGGAGAAATTACAATGAATAACCTAAACTCAGTATTTGACTACGAAGACATTCAACTTATCCCAAATAAATGTGTCATTAACAGTCGCTCAGAAGCAGACACAAGCGTTAAACTAGGCAACTATACTTTTAAATTGCCAGTCGTACCAGCGAATATGCAAACGATTATTGATGATAAAATTGCTGAAATGCTTGCAAAAGAAGGTTATTTCTACATCATGCACCGTTTTGAAGCAGAAAATAGAGCCGCTTTTATCAAGAAGATGCACAAAGATGGTCTGATTGCCTCAATTTCTGTCGGAGTTAAAGCAGACGAACATGCCTTTATTCGTGAAATTTCAGCAGAAGCTCTCATTCCTGAATTTATCACGATTGATATTGCTCATGGTCACGCAGACTCTGTCATCAAAACCATTCAATTAATTAAACGTCTCATGCCCCAAACATTTGTCATTGCAGGAAATGTTGGAACACCAGAAGCTGTTCGTGAGCTTGAAAATGCCGGAGCAGATGCAACTAAAGTTGGGATTGGCCCTGGTAAAGTTTGTATCACGAAAGTTAAAACTGGATTTGGTACGGGTGGTTGGCAGCTTGCTGCGGTAAAATGGTGTGCTAAAGCAGCTAGTAAACCAGTTATTGCAGATGGTGGAATCCGTACACACGGTGACATTGCTAAATCAATCCGCATGGGTGCGACGATGGTCATGGTTGGTTCTCTTTTTGCTGCCCATGAAGAATCTCCAGGGCAAACAGTTGAACGTGACGGACAACTTTTCAAAGAATACTTTGGTTCAGCTTCCGAATATCAAAAAGGTGAACATAAAAATGTGGAAGGCAAGAAAATTCTTCTTCCGCACAAAGGCTCACTAAAAGATACTTTAAAAGAAATGGAAGAAGACCTCCAAAGCTCAATTTCTTATGCTGGTGGCCGTGATTTGTCTGCACTTACTAAAGTTGACTATGTTGTTGTTAAAAACTCAATTTGGAATGGTGATGCTATCTAATAAATATATGGATGCCAGTTTCTGAAAATATAGGAAATAAAATTTGCAAATAATCCTTTATTTTAAAGGTTGAATCTATCAAAAAAACACCCCATTAAAAAGTTAATGGAGTGTTTTTGTTTTCCGAGAGATGAAGACATTAATTATAATAATTTACCCTAATTTAATATTTTTAAGGATTATTAATAAAGTCTTGAAAGCCAGATGTATCAACGCCTTGCCACTGACCACCAGCTACATCACGAAGACTATCGACTTTCGCTTGTAAATCTTCCGAATATCCTGACCAGACATCAGAAAATTCAATAAGTAGCGCCAGATGAGCCACATAGAAATCCGGTAAATTTTCAGGTGGGAATTTTCGTTGTCTCATATAAACATCAATTACGTAATTTTCTAAATCTCTTTTAAGATTTTCTGGTTGTTTTTCCCGAATCACTCGTAAAAACAAACGATTTTCTTTTGCCCAAAGGGCCGTTTGATGTTCAAATGATTTGCCATTTTGACGGACAAGTGAGTTTTCGTTATAAAGCCAGCTATAGACAACACTATCAATATAATGAATATCTTTTGCGAGCTGACAAGATAAGCCAACAAAATAAGTATCCTCGAAAAGTTTTAATTCTGGATGAAAACTCAAATTTTCTTGTTGGAGGTACTCACGTGAAAACCACTTGGCATAAGCAGCCTTCCAGTCATAAATAGGATGAACCAAATAGCGAAAACCACCTTTTTCATCTAAAAATTGCTCGATGTAGCGTGCAATTAAGATTTGATGGTCCCCAGAATCCTTGATTGCATTGAAAAATTCTAATAGAGCTCCTGCAAAATGCAACTCATCATCTGAATCCATAAACATAATATAGCGGCTTTCACTATGGTCAATTCCGAATTGTCTTGCCATACCAGGTCCAACATTGTTTGGCAATTGATGATACTGTAAGTCCAAATTTCCAAAGATGGAAAATTTATCCCAATCAATTTCAGGACCAGCATCGTTTACTAAATGTACTGTAATTTCCGAAAAATAAATACCGATTTGACCATTGATTGACCCTAGAGCGACAGCTAAATTCTGTTCCGTTTGTCCCATAAAAGGGATGATAATACTCAAAGTTTTCACTTTTCCTCCAAAACAAGAAGTCACTCAATGAAATGAGTGACTTCTTTAAATTGTTTTACTCAATTCGTCAAATAAATTATGATTTTTTCATTTTACGACGTAAAACTTCAATAGAAGCGCCTAAAGCTAACATAGTTGCGCCAATTTCGACAAATGTTTCATCAAGTGATGATCCACCAGTTACAGGCAATGATGTTGATTGTGGAGCCATAGGTACTGTTTGGTAATTAAGTGCTTGTGGCGTACCATTTAATACGCTTTGACCGTTAGTCCCATTAGTGCCGTTTGTTCCATTTTGACCACTTGTACCTGTAGAACCGCTAGGGCCAGTTGAGCCAGTCGCTCCTGTAGAACCAGTTGCCCCAGTTGAGCCAGTCGCACCAGTATTTCCTGTAGAACCAGTAGGCCCAGTAGGGCTAGTAGGATTAGTTGGACCAGTAGGTTCTCCGGGAACTTCTAATTCACCAGTTTGTGAACCATTGTTATAGTTGCCATCAGGAGTATTTGCCCCAATTCCAGAACCAGAAGGGTTAGAAGTTGAGCCAGTGTCTCCTGTAGAACCAGTTGAACCTGTATCTCCAGTAGATCCAGTATCTCCCGTTGAACCTGTATCACCAGTACCAGGTACAGTTAAATCACCAGTTTGTGAGCCATTGTTCAAATCTCCGTTAGGAGTATTTGCACCAATTCCAGAAGTTGCACCTGTTGCACTTGTTGAACCAACGCTAGTATCAGAAGAACTTGTTCCAGCAGCAGCTGCGACTACAGTCACTTCTTGAGTGGCAGTAGTACTAGCAGCTCCTTGTGTCGTTGGGTCGATGTAATTGTAAGTATAGACAACTTGATATGTACCAGCAACTGCAGTGTTCACATTATTTGAAAGAATCATGCGATAACCACTGTCCGCTGTATAGTCTGTATCAGTTACAATTGCATCACCGGCAGATGGAATAAAGTTATCTCCAACGGTTACTGTCACGTTTGCAGGAGCAGTAATTGTTGGCATTACAAAGTCAGTTGACTTAGCAGAGTCGGTATTATCTGTTGTAGTTGTTTGACTAGAATTGCTATTCCCCGGAATTACCAAACTACCTGTTTGCGTTCCACCGGTTACACTACCATCAGGCGTGTTTGTGCCGATTGTTGTAGGACTTGCTACAGTTGTAGCAGCAACGGTATCATCACCAGGGATTATCAAACTACCCGTTTGAGTTCCACCAGTTACATCACCATCAGGCGTATTCGTTCCGATTGGGTCACCGATACAGAAACCAGCGGTCAATGTAGTATTAGAAAGTCCAGTCGCATCAAATGTAGTCGGAATTGCAATTTGACCAAAACCAGTATTGTTCAAGCTAATGACACCAGAAGTTTGAGTAATCAATTTGTTGTTTGCATAGAGGTAAACTTTTACTACTTGGTTTCCTGTAACAATTTTGCCATCGCCGTCTCGTAAATCAGCAACAGCAACAACTTCATTGACTTGTTGATTTGGTTTATCTGCCAAAGGATGAGTTGCATCGAGAGTTAAGATTCCTGAAGCATTTCCTGTCCATTGTCCATCACCAGGTGTATTGGTTGTGCCAGTGTCTCCCGTAGGACCAGTCGCACCCGTATCACCTTTAGGACCGGTAGGTCCAGTAGGTCCTCGGATACCTTGAGGTCCTTGAGGTCCGGTCGCACCCGTAGCACCAGTATTTCCTGTAGCTCCGGTCGCACCATCATTTCCTGGACGACCTTGAACCCCAGTCGTTCCTGTTGCACCTGTATCACCTTTAGGACCAGTTGCTCCGGTTGCTCCGGTTGCTCCTTTAGCGCTGTGTCCGGTATCAGTATCACCAATCCACCAGTTACCATCAGGTCCAACATAAGGAGTATCACCATCTTTACCAGCTGCACCTGTAGGTCCAGTTGCTCCCGTAGCCCCAGTTGCGCCTAATGCTGATTCGCCAGTATCATAAGAACCAATCCACCAGTTGCCATTATCACCAATTTCTGGAGTAATACCATTTTTACCAGTTGCTCCAGTCGCTCCTGTTGCCCCAGTTGGGCCTTGAGCATGGATACCGCTATCTTTGTTGTTGATATACCAGTCGCCATTAGCACCAATATAAGGGGTTGCTCCGTCTTTACCAGCAGCGCCAGTCGCACCAGTAGCCCCGGTCGCACCAGTATCGCCTTTGGCTTTGATACCTAAATCAACATTGCCAATCCACCAGTCGCTGTTTGAACCGATGAATGGAGATTGACCATCTTTACCAGTTGCTCCTGTTGCACCCGTGTCAACTTTGAGACCAGTTTGACCAGTTGCACCAGTATCACCTTTAACGCCTTGAGCACCAGTATCTCCAGTTGCCCCAGTAGAACCAGTTGCTCCTTGAGCATGGATTTCAGTATCTTTATTGTTAATATACCAGTCACCGTTGGCTCCAATATACGGAGTATCGCCATCTTTACCAGCGGCGCCCGTCGCACCAGTAGCCGAAGTAGCCGCTTGGGTAGCTGTTGACGCACCAGTAGCTGATGTTGCTGCTGGAGAAGTGGTTGAACTATCAGATGTAGCTGCAGCTGCTGTCGTAGCTGTTGACGCGTCAGTAGCTGAAGTAGCCGCCGGCGTAGTAGTTGAACTATCAGAAGTAGTTGTCGCTGCTGTGGTAGATACGTCGCTTGTGGTAGCGGCTGTTTGAGGCGCTGCGGTTTGTGTTGTAGCAGAATCATCAGTTGGAGTCGTTACCGCGGATGTTGCCGCAGCAGTAGCAGAGGTATCACCAGTTGTTGCAGGAGGCGTTGCTGATGTAGTTGATGTCGTTTAGACTTGTGCCACCTCATCAGCTTTTACTGTAACAGAGGTTGCAAGTCCTCCTCCACCGGCAAGGAGTAAAGCTAATGCACTTGATGAATAGAGCCAAGCTTTTTTGGATTTCCAGGTTCGGAAATTCTTGTTTTGGGTATGATTCTTTCTAGAATCAATAATCTTTTTCCCTTTGGAGAAATTATCTTCCATATTTAAAACACCTTCCTTTTTCTAGCTACATAAATTTTGTAGTTGTGATTATTTTACTAAAAATACAATAAAATAACAATATGTTTCAAAGGTGAATTAATTTATATTGAATAAACTGACAATTTAATATTAGTAATATTTAAATTCCTAGTTATTTTTGGTTTTGTTAGTGCTATATTAGGTTTTGTACGAACTAATTTATTTAAAAGCAATGTAAAGATTCTTAAACAAAACTTTCATTATTTATATAATGTAAACTTTTTGACATTTAAGTAGAGGTGCGGTTATAATGATTTTAGATGATTTCCGCAAATAAGGAGCAAAAATTGTATATTACAGAAATTCAGAAAAAAATTATGGATGCTTTTTTGGTTGTAGCAAATGAAAGTAATTCTGGAACACGAATTACGATGAATGAAATTGCAAATAAGGTGAGGATGACACCACAGGCCATTTATCGAAAACACTTTAAAAGTGTCATAGAAATTAGTGATACGATTCGGGATGAGACAACAGATGATATTATCAAAGCTATGGATGAAGCTTTTGTAAAAGATAAAAATCTTCCGATTTTGGAGGCAATTGCAAGAGAGGTGATTCCAGTGATGTATAAGTATCGCTTTGCTATTCGGATTTTTTATCATTATACGGAATATGGTGATTGGTTTAGTTATATTGGAGATGGGTTCGTCGAATGTGCAAGGCCTTTTCTAAAGAGAGACCTTTCTGATGTGTCGATTGCAAGAGAGAGTCTGCTGCGTCTATATGTACGCATTATTATACAAATTTTATTACAGTGGGTCGCAGAAGATTCACCCGCACCTCCGTCTATTTATTGTGATGAATTCTTAGAATTATGTGAGATGTTACATCTTTCGGATTACTTTGACCGGTCTTATTTAGATGATTCTCTTTGAAAAATGAATTATTGTTGATAAATATATAGAATTTTTTGATATATGTTATATAGATGAATTTATAATAAAAATGTAATTTTTAGTATAAATTTTAGGT
>SKDZ01001193.1_pt1 | contig 9948 bp, 12 predicted proteins | sample 4826551 | NCBI WGS metagenome assembly SKDZ01 (sample SAMN11008822, study PRJNA524170) | human gut metagenome | biome: Human fecal sample; material: Feces; isolation source: fecal sample from pouch patient p12, p15 | host: Homo sapiens | place: Israel: Tel-Aviv | collected 2016-02-02 | reverse complement strand
TGTGCTATTATAAGTCATATAAGTCGTGCGCTTTCTAATGCTTAGTGGTTTAAGATTAGGATAGCACGACTTATTTATTTTCCAATGAAATTAACTAGCAATTCGGGTTAGATTAAATAGTTTTTATACTCAATACTTATTATATATTCTTAGCAATTATTTTAACATCTATCCTATAATCATGAGATTTATCAATATCATGAAATAAATTTCCCAAATAAAATAAAAAATACTGGATTTATCATTATATCCAGTATTTTTTATTGAAAAGTCTTACAAATTAGCAGTTTCTTTTTATTCTATTTTAAAAGTAAAACTTCTTCCACTACTCGTTTCGGCAATACCGTAAGAATCAATGCGTGTCCTACGGACTTCCACATTTGGAGCTTCTTCAAGAACTTCTAATATCATTTTTCTTGCTTTTCAAATTCTTCTTTTGTAATGGTATGATTTGAAAACTGTTCTGATAACTTATCTAAACTTCCTCAAATTTAAAGAAGTTAAATAATAAAAATGACCTTCGGGTTATTTTTTTATTTTGAAAGCAAACAAAAACTTACTGACCCAATCATCAGTAAGTTTTTTTATTTATCTAGGTCGTAAAAGGCTGAATCGATTTCCTAAAGTACTGTAATCATCACCCGCTAAACGCCCAACTGGTTTGAGTTTATTTAGATTGACATGAAAGTTTTCCTCATCCAATAGTTCCTCTGCAAAAGAGAAATTGACAACTTCAAGAAGAACTAAATGCCCGCTCTCTCCTAAAGGTAAATGATGATACAATTTAGTTTCTAAACGAACATTCGACTCCTTTAAACTTGGAACCTGAACTTTCTGAGAAGGGACAAGTTCAAGTGAAAATTCTTCCGCTTCACTAATATGCTCCGCTAATGGTGCTGCCGTTTGATTCATTAGCTCCACATTATCCTCATTCACAAGGTGAACCACTGCTTCTTTCGTCGTCAATAAATTATTCAAACTATCTTTATTTCCCGTAAACGAAATGGATAAAAGTGGTGGATTTGACGAAGCAACATTGAAAAAACTAAAGGGTGCCACATTAACTAGACCTTCGAGATTTTGACTGGTCACCCAAGCAATTGGGCGTGGAACAATACTGCCTGACAGAAGTTTATAGACTGTTTTTTCGTCGAGCTCATTTGCTTGATATGATTTCATCAGTTCTCCTTTATTGCACTGTTTCAGCCGGAGTTCCAGCTTTGTGTTCCAATACTTTTTCAACAGTCCATAGTTCATCTTTTGTGCGGTCACGATGAGCATCTGAAGTGTCCAATGGACGTAAACTTGCGGCTGTTCTCGCTTTAGTAGCTTCATCTCCGGGGAATAAATGAGGAGGTAAGCTCAAAGATAAACCTGATTCTTCCTTAGTTTGGTCAATCCAGAAACCAGAAGTAATTAAAGCTTCTTCATAAGAATCAACAGCTCCTAGACCTGATTTTGCCATGTCCAATGCCCCAATCCCTGGTGTGTAAGTCGCAATTTCAAAGAGAACTCCTGGTGCTACTCTGACATATTCACTTGAGAAATAGAAACGATCAACCAAACCAGAATGTGGCAAACGGAAAGCCTTAATGCGTTCAATCCAATAGTTTAAAGTTTCAGGATTTGCTGTTCCCAGAGCTAAATGATGAATCGTACCATAACCTTGATAAGCGTAAGCTTCTTTTTCACCAGCTTCTTGAAGAATCAAAGCTGCTCCATTTCCACCATTCGCCACTTCAAAAAGATGTAAATCATCTTCTTGACCAGCGTAACGGAAGCCAAAAACTGTTTCCAAAATGGTCCGAAGATTTTCAGCATTTTCAACTTTTACAAAAACTGGGCCAAGTCCAGTAATTCCATGCTCTTGTGGAACATTTGAAAGTTGCCAAGAACGTCCTTTTGAATCATCCCCACTATTATTTTGGTCAGAAATCAATTGATATAATTGACCATCAAAATCTTCGAACTCTAAGGTTTTTTGACCAAATTTACTAGAAATTTCGCCATGTTTAACATGGGCATTGTCAAAACGACGGGTCCAATAATCTAAGGATGCATCTGTCGGTACACGGAATGAAGCACGTTCGATATTATTAACCCCATGATTTCCTTTAGGAATATCTTTGAAATCAAAGAAAGTCATATCAGCTCCATGCCCATCTTCTTCTGTGAAAAAGAGGTGATAAGTTTCATAGTCATCTTGATTGACTGTTAATTTTGCTAAACGCAGACCCAAGATATTTGTGAAAAAATCATAGATTTTTTGAGCACTTGAGGTGATTGCTGTTACGTGGTGAACACCACCAAGAGTAAGATTTTCAGGTATTTTTGTTTCAATTTTTGTTAATTCAGCCATTTGTTTTCTCCTATTTAGTTACTTTGCACTGAAACTTTTTCAATACAAAATTATTTTGTTTCTGTAAGCCATTTATTAGCGGCTAAAACTTCCTCTTGCGTCAATTGATGACCAAGTGAACTTTCATATATTTCAAGCTGACAGCCTGAATCTTCCAAATCACCTTTTAAATCACCAAAGTTTTTCTGAGGAACAATCATATCATTTGGCGCATAGCTTAGAAAGACATGCTTATCATCAAGTTGAACGGTCTGTTCAAAGTCTTCCAATTGCATCCCATGAAAGGCAATAATTTTATCAAAATTTATTTTTCCTCTAAGAAACATATTCAAAGCTACATTTGCACCATTTGAATAACCGATAGCTATCATTTTATGGACGTCAAGGTCATGTTTTTCAGCCAACAAACTGACCTCATCCGTCAACCAGTCTGTTTCTTCATCTAAAGATTCAAGATCAAAATTTTCTTTAGTAAAACCACCTAAGCCTCGGAGTTTAAAATAACGATTGACTCCTTGCTCATTAATACGTCCACGAATTGACAAAATAGGATGTGAAGGGGCAATCATTTCAGCAATTTCTACTAATTGATGCTCATCTCCACCCGTGCTATGTAATAACAAAAGAGGTGCCAAATCTTTACGACCTGCCTTAAAAACATAATCTGTCATCTTTCCTCCTCCATTCACGATTTCAGATTCTTATTTACTAAGTTTGAAATACAAATCAGCAACATTTCCACTAAATTCTTCAACTTGTCCAGAAATTACAACTTCAAGAACTTTCGCTGAATCATCAATTGCCGGAATTTCACGATTTTGTAGTGTTACGAATTCATCTACACTAGTAAATTCTTTAGTCATTGTACGTCCATCAAGGGTTTTAAAAGTAACTTTCATTGTTCAATCCAACTTTCTCATTTCTATGTTTACAATTGTAAACGAAAAGAATTTCATTGTCAAGGAATTTATTTTTAAAATACAAAAAAAATCGGCAAATGCTTGCCGATTCTTGAAATTTATCTAATTTATTTGATGATTGTTACACTACAAGGTGCATGTTTAACCACGTAAACTGCTGTAGAGCCAAGCAACATTCGGTCAAGAGCGCCTTTTCCTGAAGAGCCCATCACAATCATATCAATTTCATGTTCTTTAGCGAAATCGACAATTTCATTTTTTGCCGAACCATCAACTCGAATTTCTTCAAACTTCACTTCATTATTGATAATTGCCAAAGCTTTGTCTAAAACTTCTTTAGCTTCATTATCTGCACTTTCTTCAAGTACGGGAACTGCTGGAACTACTGGAATAGCTGGTGCAGGAACCACAGGAACTGGGTTACCAGCTGCATAAATACTGTTTTTATCCGTCGCATGTAAAACGAATAATTGTGAGTTGTCTCTTTTAGCAAGGACAATAGCTTCTTTTAACGCTTCTTCTGCCTGCTCAGATCCATCAATTGCGACTAGGATTTTTTTATAATTTTTACTCATTGTAACCGTCCTCCTCACTACAATTTTACGTTATTTCAGAGAGCAAGTCCAATTAAACGCTGTACAATTTATTCTATAAACCATTTATAAAAAATCACTTTCTTACTAAGAATGCTTCAAACTAGCATTATCACTCAATCATCAGGTCCTTATAGTTAGAATTGATTTATAGAAAAGGGATTCTAAAAATACAAAAACATTTTCTTTTTCATTTAAGTTTCATTTCAGCATTATAACGTATAATAGTTTCCATACTCCTAAATAAACTTTTTTCATAAATACTCCTAAAACTTCCGTTTACTCCGCGGAAGTTTTTTTAGCCTTTGATTTACTAAAGTGGTATAATTATTTTTAAAATTAGAGAAACAAACAAAGGAAGAATTGAAAGGATAGTAAAGAGATGACACAAAAAACTGTTGCAATTACTGGTGCTTCAAACGGAATGGGCTTTGAAGCTACTAAACTTTTTGCCAAACGTGGTTGGAAAGTTTATGCAGGGGCGCGTAGAGTTGACAAAATTCCCCAAGATGGTGAAAAAATTAGAGCGATTAAACTTGACGTTACAGACTCTGACTCCAATAAAGCCTTTGTTAAACAAATTTTAGATGAAGCAGGCCATATTGATGTGCTCATCAATAATGCTGGTTATGGAGAATATGGGCCAGCCGAAGAAATCCCAATGGATAAGATTCGTAAGCAGTTTGAAACTAACTTTTTTGGAGCTGTTGAATTAACTCAACTCATCTTACCAACGATGAGAGCCCAAAATTATGGACGCATTGTTAATATTTCATCTATTGGTGGCGATGTCTATATGCCACTTGGTGCCTACTATCATGCTACAAAAGCAGCCCTTCAACAATGGTCAGATGTTTTGGACCTCGAAGTTGCTCAATTTGGTATTCGTTCCGTTTGTGTACAACCGGGAGGAACTCAATCAAGCTGGGGAAATATCGCACTAGAAAATTCCAAAAAGAACATGAGTGAAAATTCGGCTTATCAACCTCTTGTGAATTCCGTTGCTTCTGGACTTGACCGTTTTATGAAAAATAGTGCCAAGGCTTCTGACTTAGCCGAAGTTTTTTATAAAGCAGCAACGGAGCTCAAACCGAGTCTTCGATATCTTCACGCCTTTGGTGATAAATTCATGGTGAATGTGGCTCGTAGACATCCCAAAATTTTCCGAAAAGCCCTACTTATAACTATGCGCTATTTTGAAAAACATAATCATTAATAAAAAAACAGCTCTTGGAGCTGTTTTTTTATTATCTCTTTAATTTCCAAGCTTTTTTCTACTTTTAAAAGTTCTATCAGTACTATTTAAAAATACTATTTAAAAATTCTATAACCAGAATTTTCTGAATCTCTTATAATGATAATAAGTTTTATAGCACAAAGGAGAAAGCTATGGTACAAGAATTGCTGACGAATAATCAACGAATGTGATCAATAAGTATTTTAAATTCTAATCTTAAACTTTTCAAATAGGAGAAAAAAATATGACTGATCATAATTATAAATTTGATACATTGCAAGTTCATGCGGGACAAGAGCCTGATCCAGTTACAGGAGCACGCGCTATTCCACTTTACCAAACCACTTCTTTTGTCTTTAACAATTCAGATCATGCTGAGGCACGATTTGCTCTACAAGACCCAGGGGCCATATACTCACGTTTGGGTAATCCAACTAATGATGTTTTTGAAGCACGCATCGCAGCTCTTGAAGGTGGGAGTGCAGCCCTTGGTGTTGGTTCTGGCTCAGCAGCCATCACTTATGCTATCTTAAATATCGCCACTGTCGGAGACAATATCGTTTCTGCAAGTACACTCTATGGTGGAACTTACCATCTCTTTTCTGGGACTTTACCAAAATACGGAATTACAACTAAATTTGTTAATCCAGATGACCCGAAGAATTTTGAAGAGGCGATTGATGAAAAGACCAAAGCTATTTATTATGAAACGCTAGGTAACCCTGGAAATAACGTCATTGATTATGATGCTGTTGGTGCAATCGCTAAAAAACATGGCATTCCTGTCATTGTTGATGCCACATTTACTACTCCTGTAACCTTTAAACCTTTTGAACACGGTGCTAATGTAATTGTTCACTCTGCAACAAAATTTATTGGTGGTCACGGAACTTCTATTGGCGGGGTAATTGTTGATGGTGGAAACTTTGATTGGGCCAATGGGAAATTTCCTGATTTTACACAAGCCGATGAAAGCTACAATGGCATTAAATTCGCCGAATTGGGTGAAATTGCTTTTGTAACAAGAATCCGAGCTATTTTACTAAGAGATACGGGGGCAGCCCTTTCACCTTTTCATTCTTGGCTTTTCTTGCAAGGACTCGAAACACTTTCACTTCGTGTTGAACGTCATATTGCCAATACTAAAAAGATTGTAGATTTCTTAGACAAACACCCAAAAGTTGAACTTGTAAATCACCCTCTACTTGAATCTAATGCTTACCATGCGCTTTATCAAAAATATTATCCGAAAGATGCTGGCTCTATCTTTACCTTTGAACTCAAGGATAAAGATGAGAAAAAAGCGAGAGACCTGATTGACCATCTCGAAATTTTCTCCCTTTTGGCCAATGTTGGAGATACAAAATCACTTGCTATTCATCCTGCTTCAACCACTCACCAACAACTCAATGATGAAGAACTTGCTAGTGCAGGAATTTCTAAAGGAACAATTCGTTTGTCAGTCGGCATTGAAGATGTGACTGATTTGATAGCGGATTTAGAACAAGCATTGGAAAAAATATAAAAAAATGAGCGGTAACCAGCCGCTCATCTTTTATTTAGGAGTAAACTTTTATGAAAAATTTTATTGGAATAAGTATATTATATTGAAACTCACTTAATTTTTACTAAAATTGGGCTAAACTGAAACTTGATTTTGTATATTCGATATTTTACAGACTAATATTAGAATTCGGTGCTTCTTGATGTTTATATCATTTGTTCTAGTCATCATATAATCAAAACAAATGTTTACTGATAATAAGAATTAGAGGTTGATGATGACTGATAATAAACAAAAAAACATAATTAAACTTTGGCAGATTTGTCTGGTCTTCCTTTTTTGGATTGGAGCAATGTTTTTACCTGCTACAATCAATCAAATAAAATTCGGTACTAATTTTGATTTAGCAAAAAGTCGCGAAAATTATTTTTTCTATCTTTGGGTGCAAAAACCAGTGACGAGTACCCTCCTAATTTTATTACTTCTTTGGATAATCTTGTCTTGTTTACGAAAATGGAAAATTACTCCCTTTCTCTCTTTTAGCTTTATGCTTCTTTATATTTATGACTTGTTTTTAGAATTCGTTCTAGGAAGAATATTTGTTGGTGTTTCCTTAAAATTGGCCCTATCGCCAGAAACTTTTATAGGACTTTGGCGTACGCTAGGTTTAGGATTCTTTTTGACAAGTCTTTTAGGAAGTTGCTTTTCAATCCTACTCTTTGTTTATCTTATGAATCTTTCAAGTCTACAAAAAAGTTGAAATAGAATAAAAAAATGAGCGGTAACCAGCCGCTCATTTTTTGTTTAGGAGTAAACTTTTATGAAAAATTTTATTGGAATAAATATAGTATAGTAAGTTTCTCTTAAATATTGCTAAAATTTGACTTTACTGAAACTAAAATCTAAGCGACTTGACAAATGAATGTTCATTTACTTAAAATATAAGTATGAGAAAAATTGATGAAAATAAAAAAGAAGCAATCACACAAGCTGTTTTTCAACTGACCAAGGAAGTAGGATTGGTCGGACTTTCAATTGCTAAGGTTGCTAAAATAGCCGGTGTTAGTCCGGCAACTATCTACGTCTACTATAAAGATAAGGCTGATATGTTAAGTCAAATTTTGATCGGAGTTAAAGATATTCTGGATGAAGGGCAAGAGGAAATTATCCTCTCTGTTTCTGACCCGCTTGAACAGTTCAAAAAATTACTTAGACATCTTATTGACAAGTGGACAACTTATCCCAAACATGCTATCTTTATGCGGGCAGCCCTTGAAAATCCAAGTGAAATAGCTCCCCATGGTATTGCTTATTCAAATAAACGGGCCGAGGTCATCGTCGCACTTTATGATCGTCTTCTTGACTCTGGTAAAATTAAACCTCTCTCCCAACATCTTCTAATCAGTTGGACTGCAGGCGGAATTATGAATAACTTACTTTACCATGCACAGATGGGTACCCAACCTGACGATGCGGAAATCCAACAAATGATTGAACTTTCTGTTGATGCCATTAAGAAAAACCTCTAAAAATTTTAGAGGTTTTTTTATAATTTAAAGTCTATTTTTATCGTAAAAAAATATATTATTTTAAAAAAAACTTTATACTTGACAAGTGAATGCTTATTCAGTTATAATCATTAAATAAAAATAAATGAACGTTCGTTTAACTAAAAAAGGAAAAATATTATGAAAACAGTTATCATCACAGGAGCCTCTAATGGAATGGGCTATAAAGCAGCCAAAGTCTTTGCAAGTAAAGGTTGGAAAGTATTCGCTGGTGCTCGACGTGTCGAAAAGATTCCGACCGATCAAAATATTGTCGGGCTAAAACTTGATGTCACAGATTCTGCTTCTAATCATGCTTTTATCGCTGAAATCCTGAAACAAACACAGCAAATCGACGTACTTATCAATAATGCTGGCTATGGTGAGTTTGGTCCAGCCGAAGAAATTCCAATGGAAAATGTCCGTAAGCAATTTGAAACGAATTTCTTTGGCGCTGTGGAGCTAACTCAGCTTGTTCTGCCTACGATGCGTGCTCAAAAATCTGGGCGAATTATTAATATTTCATCTATTGGTGGCGATTTGTATATGCCTTTGGGAAGTTATTATCATGCAACAAAAGCTGCTCTTCAACAATGGAGCGATGCACTGGATGTTGAAATCAAGGACTTTGGTGCACAATCAATCATTATACAACCTGGCGGAACTGCGTCCAGCTGGGGCGAGATTGCCATAGGAAATGCGCTTAAAAACTTGAAAAAAGATAGTTTTTATCAACCATTAGTTGAAAAGATACAAGGCGCACTTTCTGGTAATGCTTCCGTGGGGGCGACTTCTCTTGACCTTGCTGAACTTTTTTATAAAGCGGCAACTGACCAAAATCCAAAACGTCGTTATTTCAACTCATTTGGTGATCGAGCAGTCGTTCATATTGCGCGAGCTCATCCAAGATTATTCAGTCGACTGGCTACTTTTATGCTTAATCGTGTCGCTAAAAAGAAAGCCTAAGCCTATCAACTGTATGACTTTGTAGTCATTCAATAAAAAGTTAATATATTAATTTCCCGAGATATAAGATTTAAAAAAATAAGCAGAAATCTAAAAAGCCCTTTAAAGGGCTATTATTCTATTCTTGTTCTTGTTTAACTGCTCGAAACATTTCATTATAACGTTCATCATTTTCTTGGTCATCTCTAGTTACTTTTGCAATTGTGAATGCTGATGAGATAACTCCAACAGTTCCCATTAAATAATAGCCTTTAACCATGAGTGGCTCTTTTAGGGTGTACAAACCAATAAGAATCAAAATAACAAAAAGGGCAAATGATCCCCAAGCCAATAATTTAAAAGCAGCAGTATTACGATAAACTTTCTTTTTCATAAAATTTCTTCCTTAGGTCTTAAGTCTTTTTTATTTAAACACATTAATTTTACTAATTTTTACGAAAATGTCAATTTGTTTTATATCTTAAAACAACTGACATTATCATTTTCTTTAAATGCTAACCTAAAAATAAAAAAATGAGCGGTAACCAGCCGCTCATTCTTTTGTTTAGGAGTAAACTTTATGAAAAATTTTATTGGAATAAGTACATTATAATGTGGCTTGCTTAAGTATTGCTAAAATTACACTGAATCGAAACTAAAATTGCCTCATTTTTTTAGAAATATCCTTTCACTCTGATAGGATATTTCTAAAACTCAAAAAATAGTTAATTTTACTGACAGTTTCGTCAATAGCTCTTAGAAAAATGGGCTTTATAAAGTCCAACTTTTATGATAAAATAAGGGCAGAATGCTTATTTTTAAGCACAAAAGTAGTCAAACTAC
>SKDZ01001187.1_pt1 | contig 9994 bp, 9 predicted proteins | sample 4826551 | NCBI WGS metagenome assembly SKDZ01 (sample SAMN11008822, study PRJNA524170) | human gut metagenome | biome: Human fecal sample; material: Feces; isolation source: fecal sample from pouch patient p12, p15 | host: Homo sapiens | place: Israel: Tel-Aviv | collected 2016-02-02 | reverse complement strand
TCCTTCTTTATTGTGCCAACGTTCAATGTTTAAACGGTCTTGATTGGTCAGGTGTTTCCCTTTGCTCTGGCTTGTGATAGAATAGTCTTGCATCTGAATTTCCTTTTTATACTATTTGGTCGAACTTCTAGTATAAGAGATTCAGATGTTTTTTGCTTGACTCAAGGTGGCTAACTTCATTTTACAATTTGCGGTTAAAAAATTAAGTAAACTTGATCAAAAATACAGTGAAGAACTAAAAGATGCTAAGCAGAAAAATTTTGTGACTCAACATGCTGCTTTCCGCTATTTAGCATTGGACTATGGTCTTAATCAAGTGTCTATTGCAGGTTTAAATCCTGACAAAGAGCCTTCAGCTAAAAGATTGGGGGAATTAAAAAAATATGTTGAAGCTAATAGTATTCAGTATATTTATTTTGAAAAAAATGCTAATGATAAATTTGCCAAAACACTCGCCAAAGAAGCAAAAGTAAACGTTGAGGTGCTTAATCCATTAGAAAGTTTGACGAAGAAAGAACTTTCAGAAGGCGGGAATTATATCAAAGTTATGGAACAAAATTTAATAGCACTTAAGAAAACAACAGAAACAGAAGGAAACGAAATTCAAGCAGAAGATAAAAGTAATGAAGTGAAAACGGTTGCCAATGGTTATTTTTATGATGCTGATGTGAAAAACCGTTCTTTAAGTGATTATAGTGGAAATTGGCAATCAGTCTATCCTCTCTTGGAAAAAGGAACATTAGACCAAGTGTTTGAGCTTAAATCAAAACTTAATAAGGAAATGTCAGCTGCTGACTATAAGGATTATTACACAAAGGGTTATAAAACGGATGTTGACCAAATTTTAATAGATGATAAAACGATGAGTTTCGTTAAAAATGGAGTAAAAGAGAGCTATACATATCAATATAAAGGTTTCAAAATTCTAAACTATAGTAAAGGAAACCGTGGGGTTCGCTATTTATTTGAATCAAATGATCCCAAAGCTGGTGAATTTAAATATGTTCAATTTAGTGATCATAATATTAGCCCCGTAAAGACAAGTCATTTTCATATTTTCCATGGTGGAGAGAGCCAAGAAAAAGTTTTATCTGAATTAGAAAATTGGCCAACTTATTATCCGAAAATGTTGACGGGCTTTGAGATTGCTCAAGAAATGATTGCACATTAGTAACGTGTAATATAAAGATAATTAAATGTTGTTAAATCGTAAAAAAATTTTTCAGAGCAAACTGAGAAACTTTTTTTTACTACAAATTAGAAATTGCAATAAATTAATTAATTTGTTTACCATTAAGAATAAAAGGGGTAAAGTGAAAAATAGATAAAGTTAATAACGGTAGAAGTACTAAATGTAATGTATAACCTAAAATAGTATTGAAATATATATGTTTTAACAGTTTTGAAATGCATTGACATGAAAACGCTTGTGTGATAAGCTGTAACTTAAACATTACACAAGGAGTTATTATGAAAAAGATACATTTAAATAAATGGAAACATAAGACTAGTCTTTATCTTATGCTGTTTTGTTTGTCTTTACCATTGGCCTTAACGCCCCTAAGTGTCTCGGCAACTGAAAAAGAAACAGAATCTGAACAAACAGCACCAACAAGTCAAAAAGATGCTTCTGAAACTACATCTGAAACTCAAACGGTGGAATCCTCTACTAATGATCAAAACCAAAATAATTCAACGATTTCCTTACCAGAAAGTTCTTCTACTACTAGCTTAGCGCCTTCTGAAAGTCTGACTTCTGATTCAAAAAAATTGGCGCAAAAAGAGGAAGTAGTTGCATCAACAACGGTTGCTGAACCAAAAGCAGCAGCAAGTTCTACAATCTCTGTACCAGACCCAAATTTAAAACAAACAATTTTATCAACTTTAGGGCTTGCAACGACTGCTGAACTGACTCAGACAGATATGGATAAATTAACGAATTTAACTTTAAATTCAGTAGATATTTATAGCCTAGTTGGACTTGAACATGCAACTAATCTTTCATCAATTTATATTAATGTCAATAACAAAATCACAGACTTTACACCATTAGAATCATTAACCAAACTGACATTTGTTACCCTACAAACTAGTTCATTAACCAGCGATAACTTTCCAAATCTTACAGCAAGTCAGGGTTTGACAAATTTGTCAATTGGTGGGACTAGTGTGGATAATTCTGTATTAGCAAAAATTGTTAATTTAAAAGCTTTAGTAAGACTTTATATGGATAGTAATATGAATATTACAAACATTGAGCCATTAAAAGTTCTTCCGAATCTAAAGAGTCTTAGTGTTCAATTTTGTGGAATCACAGATTTTACTGTCATCAAAGATTTTCCAATAATGTCTGACTTGGCAGCATTTGGCCAAAATACTGGAAGAAATGATCCTCCAACTACGGTGACAAGATCGAGCTTGAAATATAATGAAGATGAGCAAAGTGTTTATATTCCATTTTCAATGATGCCTAATCGAATGACGAATTTTGATGGTTATATTCCACCTTTTTCAACTTCAAACTCTGCCAGTAATACTTATTTTGATTTTAATGGAACTCAACTTCCAGCCAGTCGTTTGCAAATAGATGACAATGGAATCACTATCAATTCAGTTAGTCCTGAAGAATATCAAGGAATAAAATCTTTTGAGTATAATGCTCGTTTAAATAACCCAGCAGGAACGTATGCAGTTCCCGATGGCTATACGTTTTATGCAATATCCTCAGGTACTTATTTACATCAATTTGATGTCGTTGATGATGGGGCCCCAGTCACAGTTAAGTATCAAGATGAAAATGGTCAAGAACTAGCACCGTCAGAGCTTTTAAATGGCTATGTAGGAGCAACCTATAATTCAAAAGAACTAAGTTTCCAAGGATACTCTTTAATTAAAGTGGATGGTGATGCAACCGGTAAATTTACGGATAGTCCTCAAACAGTAACTTATATTTATCAGAAAAATGCTAAGTTACTTGGTCAAGTGACGGTCAAGTATATAGATACAGATGGTAAGGCACTTTTCGGTGATGTTATTCAGACAGGGAATATTGGTGAAACTTATCATACAGAAAAGAAAGAACTAACTGGTTATACTTTCAAGAATATAATTGGTAATGCCTCTGGCCAATATACTAATAGCCCTCAAACAGTAACTTACGTTTATGAGAAAAATGCTAATCCTAATAAACCAGAAGAAGTTATTCCAGATTCTAGTGATAAAAATAATGTAAATCCAGACTCTAGGGAGAATGAAACAACGAAAGGGTCTAAGACTGTTAAAGATAAAGAATCAGTTGTAACTTCTAAAGAAAAGAATCTACCTGAAACAGGTGATAAAGAACAAGGAATGAAAAAAATTACTTTGTTTGGTTCTTTCTTACTTATACTTGGTTCACTTGTGCTATTTATTCGATTTAGAAAAGTAGATTAATTATAACAATTATTTTATAAGAGCTTTGTTTTCTTAGCTCTTTTTTAATTAATATTGATAAAAAAGGAGGGGCAATGGTTGGAGAAGTTGTTTTAGTCAATGCCTATAAAAAATTTTTTAGAGAATATTTTAATTTCAAAGGTAAAACGAGTCGGCTAGATTTCTGGTATGTCATATTAAGTTTATTAATACTTTCGATCATTCCAACAGCCATTTTATCTTACTTAATTTTTGGTTCTTTAATGAGTATTTCAGGTGGAGGAAATGTTCAAGAAATAATGGAGATTACATTTCTTAATATACCAATCTTTATTATTGGAATCATCTATTTGTTTTTATTTGTCCCAGTTATTACGATGACTGTTAGAAGATGGCGTGATGTCGGGTTAAGAGCAAGTGGCATAATTTTGATATTCTGTTTATTGGTGCTAATTGTGATTCTAGGTTTTATAATTCATCTGAAACAAAATATAATTATTGATTTTCTTATCGTTATAAGTTCATCAATGTTTTTGATTACTTTAATGCCTTCCCAAATATGTTGTACTAATTCTAAAAATAGAATTAGTCAATTCTTTTTTTGCTCAAAAGGTGAAAGATAGTTTTATGTGAAAATAAAAGAAGAATTCTACCGAATAGAATTCTTCTTTTTTATAATTATTAACCTTATTTTACTTTCAAGGCTTTCGACTTTTCTAAGAGGAAAGGTCTTAGGTAGCCCACTGTATTTGATAAAGGAAGCACATCTGGACTTAAATTGATGTTTAATTCATTTATGAGGTAGTTTCTTCGTGTTATAATTCTTTGCCATAGTTCGGGATATTCATTTTTAAGTTCATTTTTAAGTGACTGATCAGCAATAGCTACGCATTCTTCAGCACTTACGCCTGCTAAACCTTCTACAGATGGAATAATATCAATTTGAAAAATCATTCCACTAGCAATTTTCACTTTTGAATTTTTATAGAAAGGAGAGGCCATCCATTCTTCATCAGTGACATAGTGCCCTGGATTTAAATGCCAATTGTAATTTGATTTTGGCAAATTATCATCAATCATTTTATAGAAATCATTTCCCGACATCCCGATGGAAATATTTTCTAACCATGAAACGACTCCTTTATAATAAGGAATGACAATATCAGTGAGATAATGCTTTTGGTTATCTGGCAATTCTTTTTCTTCATTGACTAAAAAACCGGTTCGACTAGACAAGCCTCCTTTGAAACCTGTTGTCATTGAAATTGGTTCTCCAAAGTTTATTTTTTTATAGGTTGGATAGAAGTTGGCTTTTTTAAATCTTTCTCCAGAAGCTGCAATTGTAATTACAGAATGGGCTTGCCCTTCGTCAGAGAGTATTGCGCCAATTTCACTTTCTTTCATTCCTATTTTAAGCTGATTCATGGCATTTAGAATGCAACGAGAGGCAAGATTAGCTCCATATTCATAATGCGCGAGTTCGTTTGCATTGTTTATCGTCCGAATTCCTTTTGGACCAATGAGGAGTTGAGCAGCGTTAGTTAAAATTGTATCTGTTGAGAGTGAATTCTTTACTGCGTCTACGATAAAGTAGGGAAGATCAAATAATTCTGAAGGCTCTTCATTTTGTGTTGTAAACATCTTCCAGCCAATCAAGCCAATTTTTTTGTTTTTATAAAGTTCTAACTCCTTAAAAATCTGAGTTAGACTTTTTTCGTTATCCATGGGTTGATTTGGCAAAGAAAATTGAGGGGTAATGAATAAGGTTAGCTTCAATTCTTGAGTGTTTAGACATTTTTAAATTCTCATTACCCAAAACAAGCGTGGCTTTATCATTTTTATCAATAATGATTAATCCTTCCTCAAAACGAGGAATAAATCCAGTAAAGTATTCAAAATTGCTGCCATGTTCTTTGTCTGCATAGATAATTAATGCATCGTATTGTTCTTTAGCCATTATTGTTAAAAGCTTTTCTTTTCGGTCCTTTAATGTTTTGTCAGTTAGTGTAACCGGTGGAACATTATTAAAGAGCTTTGGTTCGTTTATTTTTTCGTAAATAATTTCTTTATTCATTTATAGTCACCACTTTCACATTATTATCATTTAAATTATTCATCAATTCACCTTCAATTTTTTCATCGGTGATGAGATAGTCTATTTCTTTTAAATCACAAATTTTAAAGAATCCTTCTTTATTAAGTTTGGTATGATCTGCTATGGCTATGACTTGCTTTCCTTGTTGAATCATTTTTCTTTTGACGAGGCCTTCCTCTTCAGTATGAATAAATAAACCATTATTAGAAAGAGCGAAAACGCCTAAAATTGTAAAATCAACTTGATATTGAGAGAGTTTTTCAACGGTTTCCGCACCGTACAAGAATAGTTGATTCTTGTTTAATTTTCCGGGAAGAAGTTGTACAGTTGCCATCTCATACTTCGAAAGTAATATTGCATTGGTGAGGGAGTTTGTGATGGTTGAGATAGAGAAGTTATCAAGTTGTTTTATAGCAACTTCGACGGTTGTTGATGAATCAAAAATGAGAGTGCTATGATCTTTTATGAGATTTTTTATTTTACTTGCTATTTTTTTCTTTAAACTGGTGGAAATATTTGAGCGTTCTTCATAATTCAAAATCTCAGCCTCTTTGCCGATTGGAATTGCTCCACCATGAACTCGATGCAATTTTTTTCTGGATTCTAACTTTATTAAATCTCTCCTAATTGTATCTTTTGAAACTTCAAGTTTTTGAGCTAGAAAATCAATTGTGGCACTGCCTTCTTTATCAATGATTTGGCTAATTTGGGATAGTCTTTCTTCTAATAACATTCTCTCTCCTTTTTAACTATCATAACACAGCACACGAAAATAAGCAATAAGTTGCAATTGTTTAATCGAAAATATGCCAAAAATGCAAGTTAATGCAAAATGTTTATTTATCTTATTATTATAAATATATAATCGTTTTAGTTTTTGTTGTCATGTTATAATAATTATAATATCAATATGGAGAATGAAGTAAGAATGAAAAAAAGTAAGTTAAAGAAAATTTTAGGTTTTTCGGGAGTGGTAATACTGATAATTGCTACGTTTATATTTTTTTACCTTAAGACGAATAGCTATCATCCCACTTCTGAAGCTTTAAAAATTTCACAAAAAGCTGAAGTTCAGAATGATACCCTTGTATTTAAAGGAAATCCTAAAAAAACAAGCATTATCTTTTATCAGGGGGCTCTAGTAGATAATAAGAGTTATAGTATTTGGGCAAATAAACTTGCTAAAGCAGGATATACGGTTTATCTAATAAAAGAACCATTAAATTTAGCAGTGTTTAATCCAGATAAAGCTTCCTCAATTATTAAAACGAATAAAATTAATAATTATGTGGTCGGTGGCCATTCATTAGGTGGGGTAATTACAAGTCGGTTTGCAGAAAAAAGAATATCTGATTCATCATTAAAAGGAGTTTTCTTTTTAGCTAGTTATCCTGATAAAAAAGGAAGTCTAACTAATTTTAATGGAGGAATATTATCCATAGTTGGTTCTCAAGATGGGGTCCTAAACTGGTCATCATATCAAAAGGCGAAACAATATCTTACACAACAAACGAAGTATATTACTATAGAAGGTGGAAACCATAGTGGATTTGGGAGCTATGGTTTTCAAAAAGGAGATAAAAAGGCGTCAATTTCTAATCTTCAACAGCAAGAAGCAATCTTTCAAACATTAAAGAATTGGCTTATAAGACTAGATTAGATATTTTATACTAATAGTAAAAGGACTTCATTATGACCTCTAAATCTTTTTTGATATAATCGATATATTACCCTTAAAGTAGAGGAGAAATAATGAATTTAGAAATAAAAAATGTATCTAAAACTTTACCGGAATATCGTCAAGTCATAGATTTAGTAAAAAATTCCTTTCCTAAAGAAGAACAATATCCAATTTGGCTGTTAAAACTTTGGGCTTACTATCAAAATGATGAGTTTTGTGGTATTTCTTATCTTGTCAGTCATGAAGAGATGATTTTTGTTTTATATTTAGCAGTTAATAATCAAGTTCAGTCTAAAGGTTATGGTTCGGCGATTTTAGAAACTTTAAAAGAAAAATTTCAAGATAAAAATATTACGTTGAATATTGAAAGACTTGATCCAGAAGCGGATAATTATGAACAGAGAGTAAAACGCCTAAAATTCTATCAAAAGAATGGTTTTTATGATACAGACTACACGATTACTGATCGGGGAGAAACTTTCTTAACTTTGACAACATCACAATCTTTCTCTGTAGAGGCTTTTAAAAAGGTCTTAAGAGAATTAACTTTGGGTCTTGATTTATTAAAAATTGGAAAATCTGAATCCTGAAAATTGAGGATTACAAAAAAAGTTGAAAAATGATAAAATGGATAAGGTAATCTTTGTCCATTTTTTATATTCTTTTGGCTAGGTTGTTAAAAAGAGGACGAAATTAGAATTCAAACTTGTATTCTTTTAATAGAATGAAAACTCAGCTAAGTCTTGATTCTTATCTGAATGTGAAATTAAAAATATATAAAAGCTGTAGTGATGTACAGATAATTTGAGGAGTATTAATATGGTTATACAATGGTTTCCAGGACATATGTCCAAAGCCCGTCGTCAGGTTCAGGAAAATTTAAAATATGTTGATTTTGTGATTGAATTGGTTGATGCGCGTTTGCCAATGTCTTCACGTAATCCTATGTTGGGGCAAATTATTGGGGATAAGCCAAGAATTATTGCTTTAAATAAGGCTGATCTGGCTGATTCAAGCAAGGTAGCTGAGTGGATTGAATATTTTGACGGGCAAGGATTTGTAACTTTGGCTATCAATTCGAAGGAAGAATATACGGCTAAGCGATTGACCGTCGCAGCTAAAAAATTAATGGCTGACAAAGTTGCTCATGATAAGGAGCGTGGAATTGCTCATACTACTTTACGTACTATGATTATTGGAATACCAAATGCTGGTAAATCAACATTGATGAACCGTTTAGCAGGTAAAAAAGTTGCGGTGACAGGAAATCGTCCAGGGGTCACTAAAGGTCAGCAATGGATTCGAACAAATAAAGAATTAGAATTATTGGATACACCGGGGATTTTGTGGCCGAAATTTGAGGACCAACTTGTCGGATTAAAATTGGCCTTGACTGGTGCAATCAAAGATGACTTATTGCCAATGGATGAAGTGACTATTTTTGGTTTAAATCATTTTTTGAAAAATTATCGTTCTATGACAATGAAACGTTATCGAATGACGGAAGAAGATTTGGAACTTGAAATTCCAGATTTGATAATGGAATTGACTGCTAGATTTGGATTCCGTGATGATTATGACCGTTTCTACAATATGTTTGTCAAAGATGTCCGAGATGGTAAACTAGGACTATTTTGCTTGGATGAAGTTGGGACTGACGAACTTTAATTAAAAAAATAGTTAATTGCTGCTGGTTCTCTCAGTAGTAATTGACATAAATTATATTATGTAAAATTACTGACAAGAAAGTTGTTAGTAATTTTGAGAGTTGGTGAATAAAGTGGGACAGACTATTAAAGAAATTAAGGCACGGTTAGCTGAACTGACAGACTTGTCAGCAAAAGAATTTTTAGAATTTGAAACAGACGAACGTGCAGGAGTTCAAGCAGCTCTGAAAAGTAGAAAAAAACAAATTTTAGCAGAATGCGCAGAAGATGAACGTTTGGAACAAATGTTAGAATTTGAGAAAGAACTTTATAGTCAAGAAATTGAACTAATTGCAGGGATTGATGAAGTTGGACGTGGCGCCCTTGCTGGTCCTGTGGTCACAGCTGCAGTAATTTTGCCAAAGAATTGTAAAATTCGTGGTTTGAATGATAGTAAAAAAGTGCCAAAATCAAAGCATCATGCTATTCTATCTGAAATTCAAGAAAAAGCGCTAGCGATTGGAATTGGTATTGTTGATGCCGAAAAAATTGATGAAGTAAATATTTATGAGGCGACAAAAATTGCAATGATTCAAGCAGTATCAAAATTATCTCTTAAACCTGAACATCTCTTAATAGATGCGATGGTTTTAGATTTGCCCATTGCTCAGACGAAAATCATTCATGGAGATGCTCGTTCAGCTTCAATTGCGGCCGCATCAATTGTAGCTAAAGTGACTCGTGATGAAATGATGAAGGATTTCGCTTTAGAATTTCCAGAATATGATTTTGAACATAATGCAGGCTATGGAACAGCAAAACATCTTGCAGCTCTGACAAAATATGGTATCACAAGAATTCATCGGAAATCCTATGAACCAATTAAATCGATGGTCAACTTCAAATATTAGATTCTGTAAGTAAAAAATGTAAAACGTGAACGATATTTGTTCACGTTTTTTTGCTGACAAGTCTGTCAGTAATTATTTTCAAAGGTTTCAAAAATCTAGTCTAATAATTAATTTGCTAGACTAATCTTCTGTCTTTTAATAATACCCGAATTGCTAGTTAAGTTCATTGGAAAATAAATAAGTCGTGCTATCCTAATCTTAAACCACTAAGCATTAGAAAGCGCACGACTTATATGACTTATAATAGCAC
>SKDZ01001186.1_pt1 | contig 9999 bp, 10 predicted proteins | sample 4826551 | NCBI WGS metagenome assembly SKDZ01 (sample SAMN11008822, study PRJNA524170) | human gut metagenome | biome: Human fecal sample; material: Feces; isolation source: fecal sample from pouch patient p12, p15 | host: Homo sapiens | place: Israel: Tel-Aviv | collected 2016-02-02 | reverse complement strand
TGCTGGGGCTGGCGGCCACGGTTTCGCATACGGCAGTGGTCTGGCTGATCGCCATGGCCGGCCTGTGGTTTGGCCGCGGCTGGAACGCGCAAACCTCTGAACCCTGGTTTCAGCTGGTCTCAGGGATTGTCATTGTGCTGATTGCCTGCTGGATGCTCTGGCGCACCTGGCGCGAATCGCAGCCTCACACGCACCATGAGCACCACCATGAACATGAGCACCACCATGAACATGATCACCACCATGACCATGATCACCGCCATGACCATGATCACCGCCATGACCATCACCATGCGTCCTCATCCGCCGCGCCGCTGGTGGCGGAGGAGTGGCAGGACGCGCATCAGCGGGCTCATGCTCAGGAGATCAACCGGCGCTTTGATGGCCGCCAGGTGACGACCGGGCAGATCGTGCTGTTTGGCCTGACCGGGGGGCTGATCCCCTGCCCGGCGTCCATTACCGTGCTGCTTATCTGTTTACAGCTGAAGAAATTCTCGCTGGGCGCCACGCTGGTGCTGGGCTTTAGCGTTGGTCTGGCGCTGACGCTGGTGGCTTCCGGGGCCATCGCCGCCCTGAGCCTTAAACATGCCACCCGCCGCTGGCCGTGGCTTAACGACCTCTCGCGCAAGGCGCCCTGGTTCTCAGGCTTACTGATTATTGTGGTGGGGATCTACATGATGCTTCATGGCCTGAGCGGCCTGTAAGCGATGAAAGGCCCTCTCCGTGATGAAGAGGGCGATGGGTTAATTCAGGAGACTATTTCCCGGGGAGGGCTGACCGCGTTGCGGCTGACGGGCTGGCTGAACCACGGTAGGCACAGCTGGATCAGCGGCCCAATCGACAGCGCGTAGATGACGGTTCCGACGCCAAATTTGCCCCCCAGCAGCCAGCCAATCAGCAGTACGGAAAGCTCGATCGCCGTCCGGATACCGCGCAGTGACCAACCAGTGCGAGCATGCAGACCGGTCATCAGGCCATCGCGCGGCCCGGGGCCAAAGCCCGCGCCAATATACATCCCGGTAGCGATAGCGTTCAGCACAATCGCTCCTACCAGCAGCGCACTGCGCGCCACCATCGACTCCAGCGGCGGCAGGACGGCCAGCGTGGCGTCCGCCGCTAGTCCCAGCACGATGACATTGCTCACCGTGCCGAGCCCCGGCATTTGCCGGATCGGGATCCACAGCAGCAGTACCGCCGCGCCGGTCAGGATAATCACCGTACCGAAACTGATCCCCAGCTGTTTAGCCACCCCGAGATGGAAAACATCCCACGGATCGGCGCCGAGATTGGCATGCACGAAGAGCGCCGTGGACACGCCGTAAAGCAGACCAATATATAACTGCAGCAGGCGACGAAGCATATTTTTTCCTCAACATCATTGCGAATGCCCTCATCATCAGCAAAAATGGACTGATAATTAATGGCCAGTTTTGGAAAAGTGGATCGCTATGTCAGCCCGACGCTTTGGAACCCAATCGCTGGTACGCCTGCTCGGCAACTGGCAGGAGACCAGCTCACGCACGCCGCTATGGCGCCAGCTGGCGGAAGCACTCCGCCTGCTGATCCTTGATGGTCGCCTGACGCTGCAAACGCGCCTGCCCGGCGAGCGCGAGCTGGCGGCGGCCCTGAACGTCAGCCGGACCACCATCGCCAGCGCCCTCGGCCAGTTGCGGGAGGAGGGCTTTCTCTACAGCCGCCAGGGGAGCGGGTCACGCATTGTTTTGCCGGAACGCCCCGCCGATCTTCCTCTGCCTGCCGGCATCTCATCTACGCTTAATCTCTCTACCGCCGCCCTCAGCGCCGGGCCGGAGGTCCATCAGGCCTTCCAGCACGCTATGACCCTGCTGCCGCCCTATCTCGCACAGACTGGCTATGACCAGCAGGGGCTGCCGGTGCTGCGGGAGGCGATTGCCCGGCGCTACAGCGAACGCGGTCTGCCGACGCGGCCCGATGAGGTGATGGTGGTCAACGGCGCGCTCAGCGCCTTCGCGCTGATCCTGCGCCTGTTCACCGGGCCGGGCGATCGGGTGGTTATTGACGCCCCCACCTATCCGATGGCCATCAGTGCCATTCAGGGCGCCTCCTGCCGCCCCGTCGGGGTTGCGCTTCCGCAGCAGGGATGGGACTGCGATGGACTGGCGGCGACTATTGCGCAGACTGCGCCGCGGCTGGCGTGGCTGATGCCGGATTTTCACAACCCCACCGGACGCTGTATGGATGCCCCCACCCGCCAGCGGGTTGCGGACATCGCCGCCAGGACGCGAACAACGCTGGTAATCGACGAGACCATGGCCGACCTTTGGTATAACGCGCCGCCGCCCCCGCCGCTGGCCAGCTTCAATCCCGATGCCGCGGTGCTCACCATTGGTTCGGCCGGGAAAAGCTTCTGGGGGGGACTACGTATCGGCTGGATCCGCGCCAGCGCGCGGACCATCGCCTCGCTTATTCAGGCCCGCGATTCGCTGGATTTGGGTACGCCGCTGCTGGAGCAACTGGCCTGCAGCTGGCTACTGGAAAATGCCGCCACACTGCTGCCGCCGCGGCGGGATATGCTCAAGGCGCGCCGGGACATGTGCGAAACGCTGATGGCGGAATATTTTCCCCGCTGGCGGTTTTCGCCACCGGAAGGTGGGCTCTCTTTTTGGGTGGAACTTCCTGACATGCTGGCCACCCTGTTCTCTGCGCGTGCGGAAAGCCAGGGGATCCATATCGGCACCGGTACGCGGTTTGGGCTGGAAGGGGCGTTCGATCGCTATTTACGTCTGCCGTTTACGCTGCCGGATGAAGCATTGCGCCGGGCCTTCTCCACGCTACAACCGCTGTGGCAAAGCCTTGCTGAACAGAAGGAAAATACACGTTTGCGAAAAATAATATAAGAAAATAGCGACGGGCTGACTTCAGCCCGTCAAATGACCTTCATCCATGAGGTATATGAGATGTTTTTATAAAATTGCCTGGCTATCCTGCCCTCTGGTTATGGCAACCCAATGACAGAAAGAAGGCAATTTCATTAATGCTGGCGCGGAATAGGAAACCCTTTCAGGGAAATAATAAAGCCATCTTCATCTTTTTTGATTTTAGCGCCGGTGTCACACCAGTCGGAAGCAATGCGAAAGAACTCATCACTACCGATATTCCAGTTCAGGCGGACGTGTTTTACGTATCCTGAGCGCAACATATCGCAAGCTTCGCTATAGTTGCTGGCTGTAGAGAATTGTTGTTTCATTTTTTCTTCTTCAGAAGTTTTCTTAATGCTTTGATTTCTTTAGGGGTAAGTGGCGTTGCTTCCTCTTCGGTATGCTGGCTGTCAATGTCCTCTTCCGTCACCCCCGCCTCACCTGCTGACTCCTCCAGCTGAAAAGCCAGCTGCAGCAGCTTTTCCGTTGCCGTTCCCAGGTTCTCGTTATTAACTTCCGCAAAATGACGCAACTTTTCTTTTAGCTCTGCGTCAATTTTTACATTCAAAACCACTGTGGTCATAGCTACGCTTCCCGTGCAATAAAATCATCATAATTAATACACGAAGTTAACATGCTGATCCAGAGATATATTTTACAGCATGAGCCTGGCAACAAATTCCCATCAATAAGATGCGCTTTATTTATGACATGCAAATGACATTAATATTTCAGTAGTATTTCAGATTTATGACAAGTAAATATTATGGAATAAAAGCAGGGGGTTTTAACAACAAAAACTAATATGCGATCTTTATCAGAAATTAATTATTGCAGGAGTAAAAACCGGACAAATATAAGGGAAACACCAGGCGGGAGAAATGGGTGGGGGCCCTGCCAGCTACATCCCGGCACACACGTCGTCTGCTCTGGCTGCTTCCTTCCGGACCTGACCTGGTAAACAGAGTAGCGTTGCGGGAGAACCAACAGAGCCCCCATTGAGAGCGTTAGTTGCCTAACGCGCTGGCGCATTATCCCTGCTGACCTGGTGAATTGCAAGCTCACACCGTCCGCCTGCTGGTTTATTGCGCAATAACGCGAATAAAACCAGCCACTCACGGTCAGCCTGTGAGATTGCGAGCCCGCGCTCAGCACACATCCGGGTTATCCACCATACTTATCCTCTTCGTCCTCTTTTATCACCAGTACATTGTCTCGACGGTAATCGAATGACTGACTCATCACCACAGACCATCACTCTGCCTTTACCTGCTATTGAAGGGATGACCATCGCCTTTCAGGGCGTAAACTACCTGCGTCCTGAAAAAATGCTCGACTTCGCGACCATCAGTCCCGCGCCGGTGCGGGCGGTTACGCCGCTGGCGCTGCTCTATTCCACCGTCGGCGTGCTGCGCCAGGTGGAGCTACGCAAGCTGCCGGTCTATATCAGCGGTCGGGTGGTGTACCCTATCTCGTCGTTAACCATGCCGGGCCTGCGCGCGAGGCTGATCATCAACGCCACTTCGCAGCGGTTGAAATTTCTTGAGAGTCTCATCGCCAGCTCAGCCTCCGACAATGTCCATGGCATGCAGATCCTCGGCCTCGCTCTGACGTTCACCGTCGAACAGGCCGCCTGACCCAGGCCGGCTGTACAGCTCCTGGCTTAGCGCTTATGCTGACGTTTTGCCGGTAACAGGACAGAAAATGGCTCCGCACGACACATTTCCCCAACGCGTCTGGCACATCGTGGCGTCGATACCGGAAGGGTATGTCACGACCTACGGCGAGGTCGCCCGGCTGGCAGGTTCACCGCGCGCGGCGCGCCAGGTGGGCGGCGTATTGAAGCGCCTGCCGGAAGGGTCCACCCTGCCATGGCATCGGGTGGTCAATCGCCATGGCGATATCTCCCTCACCGGCCCCGATCTACAGCGGCAGCGTCAGGCGCTGCTGGCCGAGGGTGTGCAGGTCTCCGGCAGCGGCCATATCGATCTCCAGCATTATCGCTGGGTTTATTGAAGGCAAAAAAAAGCCCCCATCCGGGGGCGTAGCGAGCTTACTGGGCGACAGGAACTGCGGTCTGCTGGACCGGAACCAGCGTCAGGTCGGCATGAGTGCCGCCCTGGTTTATGACCGTCTGCACGGTATCGGTAATAAACATCAACTGGCCGTTAACCGTGATCGCCGCGCTTAGCAGAATGCGAGCGTTCGGTTGAATATCTGCCGGGTTGTAAGGCAGCGCAAAGTTAAATGGCGCCTGTTTGCCTTCGGTACGCACCGCTTTTTGCGACAATACGCGGGCTGGCGCATCTGCCAGAGAAGCATCCGACAGGGTCACCGTCAGTACCGCATCCGGCGGTAAAGCGATTCTCTGGCGGATATTAATCGTCCCCGTGACGCTCGGCTGCTGCTGCGCCACGCTCAGCGTCGCGATACCGTAAGGGTCGGGCGCGGCCGCCTGCGTCGAAGAATTGTTCGAGTGGTGATTAGCACAGGCGGTCAGCGTCGCGGCGACGGCTAAGGCACTAAACATATAGGCAAATTTCATGATGTTCTCCTTATCATCCCTTAATACCCAGGAGGATGTTCCGCCGCTTCGCCGGCAGGAACTTTCGTGTCGTCAATAAGTGTGGCACAGATCTCAGATTTGTTCCTGTTAACTGGTCGTTATTCAGATTATTACACCCATCGGACCACTTGCGATTCCAGGTTATACTTGGCCACATTACGCGCGCTGCGCCGCTATTGTTAATTGAGGATAAGTATGAGTCAGGCACTCTCTAATCTGCTGGCATTATTAGATCTGGAAAAAATTGAGGAAGGGTTGTTTCGCGGGCAGAGCGAAGACCTGGGGTTACGTCAGGTTTTTGGCGGCCAGGTAGTGGGTCAGGCGCTGTATGCGGCAAAAGAGACCGTGCCCGTTGAGCGTCTGGTTCATTCGTTTCACAGCTACTTTCTTCGCCCCGGCGATAGCCAGAAGCCGATCGTTTACGATGTGGAGGTGCTGCGCGACGGCAACAGCTTCAGCGCCCGTCGGGTAGCCGCCATCCAGAACGGGAAGCCGATTTTCTATATGACCGCCTCCTTCCAGGCGCCAGAGAATGGCTATGAGCATCAGAAAGCAATGCCGGCCGCCCCCTCCCCTGACGGCCTGCCTTCGGAAACCGATATCGCTCGCAAGCTGGCGCATCTCCTGCCGCCGCAGGTGAAAGACAAATTCCTCTGCGATAAACCGCTGGAGATCCGTCCGGTAGAGTTTCATAACCCAATGAAAGGCCATATCGCCGAACCGGTGCGCCAGGTCTGGCTGCGCGCCAACGGCGCCGTCCCTGACGATCTGCGTATTCATCAGTATCTGCTGGGCTATGCTTCAGACTTTAACTTCCTGCCGGTGGCGCTGCAGCCGCACGGCGTTGGTTTCCTTGAGCCCGGCATGCAGGTCGCCACCATCGACCACTCTATGTGGTTCCACCGGCCGTTTAATATTAATGAATGGCTGCTTTATAGCGTCGAAAGCACCTCGGCCTCCAGCGCCCGCGGCTTCGTTCGCGGCGAATTCTACACCCAGGATGGCACGCTGGTTGCCTCAACGGTTCAGGAAGGGGTGATGCGCAACCGCAACGCATAAAAAAAGCCTCCCGGACGGGAGGCTTTTCGCTATCAGGAGAGAATGGCTTTTTTATCAGGCGTTATAGGCGTTTTCGCCATGGCTGTTGACGTCCAGCCCTTCGCGCTCCTGCTCTTCCGGCACGCGCAGCCCGACGGTCATATCCGCCACTTTGTAGCCGATGAATGCCACAACGCCGGACCAGACCACGGTGATGGCGATACTTTCCAGTTGCACCAGCAGCTGATGGCCCATGGTGACGCCTTCCGCATAACCGACGCCGCCCAGAGAAGTCGCCGCGAAGATACCAGTCAGGATACAGCCGACGATGCCGCAGACGCCGTGAACGCCGAAGACGTCGCAAGGATCATCCACACGCAGCCAGCGTTTCAGCGCAGTCACGCCCCAGATACCCGCCAGGCCAGAGGCGATACCGACGATCAGCGCCCCGCCGACACCGATATAACCACACGCCGGCGTAACGCCAACCAGACCGGCAATTGCCCCGGAGCAGGCGCCCAGCAGTGAAGGTTTGCCGCGCAGAGCCCATTCGCCAAAGGTCCACGCCAGGATAGCCGCAGCGGTCGCCACGACGGTGTTAACGAACGCCAGGGCCGCAATTTCATTCGCTGCGCTGGCAGAGCCGGCGTTGAAGCCGAACCAGCCCACGTAGAGGATAGCGGTGCCAGTGAACACCATCGGCAGGTTATGCGGTTTGAACGCTTCTTTGCCGAAGCCCACGCGTTTGCCCATCATATAGGCGCCGACCAGCCCGGCGACCGCGGCGTTGATGTGCACAACGGTGCCGCCGGCGAAGTCCAGCGCGCCATGGGTCGCCAGCAGACCGCCGCCCCAAACCATATGCGCAATCGGCACGTAGGAGAGTGTCATCCACACCACCACGAAGATCAGTACCGCGGAGAAACGAATACGTTCCGCCAGCGCCCCGACAATCAGCCCGACGGTGATGCAGGCGAACGAGCCCTGGAAGGCCACGTGGATATACTGATAGAAGGTGCCCATCAGCGCTTTCAGCTCAATATTTTTCAGCATCACCCAGTCAAAGCTGCCGAAGAAGCTGCCGCCGGTGCCGAAGGCCAGGGTATAGCCATAAATCACCCACAATACGCAGACCAGGCCAAAGGTGACAATCACCTGAGTCAGCATGGACAGAACGTTCTTACCGCGGATCAGGCCGCCGTAAAACAGCGCAATCCCCGGGATAGTCATAAACAGAACCAGCGCGGTGCAAATCATCATAAACGCGTTATCGGCTTTGTCCGCCACCGCAGGCGCGGCCATCGCCAGCCCCGGCAGAAGGGCTAATGCCCCCAGACCCGATTTCATTGTTGCCATTTTCATTGTTTCGTTCCCCATCACTGTGTGGTCTGGAAATTACAGTGCCGCTTCGTCAGCTTCGCCGGTACGGATGCGAATGACGCGCTGCAATTCAGCGACGAAAATTTTGCCGTCGCCAATTTTTCCGGTGTAAGCCGCTTTGCTGATGACATCGATGACTTCATCCAGCTGATCGTCGGCAATCGCCACATCAATCTTCACTTTTGGCAGAAAGTTGACGCTATACTCGGCGCCGCGGTAGAGCTCCGCGTGACCTTTCTGACGGCCAAATCCTTTGACTTCAGTGACCGTCAGGCCCTGAATGCCGATGGAAGACAAAGCTTCACGCACGTCTTCCAGTTTGAATGGTTTGATTACCACGGTAACCAGCTTCATAAGTCCCCTCCAGTCAGTATTCGGTAATGGCCGCAGCTAACACGATGGATATAAAGCAAGGGCTATGCCAGAAATGAAAAAAGGCCGCAAAGCGGCCCTTTGATGGCAAAAAACAGGGGACAGGTCAGGCAATATCCTGCGCAACGGCGCCTGGCGCGCAAAAATGCACCACAACGGTGCATTTGATGTAACGTTTTTGCACCATGGCAGGCCGCCCAGCGTTCCCTGCCTGCTGGTGGTGCATCAGGCGCTGAGCGACTCCTCTCTGGCGCTGGCCGCCAGCTCTTCGCCGGCCAGCTGCAGCTGATACATCTGCCAGTAGCGGCCTTTCGCCGCCAGCAGCTGCTGATGGGTGCCCCGCTCGACAGCCTGACCTCGATGCAGAACCAGGATGGTATCGGCCTCCACAATGGTCGACAGCCGATGGGCAATAACCACGAGGGTGGTATGCTGGCGGACCTTCGCCAGCGCCTGCTGGATCGCCTGCTCGGTACCTGAGTCGATGTTTGCCGTCGCCTCATCCAGAATCAGTACCTGCGGGGTGTCCACCAGCACGCGAGCCAGCGCCAGCAGCTGCTTCTGCCCGACGGAGAGATTATTGCCCTGCTCGCCCAGTTGGGTGTACAGCCCATCGCTCATGCTGCGCGCCACCGCCGCCAGCTGCACCGCCTCCAGCGCTTCCCAAACCTGCGCCTCACTGATGTCCCGGCCCAGCGCGACGTTGGCGTAGAAGGTATCCGCCAGCACTACGGGATCCTGTTGCACCATCGCGATGCCCCGACGCAACGCGCTGTGGCTGAGGGATGCGAGCGGTCGACCATCGATGCGGATCTCGCCGTGGGTTAACGGGTAATAGCCCATCATCAGACTGGCGAGGGTACTCTTTCCGCTGCCGGTATGTCCGACCAGCGCCACGAAGCTGCGGGAGGGAATATCCAGCGTGATATCCTGGAGAACCAGACGGTCCCCCCGGTAAGCAAAGGAGAGATGGTCAATTTCCACCCGACCGCTGCTCAGCGGCGCGTCATCCGCACCCCACGCCTGGCGCGGGCGATCCATCAGCTCGAAAACGCGCTCGCCGGCGACCACCGCCTGCTGCAGCATCGACTGCTGGGTGGTCAGCTCGATAAGCGGCTCGTTAAGGCGTCCAAGATAGCTGATAAACGCGTACAGGACCCCGACCTCGATCGTGCCCACCGCGCTAAAGCCGAACAGCATCAGCAGCCCGCACAGCACCAGCGAGGAAAAAAGGCTCAGCAGCGGGCGCAGCAGAAAACCGTCCAGGCGCAGCGTCTGCATCCGCGCCAGATAGTGGGCATAGCTGGCCTCGCGCATCCGTTCGCCAAAGCGCGCCTGCTGGCGGAACTGCTGGATGACGCCCATGCCGTTGATCACTTCGTTGAAGCCATCGTTGATGTCGGCAAGCCAGGCGCGCACCCGCCGCACGATCGGCGTGCTATAGCGCTGATAGATAATCATCACGATCAGCACCGCCGGGAAAATCGCGATCGCCACCAGCGCCATCCGCCAGTCGAGGCTAAACATCGCCACCAGCATCGCGCCGATCAGCGCGGCGCTGCGCAGTACCGTAGCCACCACCGTCACGTACAGATCGCGAATGACTTCCGTATCGTTGGTTACCCGTGAGATAAGCTGCCCAACCGGCTGGGTATCAAACTCGCTGAGCGGCTGATGCAGGGCGGCATCCATCACGTCGCTGCGCAACTGCTGGACGACGCCGACCGCGGCGCGGTTAAACAGCAG
>SKDZ01001181.1_pt1 | contig 10074 bp, 8 predicted proteins | sample 4826551 | NCBI WGS metagenome assembly SKDZ01 (sample SAMN11008822, study PRJNA524170) | human gut metagenome | biome: Human fecal sample; material: Feces; isolation source: fecal sample from pouch patient p12, p15 | host: Homo sapiens | place: Israel: Tel-Aviv | collected 2016-02-02 | reverse complement strand
CTGTCATACGCGTAAAACAGCCAGCGCTGGCGCGATTTAGCCCCGACATAGCCCCACTGTTCGTCCATTTCCGCGCAGACGATGACGTCACTGCCCGGCTGTATGCGCGAGGTTACCGACTGCGGCCTGAGTTTTTTAAGTGACGTAAAATCGTGTTGAGGCCAACGCCCATAATGCGGGCTGTTGCCCGGCATCCAACGCCATTCATGGCCATATCAATGATTTTCTGGTGCGTACCGGGTTGAGAAGCGGTGTAAGTGAACTGCAGTTGCCATGTTTTACGGCAGTGAGAGCAGAGATAGCGCTGATGTCCGGCAGTGCTTTTGCCGTTACGCACCACCCCGTCAGTAGCTGAACAGGAGGGACAGCTGATAGAAACAGAAGCCACTGGAGCACCTCAAAAACACCATCATACACTAAATCAGTAAGTTGGCAGCATCACCCGCAGGACTTAGGTGCCGTAGCCTTAGTACCAAAAGGCGATACCTCTGGCGCTGACCGTAAAGGTCTTTTCAATCGTTCATTGTTCAAATATGACCAGGAAAAAGATATTTATATTTGCCCGATGGGTGAAGAACTTCAGAACCGATTTACGATGGTTGAGGATGGTTTAGAACAGCAAATGTACTTTAACAATATTGCCTGTCGCGATTGCAGTCAGCGGTCAAGGTGCACCACATCAAAACGCGATCCGAGGCGTATAAAGCGCTGGGTTCATGAAGCAGAAATGGAAGACATGCAAGCCAGGCTTAATGCATCGCCACAAACAGCTGTCGTGCGAAAGCAAACGGTAGAGCATCCGTTCGGGACAATTAAGATGTGGATGGGAGCGACTCACTTCCTGACGCAACGGTTTAAAAACGTCAGCACAGAAATCAGTCTGCATGTACTGGCTTATAACCTGAAGAGGATGATGTCCATCTGGGGGGCCGAAGGATTGGCCATTAAGCTGCGAGAACGATGCAGCTAGCGGCAGTGGCCGCTTTAACTCCTAATAACTGGCCATTAGTACTCCATATCAAGCCACAAAGTCTCGTTTTGCCTCAACATACAAATCACTGCGAATACAGCCCATATCAGGAATATCTTGCATCCCTGCTGGTGTTAGTCCTCAGATACTGAAAAAACCGAGTTTTTACACAGCCTGGGCACGAAGCGGACCGCCTGAAGCGCAGCAAGGTCTGCTTTGAACTCACAGCGAAGAGCAGAATATACCGGGAGATATCCTCTTTCATGAGTTGGCAGCCTCTCTCGCATAATATCGAAAACACGGGAGAGGCCGTTACAGCCGCCGTTAGTTAGCACGGAATTCCTGGACGGTATCCCATGCCACCTGCTGCAGCGCTTTGGCGGTTTGCTCGGTCATATCGCTGTCGGCAGGCAGTGCGCCGCCTATCGGTGACTGGTCATACAGCGTGGCGAACAGCACGCTGGCAGCCAGATAGGTTCCCGCCAGCGAGGGGTGATTTCCATCGCTATGATACAGATTGATTTCAGGATGCGTCTTAATTGCGTTACTGAAGGCCAGCCCGACCGGCGCGACGTATCCCCCGGTTTTACTGGCTATATTCAGATAGGCTTTCTCCAGTTTTTCAGTTTGCTCGGGTTTATCCTTGCTGGCCCAGGTCATAAAATAAACCACACGCGAGCCCTCTTTGTGAGCCATATCTGCCATCTTGACGGCGGACTCCGTGAAATAGTGACGCGAATCTTTTTTAGCGGAAAAAGGCTCTGTTGAATTCCCCTGAAATATCACCACGTCCCATTTTTGCAGCGTATTCTGGAATTCAAGATTCGGAAGGTGCCAGCCTAAACGTCCAGAAGAAATGGTGATTCCCCGGAACATATAGTCTTTAGCGCCATTCGGTAACAGCGAACGGCTGAGATCGCGCAGTCGGGTATTTATATTATTGTTATAATGTGTATATGAATTTCCGTAGAGCGCAATGGATTTATTGACTCCGCTCAGTTTATCCTGCGGTTTGGCTGCAATAATCGTATCGGCCTGCGCGTCGACCATCAGCGCCAGTCCTGCCAGCAACAACATGATTTTTTTCATTATTCTTTCCTCAGAAGTCGTAGCGCAACCCGACGATAATGGCGTCATCGTTGACCTTCTCGTTTTTACTGGCCAGCGTATTAAGGTAAGTTGCTGATAAATACACATTCTTAGCTAAGGTTAGCTGCGATTCAATTCGCCAGCCCTCGTGTTCGTACACATCCTCGTCGGCTTCATCCAGGATGCTGTACCCGCCAAGCACTTTGAATTCTTTGGTGAATTGATAGGAGGCAACGGAATCGAAACTCGTATAGTCATTGTCAGATTTATTGTCTCTTTCTATGGAGACCTTACCCGCCGTTACGGCTAATGACAAATCGCTATAATCGAACTGCAGCCCGCCCATTACCTGGCTGTGCTTCTTGCGGCCGTCGGTGGTTTTTACGCCGTCCTGACGGTTATATTGACTGACGGCAATCGCCGGTGTGATTTTTACGTCGCCGAATTTAATCATCTTGCGATAACTGGCCATCATGCCGTTATCAAGTGCATCGTTGTCGCTATTGCCATTTCCAAAAACGTAAGCCAGTTGCACCTGATGCCCGCTAAAATCACCGTTCCATTGCAGGGTGCCATCCTGACGGTTAAATTGGTAAGAATCGTCAATAGTGGTAATACCGTAGTTATATACGTTTGGCGTAAAGTTTTTATATTTGTCCGTCATGCGCATGACCTGATATAACGGGTTTTTAGTACGACCGGCAATCAGCTCGCCATATTTAGCATGAGAAAGCCCCAGATAGGCGTAACGGGCGTCGAGATCTTTATCTTTGGTTTTATTATCATCTTTTTCAGTACGAACCTGCCACTCCAGGCGACCGACAAGTTTAGTATCTTCCAGTAAAGGGAGGTCGCGGGTTAAATAAATCCCTAAGCGCCCCCCTATTTGGCTACGGGAGTCATCATTTGCGAATGATGCTTCTCCATTCGCTAACTGCCACTCAATACGCCCGTAAATATCCAGCGTGGTGGCTTTATCCTCATAAACGCTAATCGCCAGCGCTGACGTGCTAGCCCCAGATAAGGCAATGAATAATAATGTTTTGGCTTTAATGCTCATGCTGTTCTTCCCCTTTAAAAAATAAATATGTTCGCCCTTGATGCAGGATTAAATAGTTGTTATCAGGCGCCATTAATTTTTAGTTACATTAATGCAGAGCGAATACGGGAATTGCGTTTTCTCATAATAAAATGTGATTTTACGCACATAAAATAGGGCTTAATGGCTGGCGTTGTTATTTGTGAAGATTTCATTGAAAATAAATAATAGCGATTTAATTGATTCTCTCCGAACTGAGATATAAATGGCGAATTTATGTTAATCTCATCACGTTTTTCATATTGTGATCCCCGGAACATATGGGAAATGCATATTCCCCTGTTTACGCAGTGAGAATTGCTCCAGAATACTCGTTACGCAGTTAAATTTGATTTGAATGATATGCTGTTATCAGCGACGTACGTCACAGGAGTTTATAATGCCAGGCAGTCAAAGTTCGGTATTTGATTCAGAATTGTATTCCTCTCTCTTCACGCAGCCGGAGATGAAATCAATCTGGTCCGATGATAATCTTCTTCGCTGTTGGCTGACCTTTGAAGCAACCATCGCGCATGTGCAGACTGAGTTAGGTATTATTCCCCCTGAAGCCGCCGCGGAAATTTCCGCCGCCTGCCAGACGCTGAAAATAGACTGGCCGCGCCTCGCCAGGGAAACGCGTTCCGTCGGTATGGCGATTAAGCCTCTGGTTGATCAAATTGCCGATGCGGGTTCCCCTTTGGTCAAAAAATACCTTCACTGGGGCTGCACGACTCAGGATCTGCTGGATACCGCCCTGGCCATGCGCATGAAGCAAACCCTGCAATTACTGCGCAGACAGTTGGTGCAGTTGGGCGAAACGTTGAAAGCTATGGCGCTTGAGCACCGACATACGGTGATGGTCGCCAGAACGAATTCCGTCGATGCTTCCGCCACGACGTGGGGGCTACACGTCAGCAGCTATCTGTCCGAGCTAACCCGCCACCTTCAGCGCCTGGATCGCCTCTACCCGGCAGCGACTACCGGCCTGTTTGGTGGCGCGGTCGGCAACCTGGCCTCCGTCGGCAGCCAGGGAATGGCGATACGTAAGCAATTAATGGGCGCGTTAGGGTTGTCATGCCCTGTCGGTATGAGCAATGCCAGTCAGGATCATGTAGTCGAAGTGGTGCAGTTTTTTGCCCTGGTGCATGGCACGCTGTGTCGCATGGCCAACGACGTTGAAACGCAGGGCCGCACGTCCGTGGGCGAGTTGCGTGAAGGCGAAGGCGGTGGAGGATCCAGTACGATGCCACACAAGACGAATCCCCGCGCGAGCAATATGATCCAGACGCTTTCCCGCATGGGCTGGAACTATGCCTCTGGTGCAACCAGCCTTCTCGATCAGTGTGACGTGCGTGCTGCCTCCGCCCGCGTACTCAACTGGACGCTGGTACCGGAGTCGGCGCTGGCCTTGTCGGCCAGCCTTGAACGTGCTGTCCGGTTAATTACGCATCTGGTGGTGGACAAAGAGAAGATGCGCAGCAACTTCGCCGCTTCAAAGAACTTCATTATGTCGGAATCCGTCACCATGGTATTGGCTGAGAAAATCGGGCGTGGTGCCGCTTACGATCTGATGAAAGCGTTATTAAAAGACGCAGACGGCTCTAAAGACCTGTTGCAGTGCATGCTGGAAAATCAGACCGTTATTGACGCGCTAACTGAGTCGGAGATTGTTGCTGCTTGCGATCCATTGTCTTATCTGGGCTGCAATGACGCGCTGATCGAAGAAACCGTCATAGCCTTCGACGATTACATTCATGTCCGGACGGCGTAGTCCAGAGCCATTCGCTTCCTGCCGAAAGCAGGTGTGCCGACAGGAAGCGGTCATTATCCAGGAAGAGGTGAAAAGGTTTCAAAAAAGACAAACAGTTCCTCCAGTTGCTCGAAATTGCCCTCGCCTTCGCCTTTTTCATAGGCCAGATGCAACACCAGCTCAATAAAAAAGAAACCTACGATGCGGCTTTTGAATACGGATTGCGTATCGCTCGGCAACACAAACTGCAGATTACAAAATTTGCCGTACGGGTTGGACTCCGAGTTAGTAATCAGCACTACCGTCGCGCCTTTTTTACAACACCATTCGGTAACGCGAATCACTACCCGGTTAAAACGGTAGTAGGAGAAAACGATCAGCACGTCCTGATCCGTAACGGTCAGCAATGACTTCGGCAACTCCCCAACGTCCATAGAAAGCAATGTAACCCGATCGCGGAAATATTTAATCAGCGTAGTAAAATGTTTCGCCATCGCATAGGAAGACGCGGGACCGATTACGTATATATGTCGGTTGGTATTCAAAATAATGTCGATAAATTTATCCAGACTGTCAATATTGATATTATCTTTAAAATTCTCGAACAAGGTCGTAACATTCTTATTAAATTCGGAAACAATTTGTTCCGTGGTAATCTTTTCTTTTACCTGAATGCGTGATGCCAGCTCAAACGGCGGCACCATTTTTTGCAGTGTCAGCGTATTTTCCAATGCCCGACGGAAGTCAGCGTAGCCGATAAATCCCAGCTTATTTAAAAAACGCCCAACCGTTGCTTTACTCACCATTGCATTGCGGGCAATGTCGATGATGCCGTGAAAAGGGAGTTCATTAAAATGTTCACGCATATACGCGTCAAGACGGTGTTCTGACTCGGTTAGTGAACATAACAGCACGGTTTTTGAAATATAGTCCTCTAATGTTAAAGGGGTATTTTTTTTCATAATTGTCGTCCTTACACACTACGGATAAAAAGATACTATATTCAGTATAGAGAATAACCTTATCACATAATAATGCTATGCTATAGCCTTCCGTAAAGTGATTGACATATTTCCTGTTATGAGATCATGCGCACAAACCCCAGCGGGAAAAGCAATTTCTCATAGCTCACATTACCCTGATTCGATCATGATTTCATTACGGCATCAGTCTCTGAATTTATAGAGAATTAGGCGATCTAAATATAACTAGCCGTCATATATAGGAAAACAAAAGGACGATCTCATGACCGCATTTGTAATCGCAATCGTGATCACTATCATTGCAGCATGGTTAATCATCAAGAACTTCCAACCTCAGACGGTATTGCTGCTGGCTGGTTTGTCTTTACTGACCATTACTGCTGTCTTCTATCCTGATAATAGCATTCTCTACGGTAAGGCTAAATCAACCGGTTCCACCTGGCTGGATATCTTTACGTTTGCCAAAAATTCACTCTCCACACAGATCGCCGGTATCGGTTTGATCATCATGGCCGCGGGCGGCTTTGCCAGTTATATGGATCATATCAAAGCCTCCAATGCAATGGTGAACGTCTGCATTCGTCCCCTGCAAATCATCAAGGCGCCCTACGTGATCCTGGCTGTGGGGTATATTTGCGCACAGTTGCTGCACGTCGCGATTTCCAGCGCCGCCGGGCTGGCGATGATGTTATTAGTGACGTTCTTCCCGGTGTTGGTACGACTGGGTGTCAGTAAAGCAGCGGCGGCGGCGATGATCGGTCTGTGCGCCTTTATGGACTTAGGCCCGGCGGTCGGCACGGCCAACCTGGCGGCTAAACATGCCGGTATGGAAGCCGCCGTTTACTTTGCGCACTATCAGATGCCGGTGGCTGTTGCCGTTATGTTGGTAGTGTCGGTGCTGATTTTCTTTACCGCCAAATATTATGACAAGAAAGATGGTCACGTGATGACCAGCCAGGTGGCGGACGACACGACGCCTCAGAGTGAGGATAGCGAAAAAGTGCCGGGGCTGTATGCTTTCCTGCCTGTATTCCCTGTGATTCTGGTGCTGGTCTTTAGCCCGTTGGTCATCTCCACCATTAAAATCGACGTAGTTACCGCCATGATTGTCGGCACAATACTGGCGTTCGTCTGCGAACTGTTCGTTAAACGCGACTTCCGTGCCTGCTGTAAAGGTGTACAGGTATTTTTTAAAGGAATGGGCGGGATGTTTACCAGCGTGGTTTCATTGTTAGTGTGTGCGGATATCTACGCGCAGGGAATGCAAAAAATCGGCGCGGTGGATTACCTGTTGGAGATGGTGCAGAACGCGGGCTTTGGCTTTGCCAGCATGACCGTGGTGATGACGCTGCTGGTAGGTATAACCGCTGTACTGACGGGCTCCGGGGTTGCGGCATTTTTCTCTTTCTCCGGCATGGCGCCTGCTATCGCCACTAAATTTGGCGAAAGCGCTGTACATATGATTCTGCCGATGCAACTGATGGCTGGAATGGGACGTTCCATTTCTCCCGTCGCAGGGATCATCATTGCGGTCAGCAAAGCCGGTGAATGTTCACCGTTCATGATAGTGCGCAGGACCTTAATTCCGGCGCTCGGCGGCATGCTTACCATGTTGCTGGCTAACTACCTGTTGTTCTGAAGGACGTGTCGTCAGTGCGATGCCATTAAATCCAGAGAGCCAGGCGAGAGTACTTTGTTGTCAACATCAGTTAGCCGGACGTAAGTTATGACCCACGAAATCACAGACAATTTACTTTATATCCCTTATGCAGGCCCGGTATTACTGGAATCCCCGCTGCTGAACAAAGGCAGCGGGTTTACTGAAACAGAACGCGCAATGTTTAACCTGAGCGGGCTGTTGCCCGCAGCGGTTGAGACGATTGAAGAGCAGTCGCTGCGGGCCTATCAGCAATTCCTGGATATCAAGTCGGATATTGCCCGTCATATCTTTCTGCGCAATATTCAGGATACCAACGAGACGCTGTTTTATCACCTTGTGAGCAAGCACCTGGTGGAAATGATGCCGATTATTTATACCCCGGTAGTCGGACATGCGTGTGAACACTTTTCCGACATCTATCGCCGCGCCAGGGGATTATTCATCGCCTGGCCGGACCGGCATATGATCGACGAAATATTGCATAACGCCACAAAGCAGAATATTTCGGTGATTGTCGTCACTGACGGGGAGCGGATCCTCGGCCTGGGCGATCAGGGAATTGGCGGCATGGGGATTCCTATCGGCAAACTTTCGTTGTACACCGCCTGCGGTGGTATTAAGCCGTCGCATACGCTGCCAATCTTATTGGATGCGGGAACGAACAATTCCCAATTGCTCAATGACCCTTTGTATATGGGTTGGCGTCATCCGCGCATCACCGGCGACGCATATTTTGAGTTCGTCGAGATGTTTATCCGCGCGGTTAAGCGCCGTTGGCCGGACGTGCTATTACAGTTCGAAGATTTTGCCCAACAGACGGCGATGCCGCTGCTGACCCGCTATCGTGATGAGATCTGCTGTTTTAATGATGATATCCAGGGTACCGCAGCGGTGACTTTGGGATGCCTGATGGCGGCAAGCCAGGCCTCCCAACGTCGGTTATGTGACCAAACGGTAGTCTTCCTGGGCGCGGGATCGGCCGGATGTGGCATTGCCGAACATATCGTCACGCAGATGGTGGCTGAAGGGTTGACCGATGAGCAGGCCCGTTCACGCATTTTCATGGTGGATCGCTTTGGCCTGCTTACGGACGATCAAACTAATCAGGCTCCTTTCCAGTCACCGCTGGCGCAGCCGCGGTCGCGTTTGGCGAGCTGGGGCGGTCAGCAGGAGGCGTACTCGCTGATGGACGTGGTAAGCCAGGCTAAACCGTCCGTTCTGATTGGCGTCAGCGGGCAGCCAGGACTATTCAGCGAAGCGGTGATCGGGGAAATGTATCGTCACTGTTCGCAACCGATAGTTATGCCACTTTCCAACCCAACCTCGCGCGCAGAGGCACGGCCGGAAGATATTCTGCGCTGGACCGATGGTAACGCGTTAATCGCCACCGGCAGCCCGTTCGAGCCGGTAAGCCACGGGGGAAAATTGTATCCTGTTGCACAATGCAATAATGTTTATGTCTTCCCTGGTGTGGGTCTCGGCGTGATGGTTAGCCGTGCCACACGCGTCACGGATAACATGATGATGGCGGCCAGCCGCACGCTGGCAAGTTGTTCGCCGCTGGTGCGCGACGGGCGTGGTCCGCTGTTGCCCAGTATTAATGACATCCGGCAGGTGACGCAGGCCATCGCCCTTGATGTTGCTCTGGCTGCTCAACGTGATGGCGTCGCCGTAAATATCCCGCAGGAAACCTTGCAACATAACATTTCGAGCGGATTCTGGGAGCCGCAGTATCTTCAGTACAAGCGCACCTCATTCTGATAAGCAGTCTGTAGCGGGAAGATCTTGATACCGTTGGTAACGGCGGTATCAATTCCGTAAAAGCCGCATGGCCCGTATCTGTTCCGAGTGTATCCGGTGTTATGGTAGCGCAATCGTCACCGGGCATAGCGACCCGGCAGATTCATACACAGTTTCGTCTCCTCGGCATAGAAATGCGGCAGGTTCCGCTGATAGTCAGACGGCGTTACACCACAAAGCATTTTGAAATCTTTGCTGAAATGGGCCTGATCATGGAAATCGAGGTCACAAGCAAGGGTGCGCAAATCGACCACGCCGTGATGGATGCGCCGGCACGCTTCATTTACTCTGAGAATACGGACAAACGATTTCCAGGAAACGCCAATCCTCTCCTGGCAGAAGCGGTTAATGTGCCGGGCGCTGTATGACGTCATCTCGGACAAGCTATTAAGACGAATGCCCCCGTTCAGCGGGGAAGCATGCGTCAGTACCTGACGCAGCAGCGGTTTTTCCTCCAACACAGCGAAGGTGGAAGTTGAGAATAACTCCTTAAGCAAAGGTAGCCCGCAGAAGTATACTGAACGCTATAAAGAATGTAGTGGAGATGCTGGTTGTGAACAGCAGATCCGTAAGGATATGGCGAAAGAATCGGCGGAAAATGTTCTTAAGTTGAAGTCGGTGATGCTGCCAACTTACTGATTTAGTGTATGATGGTGTTTTTGAGGTGCTCCAGTGGCTTCTGTTTCTATCAGCTGTCCCTCCTGTTCAGCTACTGACGGGGTGGTGCGTAACGGCAAAAGCACC
>SKDZ01001175.1_pt1 | contig 10113 bp, 13 predicted proteins | sample 4826551 | NCBI WGS metagenome assembly SKDZ01 (sample SAMN11008822, study PRJNA524170) | human gut metagenome | biome: Human fecal sample; material: Feces; isolation source: fecal sample from pouch patient p12, p15 | host: Homo sapiens | place: Israel: Tel-Aviv | collected 2016-02-02 | reverse complement strand
ATTAAAAAGTGATAGTATATTCAAAATAGGATATATGGTCAAAAGTTTGGTAGATGAACTATTGGTGCTAGATTTGAACGAATCACATCTCGTTGAAATTCCACTCAAAGAATACTATCCACCTACCCGAACATGGTCATTTGGTCAGAGTGAGGATTCGGCAGATATAGGGAAATTTGCAGAGGAAATTGCTGAGTTTAATAGCCGAAAGTTTTACAGCTATGAAGAAATCAATGAATATTTCAAGAAAACAGAAGGGCAAAGAGGAGTAACAACCCATTATTTGATTGATAGGACTAGAACAGTCAATTTAGAATCATTTGTAGATAGTATTATAGAGACTCCTACAATCTTCAGTGAGGTTCATGATTTAAGATTTCAAATGATGAAAGTTCCAGGCATTTTGAATGTTAATAGTCAAACTTCAAAAGTATTTCAATCCAAACTAAATGAAACTATTTTAGAGATGATCAATGAACTGGTTAAAACTCAAAATGCGTTTATCAACTGTATTGAATTTAAAGAATTGGAAGAATTTGGAAAATAAAGGGAAAGCAGACAAAAGTTTGCTTTTTTTTGTTATAAAACTTTGGTCATGAAATGAGGCTCAGAAATAGTAAAAATAAAGCCTAAAACTATGACTTCATAAAACTCTAAACATCAGATAATAGAGTTATCAAAAGTCCAGCAAGGCTTGCAAGTGCAGTTGACTATTTGCTGATGGTCAATCTTTAATGATTGGAGATTTCAAAAATGAAAACAGGATTCCAAAAAAACAATCAATATAATTCAGAAACAGCACGTAAATTTGTAGTAAATAGCCTACCCGTGCAATGTACAACCTCTTTCATTGAAACACAGTACAAATATGTGGACAAACAACGCACAGATGAAATCACTGGTTACAAATTATGGTTTGTACAAGAAGGATTGAATCCGTTCGTAGTCAAATTTGATAAAAAACCTGAACTTCCACCCTTTCTTTCTATCGTAGAATTTGAAAATTTACAAGGAATTGAGGTTCGCTCCAACATCTATTTCAAAGCAGATAGCTTGAAAGGAGTGAAATAATGAATCCATCCAAAGTAGAAATCGAAAAATATTTACTCCAAAGTCTAAATATGGCTTTGGACGTTCAGGGAGAAACGAGTTATACCAACTCATTCGCAGTAAAAGTAGAGGAAGAAGGATTTTATTTCATTCCTCGCTTACCTGCAAGTTATTTGATTGATGAGGCACTTTATCAAAAGATTTTTATCATCGCAAATGCTTCACTTTATCCACAATACACGGTATTAAAACAGAACTCCGTTTATTTTGTCCCTTTGGATACAGAAGATATTCACACGCAAAGAGCGTTATTCTTTCCCTGGTTTAAAGGCATTTCAAAACGGTTAGCCATTCCAAATCTCAAAGAATTTATTCAAAAGAATCAAGACTATAAAATTCCTATTATGGAAAATCTGACGATTGATTATAATAAAACGGTTGGCATTGTAGTCGCAGGAAATTCAGGCTCTGGGAAATCTTATTTCCTAACTTACTTACTTGAAAATCTAGCAAAAATTTCACGACTAATTATTTGTGACCCGAAGTTTGACAGCCCAAGTCGTTGGGCGAAAATTCATGAGATTTCTGTAATACATCCATCTCAAACCAGAAGTAAGAGCGATTTTGTCAGTGAGCTTAATGAAAGCCTGAGTAGTGTATTGAAGATCATCTATGAACGTCAGGCAATTTTATTCGACAATCCCAATCATGAATTTGAACACTTGACGGTGGTTATTGATTAAACCTTAGCCTTAACCGAAGGAGTAAATAAACAAATCAAAGAGAGCTTTCTCTCATTGCTTAGTTCGATTGCTTTACTCGGTCGGGCGACACGGTGCCATTTATTATTGGTTAGTCAGCGCTTTGATTATAATGCGGTGCCTGTTTCAGTCCGCGAACAAATGAATGTATTGGTTCAAATTGGAAACATCAATTCTAAAACGGTTCAATTTCTTTTTCCAGACCTAGACCCATCAGGGATTGTGATTCCGATTGGTAAAGGGACAGGATTGATTCAAGTGATTGATAACGAACATCCGTTTCAAGTCTTACCACTTTTAACACCAACTTTCTATACAGAACAGGGGATTTTATGAAAAAAACTTATTTCATGAGATACTTTATCCGAAGTCTTCCACTGTTTATGTCCGCAGTTCTGATGGAATTACTAAGTCTTTTGTTTCAATTCCTGATTTTCTTCATGAATAAATTGGCTTTATGCACAAAGATTTCAAGCTTTATAGATTTAGTGAATCAAGGAATAATCTATCTAAATATAGGAAGCTCATTTTTCAAAAATATTTCGATAGTTCTCATCACATTGGCAGGTTTGATAATGACCAGAGAGCTCTATTTCCGCTTACGGTATGATTCTTTAAAAAATTTAGCTTTATCTATTCGTGGAACAACAAAACTCAGAAGATATTTACACCATATTGAATCATTCAAAGCCTCAGAGGATAAGACTTCTAAAGCAGATATGGTTATCTCAGACTACAACAAAGCCATCAGAAAAATTGTGATGGATGTGAATAATGAAGAATTGTTACTTTATACCAAGTTACCCAAAGAACACCAAGCTCAAAAAATGTTGAAAGAGGTGGTTTCAGAAATAAAAGAAGAAGTCTCAAATGCTTATCCTGAATATTTGATTTCAGGTTTTGAGCGACATGGAAACTCACTATGGTTGAAAGGCACAAGAAAATAAAAATCAGGAGAGATTTTGTGCCAAAGGCAAACAAAGAATCTCTCCTGAGCTTATTTAAAAAGGACAAAAAATCAATGAATAATACAGTTAAACAAATGAATGAATCAGCGGGTATTTCTAACAGCCCGCTAGAGGGTCAAAAATTAAACCTTAGAACTCAGCTCTCAGAGAAATATGGCTTTGTGTCTATCAAGATTGACCGCTTAACCATTATGGGAAATATTGAACTTGGAGGAAATCAAGTCTTTCAAAATCTTTGCCAGTTTTGGGATGTGATCGAACTTCAATCCAACGGAGAATACGCTGGATTTTACGGACAATTATTTCGTGATAGTACAGAAAATTTTTATGTGAGCTATATGCCCATTAAAGCTAAGAGAATGAAAACAAAGAACTTCTACTTAGAGTTCAATCCTGCTAAATCTGGTCAAGACAATCTGAACTATGTCTTTGACTATTTAGTTCCATTATTAGAAGAAGTCAGTATTTCAAGGATTGATATTGCACTAGACTTTGAGCGTGATTTATCTTCGTTTATTTTAGGCGGTCGCTCCAAAAAGAAAATTTTCTTTGGTACAGATGGCAAAATAGAAACACGATACGCAGGAAGTGGCGATGAATTTATTATTCGCTTGTATGATAAGAAAAAAGAGCGGACAGAAAAAGGAGATAAAATTGCACAAGAAGAAGTTCAGAAATTCGATCAGCTTTGGCGCTTAGAATTTGAATTACACGGCTCAGGTTTCATTGAAAATCAACTGAAAAAAGAATTTCGATTTCTCTCAGATACTCCCATTGTTCAACTTGATTTTGAAGATAGAAATTATATTGAACTTTCGCCATAGGAAAAAATTATATTTCTTTCAAAAGATGAACATCCAGAACTCTTTGCGGAGTTGTCCAAAGCCACAAAAGCGAAATACAATGCGTTACGCAAAAAGGCAAGTATCATTGATTTGGCTGATATGACGCGTTTACCTTTTGAATTAACAGAAATCTGTTGGGATTATCCGCAAGAGATTGATTTGATTCAGTTTCTCAATGAAATTTTGAAAGTGTGATGTTTATGGAAAAATTATATGGAAATAAAGAAGAAATTTGTGATATTTTTGGTGTGGCAAAAGGGACACTCTCAAATGACTTAACGAGAATGCGAAGAAATCCTGAGTTTTCAAAGTATATCTTGCAACCCAGTCATGGACGTGTGAATATCTCTATTGAGGGGTATGAAAAATTTTTAAAATTCCGCTCCGAAGCACGTAAAAAAATATTGTAATTTGTGATAAAATAGAGAGTATCTGTTTACTCTCTATTTTATATAAAGATAGGAGTGAAATGTATAAAAAGCAACAACCCAATGGTAAATGGAAGTTCTTTGAAAAATATCAAGATAAGCAAGACAAATGGAAACAAGTTTCTGTAACCAAAAATTCAGGTGGTCGTGAGGCTCAAAGTCAAGCACGAACTGAACTTGAACTGAAAATAGCAGAAAAACTTTCAGAAGAAAAAGAAGCTGAAGAAGCACCAAAAACCATAAACGAGTGTTATGCCGGAATCAAGAAAAATTCGTCAAGCTGAATTGGCTGAATCCACATATCTCTCAGAAACGTATGGTTTAAAAGATTTTATAAAAAAATTTGGACAGCGTGAAATAATTAGCATTGAGCCAAAAGAAATGCAAGAATATTTATTTTCTAATAAGTATTCTAATACGACACGGCACACCATAGCTTTGCGCATAGGACATATTTTTCAATATGCTTATTCAATGGGATTTACACATGAGAATATCATGAACCGTATCATACTTCCTAAACAAAAAAAATCGGCTGAAAGTCTTGCCAAGTGGAAAGAAAAATTTTTCACTATGGATGAAATGCGAAAATTTTTGAAGAGTTGGCGAAGTCATGCAGTAGAAAAAGATGATTTTAAACGTGCAGACTTTGTAGAATTTTTGTTTCTAACAGGTTTGAGAATTGGCGAAGCCTCTGGTCTTCAATGGTCACATGTAGATATTTTGAAACGAGTGATTTATATTCAATTTAGTTGGAACTGTAATCTTAAAAAGCTAGGACCAACTAAAAATCCTCAATCAGTTCGTTATGTCACTCTAAATGACCGTTGTCTTGAGATTCTTGAAAATTTTCGTAAAGATAAATATGGTTCAAAATTTGTATTTGTGAAATCAAATGGGGTTCAAATTCGTAATGCGGATATTAACACTTATTTGAAAATTGAGGGCGCTCGTGCCAATCTGTTTGGTAAGAATTATAAACAGTTTTCAGCGCATATGTTGCGACATTCTCATATTACAATGTTAGCTTTTCTAGGAGCACCTCAAAAGGCTGTTATGGAGCGTGTGGGGCATATGGATGCTCGAATTACAAACGGAGTTTACACGCATGTTCTTCCTGAAAATCGACAAGATTTGCAGTTGAAGCTAGAGAATTTGAATTTATAATAAGCACCATGAAGTACCATAGAAAATCTAAGCAAGCACCATATAAGCACCAAAAGAAAATTAATTTGGGGAAATATGAGGAAATGGACTACTCTTATCAATACTCAATAAATTAGTATTGGTAAGGATAGGGAACTTTGAGGAAAAATAAGGAAACGAGGGAGATGATATGGCGCAATTATATTTCAAATATGGTACGATGAATTCAGGAAAGTCAATTGAGATTTTGAAAGTGGCTCATAATTATGAGGAACAGGGCAAGCCAGTTCTCTTGATGACATCAAGCCTAGATACCCGTGCTGGTGTTGGAACAGTTGCGAGTCGGATTGGTATGAAAGCAGAAGCTATCGCAATTGATGATAAAATGTCTGTTTTTGATTATGTGAATAGCCTGTCTGCTAAACCTTTTTGTGTCTTAATTGATGAGGCACAATTTTTAAATAAAAAACATGTCTATGATTTTGCGCGAGTAGTCGACGAATTGAATGTTCCAGTCATGGCCTTTGGTTTGAAAAATGATTTTCGTAATGAACTTTTTGAAGGGTCTAAATACCTGCTTTTACTTGCTGATAAAATTGAAGAAATTAAAACAATTTGCTGGTATTGTAGTAAAAAAGCGACGATGGTTATTCGAACAATTGACGGTAAACCAGTCTATGAAGGTGAACAGTTACAGATTGGTGGAAATGAAACTTATATTCCGGTTTGCCGGAAGCATTATTTTAAACCAGAAATCTAGGAGGAAATAGATGTTTTATCATTTTAAAGGAACAATCACAGGGGAAGATTATCAAAGAATTCTCGGACAAATGACTAAGCGAATGATGCTGGTTTTTTCAGGAATCATGCTGGTTTTTTTAGTTGTTAATTTGTTGATGAGTAAAGGACAATGGATTTGGCCAGTCGTTTCTGCACTGCTTGTGCTTGTTTTAGGGAATCTTTTTTTACATTGGCAACTGAAAAGCCGTTTTTTGAAAAATTTTAAGCCACAAGAGCTTGACATGTATGTGACAGAGGAACAAATTAAAGCTCAAATGAATGTACGAAATGTTGAGATTTTTTCAGACCGTGTTCACTTTTTTCAAGGAAGAAATCAAGTGATGATTTTTAAAAAGGACATGCTACAAGATGTGACACAATGGGATTCTTTTGTAAATATGGCAAAAAATTTACCATTAAAAACTAAAAAATAATTAAAGGAAATAAAGAAATGTTTGATCAGTTAGAGTCAATAGTTGGAAGATATGAAGAATTGGGTGAGTTATTATCTGACCCAGAAGTAGTTTCGGATACAAAGCGTTTTATGGAATTATCACGTGAAGAAGCAGATTTACGGGATAAAGTGGCGACTTATAATGAATACAAGAAAGTCCTTGAAACAATTTCTGATAGCGAAGAAATGCTTGGTGAGGGTGGACTTGATGATGAAATGAAAGAAATGCTCAAAGAAGAACTTTCATCAGCAAAATCACAAAAAGAAGTTCTTGAAGAAGAAATCAAAATTTTACTTTTGCCTAAAGATCCAAACGATGGTAAAAATATTATTTTAGAAATTCGTGGAGCTGCTGGTGGGGATGAAGCGGCGCTTTTTGCGGGTGATTTATTAAATATGTATCAACATTTTTCTGAATCTCAAGGTTGGAAGTTTGAAATTATGGAAGCGAATATCACTGGTATTGGGGGTTATAAAGAGGTTTCAGCTTTGATTTCGGGTCCATCTGTTTATTCAAAATTGAAATATGAATCTGGTGCTCACCGAGTACAACGTGTCCCTGTAACAGAAACACAAGGGCGCGTGCATACTTCGACAGCGACAGTGCTTGTGATGCCTGAAGTTGAAGAATTCGAAATGACAATTGAGCAAAAAGATTTGCGCGTGGATATTTATCATGCGTCTGGTGCCGGTGGTCAGAATGTCAATAAGGTTGCCACAGCCGTGCGGATGGTTCACTTGCCAACAGGGATTAAAGTTGAGATGCAAGAAGAACGGACACAGCAAAAAAATCGCGATAAAGCCATTAAGTTGTTGAATACGAAAGTTTTTGATTACTATCAACAAATTGAATTGGACAAACAAAATGCAGAGCGTAAATCAACTGTCGGAACAGGTGACCGTTCTGAGCGGATTAGAACTTACAATTTCCCACAAAATCGTGTAACTGACCACCGAATTGGTTTGACTTTACAAAAATTGGATAGTATTTTATCTGGCAAAATGGATGAAGTGATTGATGCTCTGATTGTTTATGACCAAACGAAGAAATTAGAAGAATTAAATAAATAATGAATTTTGAATTTGAAGATTTTGTCATTCGAGAAGTTGGTCATGAACAACGGACGATGCAAACCTCAAAAAAAGTGAATAATGTCTTAACAGATGTGACGATTTTTCAGGTCAAAGGGCTAAATGAGTCTTTTGATTTGCTTTATTGTGTGGGAAAAAATGGGGATAGCTGGGTAGTTGCAGAAAAGATAGAGTCTCTTTCGCATCATTTGCACCGAGCACAAAGGACACGGATGTCCATTGAAAAATTTAAGGGAAATAATTACTGCCGCCTTTGTCAAGAAGTTAAAAAAGGTAAAGATTGGAGCCAAACTAAGAAAAGTTTACCTTTATCAGAGTTTGGTAAATACAGTAAAAACCCAATACGTAAGACTTTTTCAGAACTTGGAGCAAAGATTGGAACTTTGGCGGAGCTGGTCGATGAAACAAATCAAAATCGAAAACAGTATGCCTTGCTTTTTTCACCTCAGGAAATAAAGGTTCCCCTATGTGCTTATCTTCTGACGATAATTTCACCATTGATTTAGAAATAAAAGTAGTCAAAATAGAAGTTAGTTCTAAAATGAAACCTGTCAGTAGGGAGGAATTTAATTTTGATGAATGAGAATAAAATTATGAATCAAACAATTGAAAAAATGTTAGTTCACGCGTCAGTTCGTGATTTTAAAGCTGAACCTTTGCCGGCTCAAACAAAAGATTTACTGCTAAAAGCAGCACAATCCGGTGCTTCGTCAAATTTTATACAGGCCTATTCAATTATTGAGGTAGCGGATGTTAATTTACGATGTGAAATTGCTAAAATTTCTGGTTCGGACGCTTATGTGAATCAAACGGGTGTATTTTATGTTTTTGTGGCTGATTGGTATCGGCAAGCTCAGATTTTAAGGGCGGAGAATAAAGATGTGAAAGCTCTTCGTAATATGGAAGCTTTGACAGTTGCCATTGTTGATACTACAATTGCTGCTCAGAATATGACAGTAGCAGCTGAATCTATGGGGCTTGGCATTTGTTATATTGGTGGAATTCGTAATGACACGTCTAAAGTGACAGAGTTGTTAAATTTACCAGAATTGACACTTCCACTTTTTGGACTGACAATTGGTCTACCAAATAGCCGAAACGAAGTAAAACCACGTTTGCCAAAAGCAAATATTTTGTCAATCAATGGTTATAATCATGAATCATTGACTGATTTAAGTACTTATAACGAGCAAACGGCAGAATATTATGCCAATCGCAGTCATCATCAAAAGTCGACAAATTGGTCACAGGAGATGAGTGATTTTCTTACGAATCCTCGTCGTGAGGACCTGGCAGATTTTTTGAAAAAACAAGGATTTACATTGGACTGATAAGTTGATAAAGCCTGATTTTATTGGGCTTTTTTGCTATACTTGAAAGAGTAATTTAAAAGAGATTAGAAAAAATAAAAAGTCTTAGAAAGTGGAAAAGTATAATGCTTTGGATTGAAGCTGTGCGAACTTTATCAGCAGATTTAGAAGAACCTTTTGAGTTAGAGTTTGTCTGGCGAAATTTACATGAACTTAATAAGTTATCTTGGTTGAATTTAATGCGTGAAAAAATTACTGACCAAGAGTTAAATTTACTGACAGAGCTATCAGAACGTTTGATTAAAAACGAACCCCCACAATATATTGTGGGCTGGGCAGAATTTTATGAATTAAAATTTAAGGTTGATGAGCGAGTGCTCATTCCACGTCCAGAAACTGAAGAATTAGTTGAAATGATTTTAACTGAAAATAACAATGATTCGCTGAAAATTTTAGATATTGGAACGGGCTCCGGAGCAATTGCAATTTCTTTAGCTAAAGCTCGGCAAAATTGGTCAGTAAAAGCTTCTGACATTTCACAAAATGCGCTAGAATTGGCGGCTGAAAATGCGAAAATGAATCATGTCAATTTGGAATTTATTCAATCAGATGTGATGGATGAACTTACTGACAGGTTTGATATCATAGTTTCCAATCCCCCCTATATTGCTTTTGATGAAACTTATGAAATGGATGATTCTGTCATTAAATATGAGCCTGATTTGGCCCTTTTTGCCCAAAATCAAGGTTTAGCAATTTACCAAAAAATTGCTGACCAAGCGGTCAACCATCTGACAGATGATGGAAAAATTTATTTGGAAATTGGCTATAAGCAAGGAAAAGCTGTTCAAGCTATTTTTCAAGAAAAATTTACTGACAGGCTTGTTAGCATTCACCAGGATATATTTGGAAAAGATAGAATGATTAGTGTCAAACGATAAAAGCTACTGTTGGTATATTTAAGGAGAAAAATGAATTCTTTAATTTTTGAACAAGTATTTCAGCAAAAAAAAGATTTTTTACAAATATTATTATTAGCTGATGATGGTCCGCATTTAGAAAATTATCTGGAAAATGGTGATTTATTTACTCTGTCATTAAAAAATGGTAAGACCGTTGCTTGTGCTGTAGTCATAAAAAAACAAAAAAATACTTTTGAAATTGAGAATTTCGCTGTAGAAACTAGTTTTCAAGGACAGGGATTTGGTCAGCAAATGATGAAGCAACTTATCACTTATTTGAAAGAAAATTTAGCAGCTGATGAGCTTATTCTTGGAAC
>SKDZ01001174.1_pt1 | contig 10119 bp, 4 predicted proteins | sample 4826551 | NCBI WGS metagenome assembly SKDZ01 (sample SAMN11008822, study PRJNA524170) | human gut metagenome | biome: Human fecal sample; material: Feces; isolation source: fecal sample from pouch patient p12, p15 | host: Homo sapiens | place: Israel: Tel-Aviv | collected 2016-02-02 | reverse complement strand
CAGAAAAGGAGTGGACCAATGTAGTCACTAAAGATTAGGTGATACGTTTATATAAAGAAGATAATTAAGATTAATAAGGAAATAAAATGACAATTCAAGATGACATTAAAAAACGTCGTACGTTTGCCATCATCAGTCACCCAGATGCTGGTAAAACGACGATTACAGAACAATTGCTTTACTTTGGTGGTGAGATTCGCGAGGCGGGTACTGTCAAAGGGAAAAAAACAGGAAATTTCGCCAAATCAGACTGGATGGATATTGAAAAACAACGTGGGATTTCAGTAACTTCATCAGTAATGCAATTTGATTATGCAGACAAACGCGTGAATATCCTAGACACCCCAGGGCACGAGGACTTTTCAGAAGACACCTACCGTACCTTGATGGCGGTAGATGCTGCGGTAATGGTGGTTGACTCAGCCAAAGGTATCGAAGCACAAACCAAAAAATTATTTGAAGTTGTCAAACACCGCAATATCCCTGTTTTCACCTTCATCAACAAATTGGACCGTGATGGACGTGAACCCCTTGATTTGCTAGAAGAATTGGAAGAAGTGCTTGGCATTGCCAGCTACCCAATGAACTGGCCAATTGGTATGGGAAAATCTTTTGAAGGGCTTTATGATTTGTACAACCAACGCTTAGAACTCTACAAAGGTGACGAGCGTTTTGCAGACCTAGCAGACGGTGACAAACTCTTTGCCAACAACCCCTTCTACCAACAAGTTTTAGAAGACGTTGAATTGCTAGAAGAAGCAGGAAATGAATTTTCTGAAGAAGCTATCTTGTCAGGTGACTTGACGCCTGTATTCTTTGGTTCTGCCTTGACGAACTTTGGGGTGCAAACCTTCCTAGATACCTTCTTGAAATTCGCTCCAGAACCACACGGCCACAAGACCACAGATGGCACGGTCATCGACCCTTACGACAAAAATTTTTCAGGGTTTGTCTTTAAAATCCAAGCCAACATGGACCCACGCCACCGTGACCGCATCGCCTTTGTCCGCATCGTTTCAGGTGAATTTGAACGCGGCATGAGTGTCAATCTAGCCCGTACGAAAAAATCAGTGAAACTCTCAAACGTCACACAGTTCATGGCCGAATCACGTGAAAATGTTGAAAATGCTGTTGCCGGTGATATTATCGGGGTTTACGATACAGGAACTTACCAAGTCGGTGATACCCTAACTGTCGGTAAAAACAAATTTGAATTTGAACCCCTCCCAACCTTCACCCCTGAATTGTTCATGAAAGTGGCTGCCAAAAATGTCATGAAACAAAAATCCTTCCATAAAGGGATTGAACAATTGGTGCAAGAAGGGGCTATCCAGCTGTACAAAAACTACCAAACAGGCGAGTACATGCTTGGTGCCGTTGGTCAGTTGCAGTTTGAAGTTTTCAAACACCGCATGGAGAATGAATACAATGCCGAAGTGGTCATGACCTCAATGGGTAAAAAGACTGTCCGCTGGATTAAACCAGAAGACCTTGATGAACGCATGTCATCAAGCCGCAACATCTTGGCAAAAGACCGCTTTGACCAACCCGTTTTCCTTTTTGAAAACGACTTTGCTTTGCGTTGGTTTGCGGATAAATACCCAGACGTTGACCTCGAAGAAAAAATGTAATAAAACCAAAGAGAAAGGCTGACACAGACGCTTTTCTCTTCTTTTTATGCCCTTATAAATCTTCAAAAAGTGAGAAAAGTAAAATTATGATGGGAATGACCATGTTTTCTATCTTTTTGATTAGGAATATGGTACACTAGATGAGTTGTTAGATAACGACAGTAAAGTTTAATAAGGCAGCTTCGCACTGTCTTTTAGAAAAGAGAACATTTTGAAATTTACAGAACTTCATTTATCAGAAAACATTCTTAAAGCGGTGGAAAAAGCAGGTTTTGAAGAACCATCACCAATCCAAGAATTAACCATTCCTTTAGCCTTAGAAGGCAAGGATGTTATTGGACAAGCCCAAACAGGTACCGGAAAAACAGCAGCTTTTGGCTTGCCAACACTAGATAAAATCGACACCAGTCGCCACGTTGTTCAAGCCCTCGTTATTGCCCCAACGCGTGAATTAGCCGTCCAAGGACAAGAAGAATTATTCCGTTTTGGTCGTGAAAAAGGGGTCAAAGTTCGCTCTGTTTACGGTGGCTCAAGCATTGAAAAACAAATCAAAGCCCTTCGCTCAGGTGCCCACATCGTTGTCGGAACACCAGGACGCTTGCTTGACTTGATTAAACGCAAAGCCTTGAAATTAGACCACGTGGAAACCCTTATCCTTGATGAAGCAGACGAAATGCTCAACATGGGCTTCCTTGAAGATATTGAAGCGATTATCAGCCGTGTGCCTGAGAACCGTCAAACCCTCCTCTTCTCAGCAACCATGCCAGAAGCCATCAAACGCATCGGTGTCAAATTCATGTATGACCCAGAACATGTACGCGTGGCAGCCAAAGAATTAACCACTGACTTGGTGGACCAATACTATATCCGTGTTAAAGAACAAGAAAAATTTGACACCATGACACGTTTAATCGACGTGGAACGCCCAGAATTAGCCATCGTCTTTGGCCGTACCAAACGCCGCGTGGACGAATTAACCCGTGGCTTGAAATTGCGTGGCTATCGTGCCGAAGGCATTCACGGTGACCTTGACCAAGGCAAACGCCTCCGTGTCCTTCGTGATTTTAAAAATGATAACATCGACATCTTGGTAGCGACAGATGTTGCGGCGCGTGGGCTTGACATCTCAGGTGTGACCCACGTTTACAACTATGATATTCCGCAAGACCCTGAAAGCTACGTTCACCGTATCGGTCGTACAGGTCGTGCTGGTAAACACGGTCAATCTGTCACATTTGTGGCACCAAATGAAATGGGTTACTTGTCAATCATCGAAAAATTAACCAAGAAACGCATGAAAGGCTTGAAACCAGCGACAGCAGAAGAAGCTTTCAAAGCTAAGAAAAAAGTGGCTCTTAAGAAAATCGAGCGTGATTTTGCAGATGAAACCGTTCGTGCAAGCTTTGACAAATTCAAAGGCGACGCTATCAAGCTAGCAGCTGAATTCACCCCTGAAGAATTGGCGCTTTATATTCTTAGCTTGACTGTGAAAGACCCTGAAAGCTTGCCAAAAATTGAAATTGCGCGTGAAAAACCATTGCCATTCAAACCATCAGGTGCTCACAACAATGACCGCAAAGGTGGACGTGGTCGCGACAATCGTCGTGGTAACCGCTCTGACAGACGCCGTGATAACCGCGACAACCACTACGAATTCAAACGCACCTCTTCTAAAAATAAGCTTGACTTCCAAAGCAAAGACAACAAACGTCCTCATCGCACATCAAGTGAGAAAAAAGCAGGCTTTGTTATTCGCAATAAAGGGGAACGTTGACCAAAATTTTATCAAAAAAGACTTTGTTTCATGAAACGAAGTCCTTTTTTGTGTAAAAAATAGCAGAAAAAGATAGATGTTAGTGAATATTTTTTCAGAAAGTTTCACATAAACTATTTGTAAAATTCTTGTAAAGTTACTGCAAAAAACTCTGAGTTCTTTTGTTTGATAAATCTAATGTTTAAGATTTATAATGTATTTTAGAATAAGTTAGAAGATATTTTTGGTTGTTTTTTTAGTTCTTGTTTTTGTCTCTTTGAATTAAAATAAATAAAAAATTCTGAAAACTAGAAGAAAAACACTGCATGGGTTAAGAAAAAAGTTGATTTTTTTACGTTTTAAGTAAAGTAAAAGATATAAAATGAGAATTAAACATCAATTTTAATCATAATTAACTTATTTTTGTTTATAAAAAAATTCTGATAATTTTAAAAATATGAATTTGCAAAAACATTGCTTTTGTAATATTTAAAGGAGGTGCTACCTTGTAGAGATGTGTTGCATAGGAGTAAAATATATAATTATTTAGGTTGAATTGTATAAAAATGATACAACGATTTCTTTGTATCAAGAAAAAGAAAAGAAACAGTTTTAATATTATGGAGGTTACAATGAATAAACCTAAGCAATCTAAATCAAGTTTTAATTGATACAAATCACGTCAACGTTTTTCAATTAGAAAGTACCATTTTGGTGCTGCTAGCGTCTTGCTAGGTGCAGCACTTGTATTAGGTGGTGGGCAAGTAGCAGCCGACGAACCTAGTGCTTCTAACAACATCAAAGTAGTTGTTACTCAGACAGCTGACGAGGATGCTCCTACAAAAGCGCAAGAAGGGACAAAAGAGTCAATCACAACACCAGCTACTGAAGTAAGTGCAACGGAAAGCAAAACAGAAGAAGTTACTCCAGAAGGCACAAGCAGCTCTACTGCAACAGAAACAACGGAAAGCTCAGTTGTCGCATCTGCTGACACAACAGAAGAAACAACACCATCTGTTGAAGAAAGCAAAACCGAAGCTTCTAGCGATGTAACAGAAGAAAGCACAGCGCCTTCCGTCGAAGAAAGCAAAGAAGCTGAAACAGCACCTTCTGTTGAGGAAAACAAAACAGAAAACCAAGAAAGCACAGCTTAAAGCAAAACAGAAACTTCAGAAGACAAAGCAGAAGAAGTAGCTCCAACAACAGCCACAATAACTTCTGCAACAGAAACAACTGAAAAAGAAGTCACACCAACTGTTGAGACAACTCCAGAGCTGACAACTACAGTCGCAATGCCTGCTAGTGAAACAAGTCAAGAAACAACACCAAAAATCACAGACCTAACACCTGATGAAATCAAAGTGTTGACAACGTCACAATTAGCTAAAATGGACCTTTCAAACACCATTTTGGCATCATTGACTTTTGAACAAAGCAAGGCACTTACCCTTAACAAAGACTATCAACGCTTAGGCTCAGGCGGAAGCGTTAGCGAATCAGGCGACCGCTTCTTTGCTAATGTCCAAGGTAGTACACCAGTCAACAACGTCAACACCTTCCGTCCAAGCGTGACCTACGAATCTAACCAAGCGGTCTCTGACTTTGTCAATGGTACAGACATCCAGCTTGCTACTCCAACAACTGGTGAACACAGTTCTCAAACAATAAGTGGCTCTCTATGGCATGATGGAGGGGTTATCAATACTTATGATAAAGCAGCTGCCGAATCAGATCAAAACTTTGGTTGGAAACCAATCGGCAACTATGTTCAAGTCGGAACGAACTTCTGGGGAGATAAAGACAACAGTATTGTACGTCCTGAGAAAGATCAAAATTACATCATCCTTGGTAAATACCAATCAGGCAAAAATAATCAGCTGGTTGATGGTTATGAAGGGGTTTACCAAGATATCACAGTCGCTCCTGGTGGTGAATTTGTCTTTAAAACAATTGCTACTTTAGCTGGCAGTGGAACTACTTATCAAACTTCAGAAACATCACAATTTGGAGTGACTATTGTTGCTCTTGATAAAGATGGTAAAGAAACAGAGACAGTTTTCTTCACCAAAACAGATGGGTATAAATTTGATTTCCTAGACGGTAAGTATAGTGTAATGGTGAATGTCCCAACGACTGTTAATAAGATCCGTGTTAAGATTACCCCAGGTAAAAGTAGTGCATTTAACACGTCTTATAATAGTGTCGATACCTATGGTCTAGCTCTTGTCAGTGCCAAAGATTGGGTTGGTTCAGCTATTACTTCTGATTATAACAGTGCTGAGACAAACAAGTATGCTATCGCTGGTGATACGGTAGTCTTTGATAACATCGGTATCGAAAATGATGGACAGTTGAAAGCTAATGTAACCTATACGGTTAATAGCGAAGGTATGACAGGAATCACCTTAAAACCAACAACAGATGGCAGCTCTAGTTCAACGTCATTAGCCAGCAAAAATAATACATCAGTTTCGATTACAGAAACCGTAGGGGTTAACCCAAGCCGAGTTGAAGAGGTTGGAGCTGCAACCCAAACAAATTATAACGGTTGGTATGCTATCTCTGGTTATACCCCTGATACTGATTACGCTTATGAAAAAGACTACAAGTTTGAAGTGGAAACTTCAGATACAATCGATAAGGAAAACATCTACTACCTTAAAGGGCAATTGAGTTACTATACAAACCACGTGTCACAATTTATCGATATTTATTCGATTTATACTGAAAAAGTAGCTACAGTTGCTGATAAGACTAAGGATAGAGAAACTGTCACGGCTAAACTTGACCCGGGTACTTTGACTGTTTATCCAAAAGCAACCGCTAAGACAGACAACGTCTTCCGTGTGGGTGGTACTGTTTCAGAGGCAGCAGACATGATTAACGATAAAATCAAAGCTGCTCTTGAAGACAGTTCAGCAATAGTGACTTATGCTTGGAAAACAGCTCTAAGCACAGATGCAGCCAACACATCCGCAACTGGTGTCATCACTGCGACTTACACTTTCCCAGACGGAACAACAAGAATAGTTGATGTTTCAGTAGAAGCTGAAGTTGTTGACGTAAGTAAATTGCAAGAACTTGTTGATAACGCTGAAACAGTTCGCCAATCACCACTTTATACAGAAGCTGATGATGCGGAGAAAGCTGCTTATGACAAATCTATCGAAGAAGCACAAACAATCCTCAACGATAAAACTTCTCGTCAAACAGCTGTTGATACAGGTGTAACCAACATCACTAATGACGCTAAGACAGGTTCTTACGACCAATTGAACGGTTGGACAAACCTTAACCAAGCGAAGAAAGATGCTCTTGATGAAGTCAAAGCTGATGCGGAACTCTTGCAAAATAACATAGGCAGTGGTTACCTAGGTGAGAAATTACCTGAAGCAAGTCAAACCAAATACAAAGACGCTATCCAAGCTGTCGTTGACCAATTGGCTAAAGACATCGAAGCTGCTGAAGGTGATGATTTAAGTGTCGAAACTGGTGGTGCACAAACCATCGCAAAAGTTGAAGAACTTAAAGCAGAAGCTAATGCTAAGATCCAATTGATCAACTATCAAGCACAACTTGAAGCGAAGAAACAAGACATTGCTGATAAAATAAACGCTAACACTGAAGCAACTGATGAAGAAAAAGCGGCTGCATTGAAATTATTGGACGCTGAGTACAACGAAGCTGCTGAAAAACTTATCAATGCTGCACCATCATCAGTACCTGAAACAAGCTCTGAAAATGCTGATTTGAAGAAAATTGTTGATACTTCACTTAACGATGACTACTTAACACCTGAACGTAAAGCAGCTGCTAAACAAGTCATTGAAGAAGTTTACGCAAGTAAACAAAAAGAACTTCAAAACACACCAAACGCAACGCAAGAAGAAATCGAGGCTGCACTTGCTAAATTGGACGAAGAAAAAGCCAATACTTTGGCAGCTATTGATGCAGCTACTACAAATGCTGGTGTTGATACTGCTCGTGCTAACGGTGTAGAAGCTATCCTTGCTGTTGAAGTAAACCCAACTGCTAAACAAGATGCAGAAAAAGCTATCGATGATTACGCTGCACAAAAAATTGCAGAATACCAAGAAAGCTTGAAAGGTCTAAGCCCAGACCAAACGCCAACACAAGATGAGCAAGATGCTTACATCGCTGCTGTTAAGGCAACTGCAGAAGCAGAAAAAGCAAAAGTTGAAGCAGCCTTTGCTAATGGAGCACATCCAGATGCTGATACCCTTTCAGGATTAGTGACAGACGCGAAAGCAAAAATCGACAAAGTTACTCCTGAAAACAACAAGAAAGCAAATGCTATCTCAGCAATTGAAAAGATTGCAGCTGATAAATTAGCAACTATTACTGCGGAAAATTATCCAAACGCAACTGAAGAAGAACTTCAAGCTGCTAGAGATGCCGTAAACAAAGAAAAAGAAGCTGCTAAAGATGCCATCCAAAAAGCCGCTGAATTAGCTAAATCTAAGATTGACAACTCTGACGATAACTCAGCCGTTGATACAGCTAAGACACAAGGTATGAATGCCATCGCTGAAATCGTAGGAACTCCTACAACACCTGAAAATGCTAAGAATGCTATCGACGCAGCTGCTGCAGCTAAGATTGAAACAATCAACAAACGTACTGATTTAACAGACGAAGAAAAAGCTGAAGCTATCGCTGAAGTTGAGAAAATGGCAACTGCTGGTAAAGAAGCATTTGACAAAGCAACTGACTTGGATGGTATTGCTCAAGTTCAAAAAAACACTATCCAAGATATTATCAACTACAACCCAGAAAGCATGAAAGAAAAAGCTAAAGATGCGATCGACCAAGCTGCTGCTGACCACATTGCTGAAATTGTAGCTGATAAGACAGCAACAGACGAAGAAAAAGCTGCAGCTATTCAAAAAGTTCAAGACGCTGCTGCTGACGCTCGTAAGAACATTGACGCTGCCACAGATAAAGCTGGTATCACTGCCGCTGAAACTGCTGGTGAACAAGCTATCAAAGATGTTCCATTTAACCCAACAGACAAAGCTGATGCTAAGAAAGCTCTTCAAGATGCCGCAGATGCTAAGAAAGAAGCTATCAACGCTGGCAAACATGACAGACGAAGAAAAAGCTGCAGCTATTCAAGCTGTTGATGATGCATTGAACAAAGCAACCAACGCTATTGACAATACATCTACAATTGGTGGTGTTGATTACTACAAAGAAGCTGGTATCGATGAAATCAACAAGATTCCAACTGAATCAACTAAGAAACCAGCTGCTACTGCAGAAATCGACAAAGCCGCTGAAGATGCTAAGAATACCGTTGACGCAGATTCTCGTCTAACAGATGAAGAAAAACAAGCTGCTAAAGAAGCTATCGATAAAGCTGCTCAAACTGCTAAAGACGCTATCGATAAAGACAGCACAGACGCTCAAGTTGACGCAGATACTGATGCAGGTAAGAAAGAAATTGAAAGCTTGATTCCAACAGCATCAGCTAAGAAAGACGCTGCTGACGCTGAAATCGACAAAGCTGCTCAAGATGCTAAAGCAGAAGTAGATAATAATTCTTATCTATCAGATGACGAAAAACAAGCAGCTAAAGATGCAATTGACAAAGCTGCCCAAGCTGCTAAGGATGCGATCGATGCTTCAACTACTAATGCTCAAGTAGATGCTGTCACTGAAGCAGGTAAACAAGCGATTAAAGATCTTATCCCTCAAAAACAAGCACCATCAGACGAACCAGTAGCTCCTGAGGTACCAGAAGTACCATCAGATTCAGATAACTCTGGTGACGGTGATATGGTGACTCCTGAGGCACCTTCAGATTCAGACGCAGATCACTCAGATAATGTTGGTATGGAAGCTCCAAAAGCTCCTGCAACATCATCAAGCTCTGCTGATGCTAAAGGTACTCAATCTTCACAAGCTCCTTCTACAGCTAACGCTCTTGTCGTAGGTAACGGTGTTGGTTCAAGCCAAGCAACTCTTCCTAAGACTGGTCAAGCCGAAGATAGAAATCTCCTTGCCCTTGGTGCAAGCATGATCCTAGGTGCATTCGGACTACTAGCTGGCAGAAGAAAAAGAGAAGATGAAGAATAAAAAAATCTAGTACACTCACTTTGGCAAACGACTCTTAATCATATCTTTCACAACACTAGATTTTTTAGAGGAGGTCAGTTTTGACCTTCTCTTTTTTAAGTAAAAAAATCGGCTCATTGTCAACTGTAGTGGGTTGATGCCAGCTAACATCTAGAGAGAACCAAATTGGTTTTCTCTTTTTTGACGTTCAAAGCGATGAGAATGCGTTTTTTAAAGTTTTCAAAGTTCCTAAAGCCATAGGCATTCCGCTTGATAACCTTGATCAGATTGTTAGTAGCTTTGAGTTTGGCATTAGAGTAAGGTAAAGTAATGGCGTTGATGACTTTCTTCTTATCCTTTCGGAAGGTTCGAAAAACCGTCCGAAAGATTGGATGCACGAGCATGATATTGTCTTCAATGAGCTCAAAGAAGTGATCAGTGTTTTTCTCCTGAAAGTGGAACAGTAAGAGCTGGTAAAGGTCGTAATGACATTTCAATTCTTCTGAATAGCTGATGAGTCGATCTCGAATTTCTTTATTTGTTAGATGTTCTCTAAAGGTTGGACGGTAAAATCGCTTGTTATTCATCTTGCGACTATCCTGCTGTATCAGTTTCCAGTAGCGTTTAAGAGCTCGATATTCTATTGATTTACGGTCA
>SKDZ01001167.1_pt1 | contig 10206 bp, 13 predicted proteins | sample 4826551 | NCBI WGS metagenome assembly SKDZ01 (sample SAMN11008822, study PRJNA524170) | human gut metagenome | biome: Human fecal sample; material: Feces; isolation source: fecal sample from pouch patient p12, p15 | host: Homo sapiens | place: Israel: Tel-Aviv | collected 2016-02-02 | reverse complement strand
GGAAGTGTGCTATTATAAGTCATATAAGTCGTGCGCTTTCTAATGCTTAGTGGTTTAAGATTAGGATAGCACGACTTATTTATTTTCCAATGAAATTAACTAGCAATTCGGGTATTTTAAAGCAAATCAAATGTTTTAGCAACTCTCTTTTGAGACAGCGTGTGTCAGTCGAGAAAGGGAGTTTTTATTATGACAAAATCAACAAATTTCAATTACTATGAAGCCGATAACGTATATGGAGCCCTATTTTTCCAGTTTCCTAAGGTATTAATGTATGGCGAGCGATATAAACATTTAAGCAGTGATGCTAAATTGGCTTATATGGTACTGAAAGACCGGCTAGAGTATTCTTTGCGTAATCATTGGGTTGATGAAGATAATCATGTTTACTTTATTTTTACCGTTCGAGAACTACAAGACTTATTCAACTGCGCTACTGAAAAAGCCGTTAAAATAAAAAAAGAATTACAAACAGCCAATCTATTAAAACAAATTCAAATGGGATTTAATCCTAAAACGAAAAAGAATGAACCGAATCGTTTATACCTTTCCAAGCTCGATGTGAAAGCTACTGATGTCTATTTAAGGGGTGAATATGGACGAGAAACGCCGAAATCCCTTGCTACGAGCGGAATTTCGAAAATCGAAAGCAATCTATATAAAGACTCTAAAAACATAGATACTAATAGATACAATATAGATACTCAAAAGTTGGATTTTTCCACAGCCAATTTCTCACCAGCAGAAATTCAAAAGCAAAACCAGGATTTGGTGAACCATGCTAATGACTTCTTAACTGATGAAGACAGTGGCTTACCGGTTTTCTTAGAACCCGAAGCCGTGCAATTACTAAGTTTCTGGTGCCGCATTCCGCAACAAATGCACCGGTTTATTGGTATCATCTTGAATGCTAAATATCGAGTTGAAAAGGATCATCAAGATATTGGGGTTCTAACCCCAATGGACGATGAAGAACTTAAACCTTTGATGACTAAAGCCTTGAGACGCTACTTTAACGCCCTGAGGAGCAATGAGAAGCACATCAAGAACGTGGAAAACTACTTGTACGCCACCATGCAAAACCTATTTGGCGTTTGGTGGAATAAACAAGCGGCTAGAGAATATGCGGCCAAACACCCCGAAGAACAGAACACTGACAATGGGTCTTCTTGGAATTAAACGTCATATAGGCTCATTTAAGCCATTTTAAGTGTTGCATGCATAATTATATTAAAATCGTTTTAAAATCGCTTAGAAGCAAAATTAGACACCTTGAGTGGCTGAATTGGCGATAGCTAAACTAAAAAATGGGATAGGAGCTTTTTAAATGACTAAACCCAGCAAAGAAATAGAAACAATTGATCAATTGTTGGCTGACCCCTGGGCAATCAACATTCAAAAAATTTGGGAGCAAGCAGCACATAATCAAGATCCTGATAAGCGCAAGTTGTTTGACGCGTTACACACTTACCTCTTAGATAAACGCCAAGAGAAAATTATCAACGAAAAGCATTTCGTGATTTAACATGAGTGAGCTAAAAAGATACCTCATCGTAGCTGGTATAAACGGCGCTGGTAAAAGCACTTTATATCGCGCGAGACCCGAATTATTTACTCACTCCAAACGAGTAAATGCCGATGAAATCCTACAAAAAATGGGTGGCGATTTACGTAAAGATCGTGATAACTTTAGGGCAATGCGCGAAGAAATAAAACAATTCCATCGGCTTTAGATATCGAGCGGAGTATCCATGTTGAAACAACCTTGGCTGGCCAGGGTAGGGCGCAATTGAATTTAATTGATCTGGCTCACCAAAATGGTTTTGAGGTAACACTTTTATACGTGGCGTTAAAAAACGAAAAAGTAACAATTAATCGAGTTCATGAACGGGTCAAAAAAGGTGGGCACGGGGTACCAGACGAAGTTGTTAAAAAACGCTATAATCAATCAAATCATAATTTAGCAGCAGTTGCATTCAAAGCTGATAACATCGTGATCTGCGATAATAGCCAAAAATTTGTATCAGTTTACAGAAGAGAGCATGACCAGGTAATTAAAAATAATTTGCGAGATTTTCCTTGAATAAACCCCAAAATCACCTTTGAAGCAGCCGTTCAAAAACAATTAAATTCCTTTGTTAAAAATAATTCAGATTTAAAAATTAGAAATCCCATGAATGATTCAGAAAATAAAAACGATCGGCCTAGTTATTATTAGGTTGATCGTCTTTAAATTTATTCGGTTTATGGGCATTAACGTAATTGGCAAATATTTTTAAAAGCTCTTCGGTTTGTTCAACCGAGAGATTATCAGCTTGAAAGTATTTTTCGAGCAAAGCCCCTTTTTGAATTAATCGGCGAGAACGGGCTTTGCGGGCTTGCCGATTTTCGTAGTATTTAGATTGCCGTAATTTAAAATCTTCTCGCTCAATTTTTTGTTTTAAACGCGCTTGTTGCTCAACTAGTTTTTCATATTGATTAGGCATAGTCATTACCACCTAACTATTATCGGTTATTTTGAGCTTGATTTAAAAAGACGGCAACTTTTTTAGCAATCATTTTAATTTGTGGAGTGGTCAGTGTCCCATAATCCAAATTGGCTGATCTAATGATTTGCTTACCGAGATTTTGTTCAATTTTCTTTTTTTCATCTTTAATCTTTTGATTAAGCTGTTTTAATTTGGCTTCTTGTTTTTCTAAGTTACTTTGAGACATAAGGATCCCTCCAATCGTATTAAAATAATCACCGAAACTATATCATACAGAGAACGTTAAGTCAAAGGATGAAAGTTGAAATAGCGAAGCGGAAGGCATACACTATAAGTAAATTTAAGGGAATCAGCAGGCCGAGTGAAACGAGGTCAATGCGCACTTACACATAGAATAAATTCTATGTTGTGCTAACCCCAAAATCCTGTATTAGAAGTCGCCGACGGCGACAACAAAGTCAAGCCCATAGAATCAAAGTAAAGAGGTGACTAACATGGCAATATTTCATATGAGTTTTAGTAATATCAGTGCTGGTAAAGGACGCAGTGCCATTGCCAGCGCCGCTTATAGAAGTGGTGAAAAATTATTTGATAATCAAGAAGGCCGCCACTATTTTTATGACCGCTCGGTTATGCCAGAAAGCTTTATTTTAACCCCCAAAAACGCACCAGAATGGGCCAGTGATCGAGAACAATTATGGAATGAAGTTGAAAAGAAAGATCGTAAATCAAACTCACGGTATGCAAAAGAATTTAACGTGGCTTTACCGGTAGAATTAAGTGAATCCGAACAGAAAGAATTACTGACAAAATATGTGCAAGAAAATTTTGTCGATCAAGGTATGGTAGCTGACGTAGCAATTCATCGCGATCACCCAGACAATCCGCATGCACATGTGATGTTAACTAATCGCCCATTTAACCCCGATGGTAGTTGGGGATTAAAAGCAAAGACACAGTACATTAAAGATGAAAATGGCAAGCAACTTTTAACCAAAAGCGGGTTTCCAAAACAAAGAAAAATTTGGTTGGTTGATTGGGATAAAAAGGAAAAAATTAATGAGTGGCGAAAAAATTGGGCATTGAGTGTCAATCAGTTCTTAGCACAAAAAAATATTCCGGATCGGATTAGTGAAAAATCGTTTGTCGATCAAGGGGTTCAAGAGACACCTACCCAATACGAAGGCATTAACAGCCAAAGAAAAAATCGAAAAGCATTTAATCAACAAGTTAGAGCGCAAAGAAACGCTCAAGCTAAATATCATAATCTTGACGAAAAGATAAGAAATTATGAACATTTTGACGCGTTAACTGACGAGCTATCGTTCTCTGAAAAACACACAATTAGTCATCTAAGTCAGCAATTGAAAGCCTATGTCGATTTAGAACATTTAGATGATAAACAGCGCATGCTGTTTAATTGGAAAAACAGCTTATTAATTAAACATGCCATTGGTGAAGATGTAACCAAGCAACTGCTGACCATTGACCAGCAAACGACATCACTAGAACGAGCTAATCAGTTGTTAAATAAAGTGGTGGAACGAGCAACGAAAAAGCTTTATCCGAAACTTGATTTTGAACAGACAACCGCCGCTGAACGACGGGAACTGATTAAAGAAACTAATAGCGAACAAACAATTTTTAAAGGTAGCGAATTAGCAGAACGGTTAGCGGATATTCGAAACGACTTACTGACCCAGCAGTTATTGACATTTACCAAGCAGCCGTATACCAGCTGGCAGTTAGTTAATCAGCAGGTCCAAACAATTAAGAAGCAATTAACCACGGTACTAGCCAAACATGGTCACCAGTTAGACGATTTGAAGCATACTGATCGGGGCATGCTAGCCGCTTATCAACCTAACGAACTCGAATTCATTTCTAAAGCGGTGAAAAATTTACGGGTCATGCGGGAAGTTAAAGTCGTAGTGCAAACCCAATACAACAGCATTCTAACGACTGCTTTTCCGAACAGTGACCTGGATAAGCTAGAGACGATTGATAAGGAGCAAATATATACCGCTGTGGTTTACTATGACCCAGAATTAAAGCCATTAAGCGCCGATGATCTTAGTCAATTACAACAGCAGCCACCGGTAGTCTTTACTAGTCAGCAACACCAAGCCGGTTTAAATTACCTGTTAGGTAAAATGGAATTAAAAGATATTCAGGATCATCGACTGCAACGGGTCTTAAAACCTGATGGCACCCGGCAACTGTTTATCGGCGAATGTGGCCAAGATCCTGAGTTGGATCACAAACAAATTGAAATGGTGCAAGCCCGTTTGAAACAACAAACAACACGGTTTGATCAATATAAGCAAGACCAAATTAAGGACTATAAAGCGATCAATTATTACCCAACTACACTTGTAATCTAAATGTAAAATTAAAGGAGCCTATAAGTATTTAAAAGAAATTACTGAAAATGGGGCTTATTATCAAGCGGCTTGGCAAAAATTAGCCGATGGCTACGTTGCCCTTTATGGCACCGACCCCCGATTCAAATAAGATCATTGCCAACATTGAATGATATTTTTGAAGATGAGGAGGGGTAACTTATGCCAAATAAAGCAGATGTTAAGGCTTGGAAAGCACAATTAGTCGCCCAGGCTGAACAGCAAATCCTAAAATTAACTGATAGTGACCAATTTAAAAAGTATCTCAATACCCTGGCTAAATTCCACCAGTACAGTGCCAGAAATATTGACTTGATCTATGCTCAAAATCCCCAAGCGACCCAAGTCGCGGGATTTAAGCAATGGCAAACTGATTTTAACCGCACTGTTAATAAGGGTGCTAAATCCATTCGAATTGCGGCACCTATTATTAAGAAATTAACACCTGCTGAGCAAAAGCGACTTGATACTACTGCTCCTATGTCAATAAATGGCACATCTTTTTCTAAACACTCGTTCTAATTCTGTCGGAATTAAACCAACTGATGTAATTTGAGGTTCGGATTACCAAGTCCTCAAAATTGGAAAAAGTTGTTTGAAAGGCAAACTCTCTCTTCAACAATGAGTGAAAAGCTTCAATTGGCCCATTATCATAAGGATAACCTTGTTTTGAGTATGAGTGGCTAATCTGATGCCGTTCAAGTAAAGTTTCAACTTCGTTGCTGGTGTACTGTGAACCCATGTCAGAGTGAAAATATTGTGGCTTTTGGTGACATTCAAGCGCCTGATTAATCGTTTCTACAACTAACGTCGCCTCCATCTGACGACCAATCTTGAAAGCAAGAACTTGATGAACCTTTGGTTCGTAAATAGAACTTAGATAAACCCAGGTTCCTGGACGTAATTCCAAATAAGTAATGTCAGCACGCCATATCCTTGCATTGGGCTGGTGCTTGATTAAATTGGGGCGTTGTGAATGATCCACATGAGTGCCAGGTTTTTTAAATCGCCGATTCATTAAAGAGTGAATCTCCATTTCCCTCATTAATCGTAAAATTCGTTTTGACCCAACACAGATGCCTGACTTGCGAAGCACCATCGTTATTCGTGGATAACCATAGGCACGATAATTATTTTCCCAAATCAATTTAATTTTTTCTTTGAGCTGATTATCAACACGTTCGTGTTGACTAGGTTGATATCTTTTCCAATGGTAATAGGTGCTGCGCGGTAATTTCAGTGCCGAAACAATAATTGATAAGCGGTGTCGCAATAACTGATCTTCTATGAAGACAAGGCAATTAATTCGTCCTAATGCTTTCCCAGTAACACCGCCGCAGCTTTTAAAATTTCAAGTTCCTCCTTTAATCGCTGATTTTCCTTTTGAAGTTGTTTGAATTCTTTGGACGTTACTTCAGTACCGTCTTCTAGCTCAACTGATTTAGCGCCTTTAACCCAGTTATGAATTGCGGCTGTAGAAACATCGTATTCCTCGGAAAACGAGCGAATAGATCTTTTCTCTTCACGATGCATCTTCACAATGCTGGCTTTAAAATCATCTTGATATCGTTTCATTGGAATGCTCCTATCTTGTTTTATTAATTATGGCACAACTGTTCAGAAATTTATGTACCAAATACTAGGATAGGAGCAGGGCTTTACAAACAGCCAAAAACGAATAAATTTTTGGAGAATTTTCGTACTTTACACCATGGAGTCCGTACTTGACGAGCAGGGAAGATTTTGTCATAATAATAGGAAGCGTTATTTTATTGGTAATAACATCTTTATTAAAAATATTATTAAAGAAAAATTTAAATAGTAAAGAGGGATATAGAGATGTACCCTTTATTTTATAATTTGATTGAAGGTGAGATATTTGAAATATACATGCGAAATGGGGCCGGGTGAAGATTATCCAGGTGGAATATTAACTGTGATTAATGAACTCGTTAATAGTAAGTATTTGAGAAAATTTAATGTTAAACATATAGTAACGGTTAGTAAAAAAAATAAGATACTAAAATTTTTGGAAAGTATGTTTTATTATTTTTTCTTGTGTGCAATGAAAAGAGTTCAACTATGTCATATTCATATGTCAGAAAGAGGAAGTTGTAGCAGGGCAATAATACTAATAAATATTAGTAGTTTTTTTAATGTTCCAGTAATTGTTCATTCACATGGTAGTGAGATTATTGGTTATTATAATTCGCTTAGTACAAAAAAAAAGAACGTATTTAAAAAAGCGATGAATTATTCTTCTAAAATTATAATTTTGACACCCGGTTGGGGGGAATTTTGGGGAAATATAGTAAATAAAAATAAATTGGTAGTCATTTCCTAATGCTGCTGAGCTGCATAATATAAATCGTAAAGATTATAATTATGATAATAAACTTAATTTGCTATTTTTAGGATTCATCGGTGATAGAAAGGGAACCTATGATTTAGTGAGAGCAGTTAAGGTAATTATTGATGAATATAAGATTAATAATGTTTCGCTTAAGATTGCGGGAAACGGAGAAGAAGATAAGTGTAAAAAGTATGTTAAAAAATTGAAATTAGAAAATAATATTGATGTTATTGGATGGGCAAATAAAAATAGAAAACGTGAATTATTGCGTCATGCTGATATATTAATATTACCATCTCATTTTGAATCATTTGGAATAGTAGTTTTAGAAGCCCTATCGTATAAAGTGCCGGTTGTTTGTGGTGATACTGGATTTACAAAGGAGATTATTAGTAATGGAAAAGATGGATTTATTGCAAAAACAGGTAACAGTGAAGATATAGCAATTAAAATTATAGCCGTTAGCAAAAATTTAGAGTCAATGGGTGAGTATGGTTATAAAAAAATCAAGAGTTGCTATTCAAGAAAGATTGTTGAAAATAAAATTAAAATGTTATATGAGGAGGTAACTAAGCATGAATAATAGTACTTCCCCATTAGTTAGTCTAATAGTACCAGTATATAACGTGGCACCATACTTAAGGACATGTGTAGTTTCACTTATTCATCAAACGTATGATAATTTGGAAATATTACTAATTGACGATGGCTCAACAGATAACAGTCCAACGATTTGTGAAGATATGGCGAAAACAAAAAGTTATATTCATGTCTTTCATAAACAGAATGGGGGGCTGTCAGAGGCAAGAAATTTTGGCTTAAAAAAGGCCAAAGGTGAGTTCGTTTTTTTTGTGGATTCTGATGATTATGTTAGAGATTGCTTAGTTCAGGATATGGTAACGATTGCGATTAAAATGAAGTCTGATATAGTGCAATTTAATTTTAAGAAAGTCTCACCAAATAATTTCTTAAAAACATGGCCTAAAAAAAACAATGAATATATAAAGTTAGGGCATGATAAGGCATTAGAAAGTTGTCTAGATTATAATGAGATAAACATTATGGCCTGGAGTAAAATGTATAGAAGAAGTTTATTTAATGATATAGAGTTTCCGCCTCAAAAGATTCACGAGGATGAAGCAATTATGCCTTTTATTATAGATAAGGCTAAATCATATGTAATAGTTAAGGATGTGTATTATGCATATTTACAAAGGAATGGAAGTATCATGCATAGTAGTTTCAATAAAAAGGAACTATATTATTATGATATCTATGATAAAAGGCTATCTCATTTCAATAAAAAATACGACTATCGATACAATTAAATAATTTTATATCATGCATTTGTAGCATCACAACGACTGTATCTTAATCTAAAAAAAGAATCAGTAATAAGTAATGATTCATTATCAACGGTAAATAATAAGTCTAAAGAATATTTAATTAATTTTATTAAAAGTAGAAATAAAACTTTAAAAATGATAATAAAAATATTTCTATATAAAACTATACCAAGAGGTATGTTCAAATTAAAAAAATGAATAATAGAGGTAACTTATGAAAAGTTCTCAAAACACCAATAAAAAAAAGGCAGTGTATATATATATTTTTCTACTCTGGATACTGCCAATTATGGATTCATTAAATGGTTTTATAAATGGTGGAGGAAATGAAAATGGCTTATCTTTAGGAATAGTTTATAGATTTGTAATTATAATAGTGAGTATTTTTTATTGGTTAATATATGGAATTAATAAAAAGTATTTGATTTACTTTTTATCGCTTTGTACCTTTTTAGTAATTTCAATGGGGATAAATAATGGTGCAGATTCTTTTTCTTATCTTACCCTGCTTTTTAAGCTTGTCTTACCAATCATTATAATAATAACCATTGATTCATTAGCGAAAAAGAAGCTTTTTAGGAAAGAATATTTAACATTTTTAATGAATAGTTGGACAATAATTTTTCCATTAACGTTATTACTGCCATATGTATTGGGAATAGGCTTCTCAACGTATGGTGATGGTACAAGTATGGGGGAAAACGTAGGGTTTAAAGGATTATATTTTGCTCAAAATGATATTTCTTATATTATGGATATTTTGTATCTTTATGTAATGAATAAAATATTTAAGCATGTAAGTCCAAGAACAATCTTTGAGTATCTTATGGTTTTAAGTAGCTCCTTACTTATGGGATTAAAAGGAAATTATTTAATAATTATACTAATAACTATAGCCTTCCTACTTAAATATGAGAGAAGTTTATCTAGAAATTTTCAAAAAATTTTATTATTTATGTTAATTGTTTTAAGTATATTAGCTTTTATAAGCTTTTTTACCAATGAAATTAATCAAATAATAGAAAGATGGCAATATTTTTATAATAAAAATAGTTTAATTTCATTTTTAACAAGTACAAGGTCAGATAGATTAGCTCCAACATTTAGTTGGCTTTTTGCTAATTATGGAATAGTTGGCTTGCTATGTGGGAGTGGCTATAACTATACGAATATTGTCATTTTACAATTTATTGAAATGGACCTGTTTGATATCATACTACAGCTTGGTTTAATTGGTTTTATTTTTGTATATGGCTTTTATGTTAAATTATATTTAAATAATAGGAATGTTGTTTTCTATTCTACAGCATTTTTACTTACTTTATTGATTAGTACATTAAGTGGTCATGTCTTCGAAAACGCTTTATCAGGTGTCTTTTTAGGTGTTATATGTAGCGGGCTAATAATAAGTGGGGAGAAAAAAATATGAAAAAATGTTGCTTTGTAATCCCATATTTTGGTGATTTTCCAAATTATTTTCAATTATTCCCGCAAATTGCAAGTCCAAGTTAGCCAGCCAAGCTCATCTCATATGAACTCTTATAGTTGAACATTTTTCTTGGATAATGGTTCATCCAATACTCGATAGCGGCGACTTCTTCAGGGGTCGTCTTTGT
>SKDZ01001166.1_pt1 | contig 10214 bp, 6 predicted proteins | sample 4826551 | NCBI WGS metagenome assembly SKDZ01 (sample SAMN11008822, study PRJNA524170) | human gut metagenome | biome: Human fecal sample; material: Feces; isolation source: fecal sample from pouch patient p12, p15 | host: Homo sapiens | place: Israel: Tel-Aviv | collected 2016-02-02 | reverse complement strand
ATTTCTCATATTTTCATCATCTGGAACAAGTTCCAAATATTGTTCAATAATTGGTTCTGTTTTAGAAATTTGACCAATTTCTTTAAGAAAATCAATATAGTCTTCTAAAAACTCTGGATTCTCTGACAGATTGGTTTGAATGAGTTCTGCATACAAAGCAGCCGCTTCAGAATCATTTTCCAAAGCTTTATGTGCTCCTGCAAAAAGCCATTTAGCTAATAAATGTTCATCTTCTAAAAGCTCTTCAAGATTAATGACAGCTTCAAAATCTTCTTCGTTGAAGTATAAATTAGCAAGCAAAAAGACTGTTTCGTCATGTAATTCTGGTAAATTTAAAGCATCCACGAGATAACGTTCTGCTGCAGCTTTGTCCTTAAGTTTGAAACAAATTTTTGAAGCGAAGTGTAAGAGAGGAACGGCATTAGGATTTTTTTTCATCCCTTTCTTTGCCATTTCTAGTGCAGCTTTAAATTCTTGATTAGCTTCTAGGGTTTGGGCATAGGCTAATTCATAGTTCAAAAATTCAACATCCATTTTTTCTAACCGTTTGAAATTAGCAATGGCTCTTGTTTCATTATGAGTTTCTCCATAAAGAAGAGCAATTTTATACAAGGTTTCCGGTTTTTCATCAAATTCAAGTGATTTTTCAAGAAATGATATGGCATTCTCAAAATTACCTAATTGGGCATAAGAGTCACCAATTCTTTGATAAATAGAAATTTTTGTTTCATGTAAAATTTTTCGTTCTGAAAGTTTTGCATATTCGGTAATGGCAGCTGAATAATCACCTTGTTCAAAGTAGGACTCAGCCAAAGCAAAAGTAATCAGAGGAGAATCCGATAATTCTCTTGCTTCTTCTAACTTAGAAATTGCTGTTTCAAAATCACCTTCAAATTGATATAAGTCAGCAATTTTGATTAAAGCAGCAATATAATTTTCATCATTCACCGGAATTTGATAAAGGTAATTTAATGCTTCATCCAAATTACCGTTATCTTCTGCAATTTCTGCTAAGTTAATCAGGTAATCAGTTGTTTCCGGATCTTCTGACATGATTTGGTCATAAATTTTTTGACTTTCATCAATGAAACCCATCATTTGCAAATATTCGGCTAGGTCAGCCAACATTTCACTATTATCATTTTTTAATGCTTTAGCAAGTGAATTTTGCATTCCAATCAGATCTCCCTGATGTAAGAAATCAATTGTATCTTCTGAATAAGACATTTTTCTCCTTATTTTTTATTCTATTAATTACTCATTTGCTTCTTCTGTAGCCGTTTCTTCACGATAAAGAACTGAAATTTCACGATACCATTCGTAAACATGGACAATAATAACTTTCAAAGTTGCATAGAATGGGATAGCAAGTAATACTCCCCAGACACCCAGAATTTGACCTGCTGTCAGTAAAACAAATAATATTGTAATTGGATGAATTGACATTTGTTTTCCAAGAACTAAAGGAGAAATAAATCTTCCTTCAAGTGTTTGCTCAATAATAAGGACAATGATTACTTTTACAAGCATCAAAGGTCCACCAATTACTAAACCAACAATTACCATTGGGATAGCAGCTAAAAATGAGCCTAAAAATGGAACTAAATTCAAAAATCCAGCGGTAATTGCTAAAGCAACAGCATAACGCAAACCAATAATAGGTAAACCAATCATAAACATGATAGCAACCGCAATTGCGACCAAAACTTGGCCACGGACATAATTTGAAAGCTGACTATTAATTTCATGCAAAACTTTTGAAGTTTCTTTACGCCAATCATTTGGCAATAAATGAGTGACAAATCCATTTAATCTTTGACCATCTCTCAATAAGTAAAAAAGAACAAATGGGAATACAATTAATGAAATTAAGATACTTGTTGTTTTACTGATGAGATGTGAAAGAGTCGTAACAGCATTAACAGAGAAAGCTTTTGACCAATCAATCAATTGATTACCAATTGACTTAGCAAACTGGTCAACTTGTGGTCGAAATTGTTCAAAATGTGGATTTTTTGCTAAAGCATTAATCTCTTTTTGAGCAGTATTTACATAGTGAGGGACTGACGAAGCAAAATTATCTACTCCACTGATGATATTAGGAATAGCAACAATTAAGCCCCAAGCAATCAAAGCTGCAATTATTAAGAAAAGAACAATAATCGTAACAACTCGTGGGACTCTTTTCTTTTCCAAAAAATCAACAATTGGGTTAAGAAGATAATAAAATACAGCTGCCAAAATAACGGGCAGCGAGATAACCGTTATAAATTCTCCTACAGGTTTAAAAATAAATCCAACTTTATTGAGTAAGAGAATATTTAGTAATAAGAGAAGGACGATTGCTAAAGCTGCAACTACTTTATTATTAATAAACCACTTGAAAAACCAAGAGGCTTTGAAACCTCGGTGTTGTTCTTTTTCCATATTTTTTTCCTAATTCTTTTTTTAGAATTACTGACAGATATTGTTCAAAGTCATTTAGTGTTCTGTCAGTAATTTTTTTCTAGTTCATAATATTGAATCTGTAAAAAAAACTTTTTGTCAGTAATTTTCCAACCGTTGTGATTAAAAATTCTTGTCAGTTCTTTTGGCTGATAGACTTTTACATCTCCTTCTGTTGAAAATTTATTAAGTCGCCAATTATAGGCTTTTGTAATAAATGGAATATGAATCTCAGCGATGACCAATTTACCCTCTGGTGCCAGTAGTCGTTTTGCCTCCGCTAAAAAAAGCTCAGGTAAAGGAAAATGATGAAAACTCGCTGAACAAATAATCAAATCAAAATTAGCATCCTCAAAGGGAATTTTTTGAGCAGTGCCTTGCTTAAAAGTAAAATTAGGATGCTTAACTTGAGCAATTTTTATCATTTCTGACGAAATATCTAAGCCACTTCCAAAAATTTTCTCTTTTCGATTTAACATTGCCAAAAGATTTCCATTAGCACAACCAACATCTAAGATACTTGAATTTTTTTCAACTTTTAAACGTTTTATAATAAATCTCTTGAAAAAACTGGCTAAAAATCCATCAAAACTATGATCAAAACGACTCGCAATATGGTCATAAAAGTCTTCAGATTCTCTTTCGTAATCATGAGTCTTTTGAGCCATTTTAGTCCTCCATCAAAAGTTTAGCGAATTCTGCAATCATGCTCTCAGCACATTTTAAACCGTCAATACCGGCTGAGACAATTCCGCCAGCAAAACCAGCCCCTTCACCTGAAGGATAGATTCCTTTTGTCGAAACAGATTGATAATTTTCTTCATCACGATTAATTCTGACCGGTGAAGATGAACGAGATTCAACCCCTGTCATTACAGCATCAGAAAGGGCAAAGCCATGCATTTTTTTATCTAATCCAACAATTGCTTCACGCATAGATTGTGTAACATAGTCTGGGAATAGCGATTCAAGATTAGTTGGTTTCACTCCTAAAGCATAACTAGGTTCAACTGTTCCCATTGCTTTAGAGGCTTTTCCATCAAGAAAGTCTCCAACAAGTTGAGCTGGTGCTTGATAATTAGAACCACCTAATTCAAAGGCTTTATGTTCTAATTCCTTTTGGAACTCTACTCCAGCAAGTGGATGGTCAGTTGGGAAATCTTCTGGAAAAACTTGGACTAAAAGTCCAGAATTTGCATTTTTTTGGTCTCTAGCATGTTCAGACATCCCATTAGTCACAAGGCCACCTTCTTCTGATGCAGCTGGGACAACCAATCCTCCTGGACACATACAGAAAGTATAAACGCCACGCCCTGATGATGCCTTATAAGTTAAGCGATATTCTGCTGCTCCAAGACGCGGATGGTCAGCAAATTCTTTATATTGTGCTTTATTGATTAAAGATTGGGGATGTTCAATTCTGACTCCAACAGCAAAGGGTTTAGCTGTAATCGTTACCCCTTTATCATAAAGTTCTGAGAAAGTATCACGTGCCGAATGACCAATGGCTAAAATAGCCTGATTTGTTTTAATAATATTTCCGTCAGCAAGTTTTACAGCCTGTAATTGTTCATCTTCAATTAAAAATTCTTCAACTTGAGCATCAAAATGAACTTCTCCGCCCAACTCAATAATTTGTTTTCGGATATTTTTAACAATGTCACGAAGTAAATCAGTTCCGACATGAGGATGTGCTTTATATAGAATATCTTCTGGGGCACCAGCTTGTACAAACTCCTCCAAAACCTTACGACCACGTAAATCACGAACACGACTCGTTAATTTCCCATCAGAAAAAGTTCCTGCTCCACCTTCACCAAATTGAACATTCGATTTTGGATTAAGTTTTCCTTCAAGCCAAAACTTATCAATTGATTTTACACGCTCGTCAACAGCTTGGCCTCTTTCAAGAACAATTGGACGATAACCATTTTGAGCCAATAATAAAGCCGCAAACATTCCTGCGGGACCAAATCCAATGACTACAGGCCGATGAAGCATTTTTTTACTTCCTATAACTGGATTGACATAATCCAATTCAGGTGCCAAAGAAACATTTTTTATTTTTTTAGACAGAATTCTTGCTTCATCTTTAAGTTTAATATCAACAGTATAGATAAAATCAATTTCGCCTCTATGTCTTGCATCAATTGATTCTTTGTAAATTCGATAATCCAGTAAGTCAGATTCTTGTAGTCTTAGTTTTTTCAAAACAAGACTTTTAACCTTACTGACAGGTTCATCAATTGAAATTTTGATTTGTGTTATGCGAATCATGATTTTCTTTCTATGAATAGGATTTATTATCCTCTTTTATTTTTTATTAAAACTAGCAACTAATTCAATATGATGCGTTTGTGGGAATAAGTCAACTGGTTGAACTTTATCCAACAAATAACCATCAGCTTCAAAGCGAACAACATCACGAGCAAAAGTTGCTGGATTACAAGAAATATAAACAATACGTCGAGGATTCATCATTGCTGCTGCTTTAATAAAGCCTTCATCCAACCCTTTTCTTGGTGGATCAACAAAAATGACATCGGGTTTTATTCCTTCTGAAAGCCATTTAGGCATGATTTTTTCAGCAGTTCCAACCTCATAATGTGTATTTTCAAGTTCATTTAATTGAGCATTACGTTTAGCATTTTCAACGGCTGCTAAAACAACTTCCATGCCATAGACTTTTGCAACTCTATCAGCCATACTAATTCCAATTGTTCCAATTCCAGAGTATGCATCAATAACAACATCACCTGGTTTTAAACCCGCAAATTCATAGGCAGTTTCATAAAGCTTTTCAGCTTGAGGTGTGTTAACTTGATAAAAGGCAGGGGCCGAAATTTGATAAGTTTTATCCAGCATCAAATCTGTGATGAAATCTTTGCCGTATAATAAAATAAATTCTTTTCCTAAAATAAATGAACCTGTTCCAGAATTAATATTTAATTGAACAGATTTTATATTTGTAAAACGTTCAACCAAATGATCAATCACAAGTTCAACCTTTTCTGGAAGTTTTTTACTTGTAACGACTAAAGTAATCATCATTTCACCCGTGTGAAATGCTCGACGGACAACAATATTTCGCAACCAACCTTTTCTTGTTTTCTCATCATAAGCTTGTAAATTAATCTTTCGAAACTCATCGCGCAAAAAAAGAACCACAGCGTCAATCTCAGGATGTTGAATATAAAAATCTTCCACAGGAATCAAAGTATGAGAATTCTTTCGATAAAATCCTGTAGTTAAAAGCCCGTCAACCATTTGGACAGGAATTTGTGCTTTATTTCGATAATTAATTGTTTTAATTGCTTCAACTACTGGTAAAACTGGATAATCAGATTTACCAGCTGTTTTTCTCAAAATATCTACTACTTGCTTATGTTTAAATTTCACTTGTTCATCATAAGATAGATGACCAAAATCTGCGATTCCGGTGCGCAAATAATCAAGGTTAAGCTGAGTAACACGATGTTTACTCTGACTTATAAATTCATCCACACGCCCAAATCCAAAAGATTTCCCAACCTTAAGCACATGCATTTTGATACGTTCCCCAGGTAAAGCATTATCCACAAAGAAAGGGAAAGAGTCGATTTTAACAACACCTTGTCCTTCATGTGTTAAGTCAAGTACTTCTGCTTCAAATATATCGTTTTTCTTGAAATTTGTCATGTCCATATTATAACACATATTATCATTTGGTTCCTATAAATGAAGAGTATTTAAATTTTTGAAAAAATATACTCCATAATTCCCTAATTCTTTCACCTAAAATGTAGTTAAAAGTGTAGTCAAATATTTTTCGAAAATAAAAAAGCCACTCACAAGGTAAGTAGTTCTAATTTATCTAATAAAGAAAGTGTAGTCTTTATTATGAATTTACATTAACGCAAAATCTCTATTCTACGTTGAGCACTTGCATGAATGAGTTTCACTTTATTTTCTCCAAAAAGTTTTACTAATTTATCAAATTCTGCACTTTTAGCAAATTTTTCATTGTGCTTTAAATTTTTTTACCATTTTTTTTGGCTTTCAAAGTAATATAAATTTCTTGTCCTTTTTCATTGTAGGGAACAAAATTAGTCTGTTCTAAAACAATTTTTTCAATTTCCTTTTTTGATTTTGCCATTGAGAAAATACTCCTTTTTCATTTTTATTCAATAAATATCATAGCATAAGATTCCGAAAAACTTAAATATTTATCATTTTCTTACTATATTTTTAAAAAAGCAATTAAAAATTTATCTCATTTGACAAAAATGTAAGCGCATGCTATATTCGTTGTTGGAGAATATCTCCACTTTAATTTTTATTGGAGGCAAATCGCAGAATGAATAAAGAAGTATTTTTAGACAAAGTAAAAAATGGTATTATTGTATCCTGTCAGGCTTTACCTGGTGAAGCTTTATATTCTGAAGAAGGTGGTATCATGCCTTTGATGGCTAAAGCAGCTGCGCAAGCGGGAGCCGTTGGAATTAGGGCAAATTCTGTAAGAGATATTAAAGAAATTCAGGAAATAGTTGATTTACCAATAATTGGTATTATTAAAAGAGATTATCCACCACAAAAACCTTTTATTACTGCTACCATGAAAGAAATTGATGAGTTAGTAGCCACTTCTTGTGAAGTCATCGCCTTGGATTGTACCTCTAGAGAACGTTATGATGGCCTAACTATTAATGAATTTATCAAATCAATCAAAGAAAAATATCCAAACCAACTTTTGATGGCAGAATGTTCAACCTTTGAAGAATGTAAAAATGCATATGAAGCTGGGGTAGATTTTGTTGGTACAACGCTTAGTGGTTACACAGATGAAAGTCCAAAACAAAATGAACCTGATTTTGCCTTACTTGAAAAACTAGTTGAGGAGAAGATTCCAGTCATTGCAGAGGGAAGAATTCATAGTCCAGAACAAGCCAAACGCGTTTATGATATCGGTGTTGATGCCATGGTTATCGGGGGAGCAATAACCAGACCTTTTGAGATTGCCACACGATTTATAAAAGCAATTGGTGAAAAATAGTAGCCCATTCATCGGAATAAAAAAAAGACACCTCCAAAAAGGATGGTGTCTTTTTTTTATGCTTATCTCTCGTTTACATTTTCTTTATTAACCTGAGATCTTTCCCAATTATCGACTAATATCTTCTTATATTGAGGTCTTTCAATCGCTGCTTTTGCATTATACTGTCTTAATTTGGTAAATGAGAATCCACTGATTAAGGCTAAACCTACAAGAAGTATCGCAATTTTCTTTGTTTTTCTCTTTATATTTTTAGAGAATAAAGCTCTAACCATAAGAATCATTAAGATACAGATAATTGTTGGTATAACAAATCTGAAACTTTTGAAAGGTGCAATTCCTAAAAATTTAGTTACTGGTGAAATAAAGTAAGTTCCATAAAAGAGTGCTGTCATTCCGACAATAACAATAGCTCTAAAGCGGCTTAACGGACGGCATAAGAGATAGAGTGAAAAGAGTTGAACACTACCAATAACCAAAGTTACATCACTGATAAACTCCTCATAATGAGTCACAAAGTGTCCATCAGTAAATGTCGTATAGATTGGGAATTTATAGGCCAAGCTGAACATTACAAATATAGCAATCCCAATAATAATTCCCGTAGGGAGAGCGTTGTCTCTAATTTTTTGGAGAATATCATCTTCATTTCTTTTTTCATCTTTTTCTAGCACAAGTAGAGCACTAGGAATTCCGACGGTAAAGATACCCATCATCATTAAATTTATTGATTCTAATGGGAAGAGATGACGTGTAATTAACAATAGAACTGTTAAGGTAAAGATGTATATCACTCTTAGAAGATTCATACTAGCGACACGTGTAATATTATTAATTACCTTTCTTCCCTCTTTGAGAATATTTGGAAGAACAGAGAAATCATTTTTCAATAGAATAAATTGAGCAACTGACTTTGTAGCTTCATTACCGCTTCTTAAGGCGATTGGACAATCTGATTTTTTAAGGGCAAGAATATCATTAATTCCATCTCCAATCATTCCCACAGTATGACCATTAGCTTGTAAGGCAGCAATGATATCACGTTTTCTTTCTGGAGTTATGCGACCGAATATTGTCTTTTCTTCTACCACTTCCTGTAGTTCTTTTTCACTTTCAGGAAGTTCTGATAGACCAATATAATCCGCTTCTAAACCGACCTCTTTTGCAATAAGTGAGACCTTTTTGGATGGTCACCCGAAATAATTTTAATCTGAGTCCCTTGTTTTTCAAAGTATTCTAATATTTTTTTAGCTTCTTTTTTAGGTCTATCTTTTAAGAAAATAAGACAAAGAAGTTGGCTTTTTTCTCCCAAAACATTATGAGAGAGAGCGAGAATTCTATAACCTTTTTCCAAGGCTTCCTCAATATCAGCTTTTTGTTAAGGAGTGACATCTTTTGCTACTAAATCAAAAGCTCCTAAAATATAATTACCTTTATTTTTAATTTCTACAGATTGATATTTAGTTTCTGAGCTAAAAGGTTGATATGAAACTAATTCAAAGGTATTTTGTTGACCACTAGTAAAATATTTTGTCAAAGCCTCCATTGAGGAATTTTGTTCTTTATCTAAGGAGATAATATATGAAATGATATCATTTGTTTCAGCTTTATCATTATAGTATAGAACATTTTCAACATTCATTTGTCCTTCGGTAATTGTTCCCGTTTTATCTAAACATAAAACGTCAACCCTAGCCAATGTTTCAATTGCTGATAATTCTTGAGTCAAAACATCCATTTGTGAAAGTTTAATGACACCTAAGGCCAAAGCAACTGATGTAAGCAAGACTAATCCTTCAGGAATTAAACTTGTAATAGTTGTTGCTGTTCCAACAATCGCCATCTTTCTTTGAGGAATCACTGACAAGTTTAATGACGAAAAGACGAACTGGTTCAGCAAAACAAGAATTGAAATAGGAATAATTCCTATTGCGATAATTTTTAAAATTTTATCAATTTGTTGTTGAATTTTTGATTTTGATTTTTTTAAAACTGAAGCTTCTTTTATGAGCTTACTGATAAATGTATGATTCCCGACTGCCTGAACTTGTGCTTTTGAAGCACCTTGCATGACAAGACTACCTGAATAGATGAAATCACCAACATGTTTTTCAATAAAATCAGATTCTCCGGTAATCATGGATTCATCAACATCTAGTCCTTCTTCCAAGCATATCGCATCCACTGGAACCTGAACCCCTTTTTTCAGACAAATAATATCCTTTAAAACAAGCTCTTCTTTTTCAATACTTACTTGTTCACCTGCTCTTATCACTTCTACTTTATCTTGTTTTAGAAAAGAAAGTTTTTCAATAATTCTTTTGGCTTTAATTTCTTGATAGATGCCAATTGAGGTATTAGAAATAATTGAGAAAATAAACAGCATATTTTTATAAGAACCAATAATAAATAACACAACCGCAAGTACTAGATTGAGTAAATTAAATAAGGTCATTGAATTTTTAATGATAATATCTTTATTTGAATTCCCAACTTTAACCGTCATGATATTCAAATTTCCAAGTCTTTTTTGTTCTTTGACTTCTGCATTTGACAGTCCTTCGGTCATGTTTACTTTATTCAATATCTGCTTTTCCTCCTAAACTAATTTCTTTAATTATTATTATATCTAAAATTTTACCTTTTTTTCTTACATTTTTGAAAGTATTTGAAAAATTATTTTATCAAAAAAGTTATTAGAAGGCTAATAATTCTAATAACTTTTTAGCTTTTAAAT
>SKDZ01001154.1_pt1 | contig 10289 bp, 10 predicted proteins | sample 4826551 | NCBI WGS metagenome assembly SKDZ01 (sample SAMN11008822, study PRJNA524170) | human gut metagenome | biome: Human fecal sample; material: Feces; isolation source: fecal sample from pouch patient p12, p15 | host: Homo sapiens | place: Israel: Tel-Aviv | collected 2016-02-02 | reverse complement strand
AGGCAACTGGCTTTTTTCTGCCTTTCAAGAAAAACTTGAATCACAAGGGATGATCGCTCATAAAGGACAGATTGTTGATGCAACATTCATAGCATTACACCTGTTAAACCATATGAAGTTTCTGGAAAAAATGATGGTGACTATGCTTATAATTCTGCTAGAGTTCCTTTAAGATTAGCAGATTCTGACTATCCGAAAGTGGAAAAAGTGTTAAATAAGATGCTCCTCTTTTTTGAAAAACAACCTACTGTCTATGGTGGTTATACACTAAAAGGTAAGCCTTTAGTAAAAAATCAATCTAATAGTTTTTCAGCACCGCTACTTTATGCGGCAAAAGGTCATAGAAATTTCTCTAATCTATATGCGTCTCAAAGATGGATTTTTGATTATTCAATCGTAGGAAAAAACTATTACGGTGATACTTTGAAAATGCTAGTTTTACTGAAATTGTATTGATTTGTGTTGTAGGGGAAAATAAGGTGTGACTTAGCGGTTTTTACTGTAAGGTCTGCTTTTTATTATCCTGAGGACCTCTATTTCAAGGTCTATGAGACTGATAATACCTGAATTAAGTCAACAGAAATATGGTATGATAGAGCTATCATGACGATAAGTAAACTCGCAGTTATCAAAATTATGATGACACAGCATGAAAATGAGGACCTAACATGACTTATTACGACCAACATTTGCATACTCACCATTCCTATGATTCACAAGCAGATTTTACAGATTATCTCGATAATTCGACTGGTTTTGTCGTGACAACAGAACATTTTGATGTCGCAAATCCAGTCACTGGTCATACGGATGCGCCAGATTATGAGACTTATTCAGCTGAGATTGACCGCTTGAATCTCAAGTATGGTAATCGGATTTTAAAAGGTATTGAAATTGGTTATTATCAACCCAAAGAAGCAGAAATTTTAGCTTACTTAGCAGATAAAACCTATGATTTGAAACTGCTTTCAGTTCATCATAATGGTGAATTTGATTATTTGGATGATTTCGTCTCTGAGATGGATTTTGATACCATTTTTAGTCGCTATCTGGATGAACTAAGTGTTGCCATTGATCAGAACGATAAAATTCAAGCTCACGTATTAGCACATTTTGATTATGGCATCCGCTTATTTGATGTCACACCAGCTGAACTTGATAAACATAAAAGTAAATTAATCGAAATATTTCAGAAAATGATTGCTGCAGACTTAGCTTTTGAAATTAACGCCAAGTCTACTCATTTATATCATCATTTACCCCTCTATACTTACGCCCTGAAAATGGTGCTAGAGCTTGGTGGGACGTTGTTTACACTAGGGTCAGATGGTCATAAACTCGAACACTATGAGTTGGCTTTCGATGAATTAAAGACTTGGCTTAAAGCACAGGGTGTTCATCAACTCGTCACGTTTCACGGCGGTAGCCGCCACGTTGTTACAATTTAGCAACATTTGACGCCAAAATGCAATGTTTGGGCGTCTTTTTTGTGGTAAAATAACAAGATATGAGAAAACGATTACTAGGAATGACCCTGTGTCTGATACTTTTAGCACCGTCTATTGGGACGGTTTTTGCTGAGGATAAAAAAACGGATTACGATGCCGAGATTAAGGCGGCACAGAATAAGGCTAGTGGGATTCAATCAGAACTAGAGACTTCTTTGGCGGCTGTTAATGAGGTTTATAAAAAAGCTTATGCAAGTAAGCAGGCTGTTGCGGACGGACAAAGCAAAATTGAGGATTTGACTCGTCAGATTACTAAGACTGATGAAGAGTTACAGGCGCGTGAGTCTGTTATGGCGGAGCAAATGCGTCAAGCACAGACAGAAAATGTGGCATCTAGCTTTATTACGACGATTATGTCGTCAAATAATCTGGCTGATATGATTACGCGTATGGTGAGTTTAAGTACCTATCGTCAAATGCAAAATGAGAAAGTTGAAAAGCTAGACCAGTTAAAAACAGCGTCAACCAAGTTGAAATCTGATTTGGAAAGTCAACAAACGCAGCTACAAGCAGATGTGCAAACCTATGATGAAGAGTATGCTCAATTAGAATCAAAATTGGCTAACCTTAGGACGCAGATAGCTGAGAATCAAGCGCAAATTTCTGATTTATCTAGTTCAAAAGCTGCAGAAGAAAAACGTCAAGCTGATGCTGTAGCACGAGAAAAAGCTAAGGCAGTGGCTGAACCTAAACCTAGTCAACCTACATCATCAGAGCAATCAAGTACTCCTTCTGATACAGGTAACACCGGTGGTAGCAGTCCTGCACCGATTATGCCGAATACGCCCTCAGGCAATAGCTTGACAGTATCAACAACTGGTTATTCATCAGATGGTGCTGATGGTATGACGCCTGGTCATATTACTGCAACTGGTATTGACTTATGGGTTAATCCAATGTGTGTGGCTGTTGATCCAAGTGTGATTCCTTTGGGCTCAATGGTGGAAGTACCTGGTTATGGTATTGCGATTGCTGGCGATACTGGTGGTGCTATCAAAGGACATAAAGTTGATTTGCATTTTAAAATGACCAAGGAAGCTATTAATTGGGGCCGACGTACGGTAACGATTAAAGTTTTAGGCTAACCGCAAGTGATTTGCGGTTTTTTTTGTTGCTTTTAAAGAAGTTGAATTAATAAGGTGTTTAGGTGTTGAGTGGCTGTTTTGGCTTGGGTATTAAGTCAGCTGTTTTTAATGGTAGATGATGATAGTTATGGCTACTGTCGCCTTAAGGAATGTGCTATAATTGAGGTATGATAAAATTTGGCAGAATATTAAAATCATTGAGTGGCTTTTACTATATTAAAGACGAGAAAGACGGTATTGTCTATCAAACGCGAGCTAGAGGAAATTTTCGTCAAAAAGGGACAAAACCGATTGTTGGCGATTTTGCAGAGTTTTCTGCTGAGGCCAATTCAGAAGGCTATGTCTTGGCTTTAAAGGCGCGTGAGAATATGCTAGTGAGACCACCTATTGCCAATATTGATCAGGCAGTGGTTGTAATTTCAGCAGTTGAACCCAATTTTTCATTGAATTTATTAGACCGTTTTTTGGTTTTATTGACCAATAAAGGGATTGAGCCCTTGATTTATTTGTCTAAACTAGATTTAGTGACAGATTTAAAAACATTTGAAAAGACACAGGCAGATTATGAAAAAAATGGCTATCAGTTTTTCATGAATGATTGGGGAAAAATTCTACCAGAATTTTCTGGCAAGGTCACAGTTTTTATGGGTCAAACAGGTGTTGGAAAATCAACCTTGCTAAATAAAATAGCACCCGAGATGTTACTTGCAACTCAAGAAATTTCTGATAAGCTTGGTCGCGGTCGTCACACAACTCGACATGTGGAGTTGTTTGAGGTATATGATGGCTTGATTGCAGATACGCCAGGCTTTTCATCTTTGGACTATGAGATTGATAATCAGCCAGATTTAAATGCTGCTTTTCCAGAGATTTTACGCCAGTCTTTTGGCTGTAAATTCCGGGAATGTACGCATACACATGAACCTAAATGTCAGGTCAAACCTGCTGTTGCAGCAGGCGATATTTTACAATCAAGATATGATAATTACTTGCTATTTCTAGCAGAAATACAAGGTAAACGAGAAACTTATAAGAAAGTGGTGAAAAAATGAAACTAGCACCTTCAATTTTAGCGGCAGATTTTGGACATTTTGCGCGTGATGCCAAACGACTTGAGGTGGATGGTGCAGATTATCTGCATATTGATATTATGGACGGTCACTTCGTGGAAAATATTACCTTTGGCGCAGACGTTGTCAAGGCAATTCGTCCAGTGACCAAGTGTCTTTTGGATTGTCATCTTATGGTTGAAAATCCTGAAAAATATGTGGACAGTTTTGCTCAAGCAGGAGCTGATAGTATGACCATTCATGTTGAGGCAACCCACCATAGTCATGGCGCACTTCAAAAAATTAAGGCTGCTGGTATGAGAGCTGCCATTGCTATTAATCCTGGAACGGATATTTCAGCTATTAAGCACGTGCTGAATCTTGTTGATATGGTCTTAGTGATGACTGTTAATCCAGGTTTTGGTGGTCAAAAGTTTTTGCCTGAGTGTCTTGAGAAAGTACGTGAACTAGTAGAAATTCGTGACTTTCAAGGACTTGACTTTGAAATTGAAGTTGATGGTGGTGTAGATGATCAGACGATTGTTGCCTGTCGCGAGGCTGGTGCAGATGTTTTTGTGGCAGGTTCTTTCATTTTCAATGGCAATATTGAAGAAAATATCGAAAAATTGCGAGCAAAGTTGCTTTAAATACGTATACTCTTGTAAGTACGAAATCGAAACGCACGACATGATTATAGCTTTAGACAAATCACAAAAATCAAATATCAACTTGCGTGCATACAAGTTGATATTTGGTGAAATGGTGTTTGAAACTAATTTCATGTATTTTGATTTTGCGCTAGCATGAGCAGAGGTTAAGAGGGGATACTAGCTTACTTACCTAGAAAATAGAAAGTCAGTTATGAAATTTATACATACAGCAGATTTACATTTGGATCGGGAATTTGAAGGCTTGGTACAAGAAACGCCTTTTCAACCCTATCATATATTGGAAAAAATTATTGATTTAGCCATTTCTGAAGCAGTCGAAGTGGTGCTTTTTGCAGGTGATAACTTTCACCAATCGCAACCCAGTATCAAGATTCAAAATTATTTTGTTGAGCAATTGATGCGTTTACAAGCCTATGATATTCAAGCAGTGATTATTTTCGGAAATCATGATTATTATAGAGAATCTGTTTATTGGATTGATTTTCCTGATAATGTGACAGTCTTCAAGTCTGAGTCTGTTTCAACACAAAAATTGACTTTGAAAACAGGAGAAACACTTGCAGTATCAGGTTTTTCATATCAACATCCGCATTTATCAGTTAATAAAATTGTTGATTATCCTGAAAGAGATGTTGCATGTGATTATCATATTGGTCTCTTTCACGGTGAATTTTCAGGTGAATCTTTTGCACCAGCAAACTTAACAGATATGCTAGCTAAAGACTATAATTATTGGGCTTTAGGACATATTCATCTGGCCAATCAAGTTGCGGATAATGTCATTTATCCCGGTACACCGCAAGGTCGGAATAAAAAAGAAACAACTAATTTAGTCGTTCTTGGTGAAATGGCACCGACAGGCAATTTAATATATTTCCGTGATTTGGCAGAAGTTCATTTTGAAACACTGACCCTTGATTTGTCAGCCTGCCAGACCCTAGTCCAAGCCTTGACTTTTATCAAATCAAACTTGATTGATACGGCTACTTTTTATAGCTTGAATCTAGAAAATTATGAAGCTATTTCTGATAATTTACAAGAAGCAGTAGACAATGACGAACTGTTAGAAGAATTACGTCACGGTCATGTGATTGTCAAACTGAAATTAATGCCACTTTCATCTGAAAATGGGGAGATTTCAAAGATTGTTGTACCTGATTTGGCATTACCAACTATTGATTTGGAACAAGTTTACAGCCTCTTGCCACATAAGCAAGAAATTCGCTCAGTATTTGAAGATGCTGATTTTCAACAAGAGGTACAAGATAATTTAACTTTATTTGCCAGTCAACACTTTGAGTTTGGAGGAACTTTAGATGAAAATTAAGCAACTCAGAATCGAAGGTTTCGGCAAACTTATCAATCAGACCTATGATTTAGAAGATTTCACCACTTTTTTAGGTGAGAATGAAGCAGGGAAATCTACAATTCTTGCCTTTATCAAATATATGTTGTTCGGCTTTGAAAATGCGACAACTTCAAATCAAGAATTCAACCCCTTAAATTTTAAAACTTATGGTGGTCAGATTTTATTGACGCATGCTGGAAAAACAATTCGAATTGAGCGCCTGAAAATTTTACGAAGTGGTAGGCAAAGTTTTGTCTGTGAAATAGATGATGGCAATCAAGTTATCATGTTAGATGAATCGTCATGGCGTGATTTTATTAGACCGATTACAGTTAAAACATTTTCTGAAATTTATTCTGTGACGCAAGAAAATCTACAAATTTCAACGGTTAGAGATTATAACGCCGAGCGATTGGATGAAGAGTGGCGGATGTCTGCAACAACGGGTTCCGTAGCTTTGTTTGACAAAATTCAGACGCTATCTAAAGCAAGAGACGAAATTTTTACGACAACGCGGGCGACTAAAAAACCGCTTAATCAGGTCCTAGCTGAAATTGCAGCAGTTCAAGTCGAGATTCAAGAAAAAATGTCTGAAGAACAGGCTTTACTACCTTTGATGACTGAAAATGACCGACTTCATGATGAGATTATAGCACGGCGGGCAGCACAAGAAAACTTGGATGCTGAAATCAATCAAATCAGACATAGACTTAGTTTTTTAGCGGAATATCAAGAATATGCAGAGTTAGAAAAGCAAGACTTAACTAATATTTTATCTGCGGATGAAGCTAAAAATTTACGCCGTAAGCATGCCTTGCATGAAAAATATAGTCAGGAAATCAGTGCTTTAAATCAAAAAATTGCAGAAAATGCCATTGCATTAGAGAAATTGGCTACGCCTAAAAATCAATTCTTGCAAGAACCTAAAACGCTTGATTTATTGAAACGGTTAAAAGCCGATTACCCTCAAGCGATTGCTGCTGAACAGCGTATTGATGAGTTGAAATTTACAAAAATTTATCTCATTTTAGCTATTATCAGTCTAGTTTTTATGGGTATCAGCTTTATGTTTAGCCCAATCCTTGCACTTGTCTTTTTGGTCATCAGTGTCGGCTTAGGTATTTGGCAGGTTAAAACGAGTCGTCAGGATCGTGAAAAATTAGATGAAAATCAAGTTATTTTGTCACAATTCGATGATAAGCTGGCTTATTTTAAAGACTGGTTGCCTTCTGAAAGTCGAGATGTCGTCGGAAAAGTTGCTGATTTAACGCAACTTGACGAAGAAGCTCAGAGTTTACATTTGACTTTAAGTCGTTATGATCAGGTAGCAGATACAGCTAAACTTAGTGGATTACAAGAGCTAGATGAGGCGATTTTTGCAGAGTTACCAGATATTGATACAGTACCAAAATTATTAGAGCAGTGGGCGCAACAATCACGTGATTTGGTACGTTTGACACGTCTGAAAGAACAGTTATCTGGTATCATCGATCTCACGAAACCTTTTAATGGGAATGCAGAGCAACAGTTGCTTAACCAAAAAACATCTGAAAAGATTCAAAAAGCTGATGAATTAAATCGTTTGATTGATAAACATTCTAAAAACACAGCAGAAATTAATCAGCAAAAAACAGATAATACGTTAGCAATTTTAGAGGCTAAATTAGCTCGTAAAAAAGAAGAACTTCGTGACTATCTAATTGATTTTGCGACGAAAACAACTGAAATCGCTTTGACTGAGCAAGTTATGGCTGATTTATCTTCGGAAACACTTCCTGATATTTTGAATAGAGCAAGCGGTATGTTGGCTCAATTGACTGATAATGCTTGGCAAGAAATCTATTTGGATAAAGAGATTTTGTGGGTCAAGAATGCTCAAGCTCAAAGTTTACGTTTGATTGATTTATCAACCGGGACAAGAGATCAGCTCCAATTGGCATTGAGATTAGCTTTTATTCAGTCTAAAAATCTTGATTTCCCGATTTTCTTGGATGACAATTTCTTAAGATTTGACCAAAACCGCCGCCTTAACTTTTCAAATATGCTTGCTGAAATTGCCAAAGAACGGCAAGTCATTTTATTAACGAGTGATCAAACTTTAGTACCTGAAACGAAAGGAACGATTAAACTATGACACAGCTAAAAGATTTACAGGTTGGCGATGCTTTTGAAGGTTTATACCTAATTAAACAAGCTGACTTACGTCAAACACGAGCAGGTAAGCCATTTTTGGCTATGATTTTTCAAGATAGAACAGGACAGATTGGTGGTAACTTGTGGGATGCTGATGATCATATGGTTGAAACTTTTACCAAAGGTAAAGTCGTCTATATGCGTGCAGTTAAAGAGCTTTATCAAGGTTCACCACAAGTCAATAAGATTTTTTTACGCTTGCCTGAAAATACAGAGCCTAATAATCCCAAGGATTTTAAGCCTAAATCACCTGTAAATGAACAGGAATTAAGGGAATATATTTCTAAAACCATTTTTAAAATTGAAAATGCCACTTGGAATCGTATTGTGCGTCATATTTTTAAGAAATACGATAAAGAATTTTTCGAATATCCAGCTGCTAAGACTAACCACCATGCTTTTGAAGGGGGATTGAGTTTCCATACGGCAACTATGGCGCAGCTTGCTGAAAAAATGTGCGAAGTCTATCCTGTTTTAAATGAAAGTTTGATATTGGCTGGTATCTTGTTGCATGATATGGCCAAAGTGATCGAGTTTTCGGGTGCTGAAAATACGACTTATACTTTAAAAGGAAATTTAATTGGACATATTGTCTTAATTGATGAAGAAGTTTCAGAAGCGATACGTGAACTTGAAATTGATAATGACAAGGAAGATGTGACGATTTTGCGTCATGTACTCCTATCTCATCATGGTCTTCAAGAGTATGGTAGTCCAGTTAGACCGCAAATCATGGAAGCAGAAGTGATTCATCAAATCGATATGATGGATGCTAGCATTATGATGATGCAGACAGCACTTAATCAAATCGCTCCAGGCGAGATGACACCACGTATTTTCCCGTTAGATAATCGAAATTTCTACAAACCAGATTTTAAATCAAACTAAAAAATACTATCAAAAAAATCCCTCAAATACTATTTTTGAAGGATTTTTATTTGGATTAAAATTGATTAAGATTTAGAAATTTCCATTTGGAGGACATCATTAATAGCATCCTTTAAGAATGAAATGATTTCAAATTGACTTGGATGGATTGTACTACTCGCAATGAGATTGGCAAATCCAGTTGAGATAACCCATGTACCAGTTAGAAGTGCATTAATTTGTTTTTCAGTCAATTTAGAATAAGTCGGATCATCCTGAATGAGCGTCCGGAAAATATTGTAAGAAAATTCATTGACAGAATGATTATCTTCCCCATGTTTTTCTAAGTAGATTGTCTTGAAAAGCTTAGGATTTTGACAAGCAAAATTAATATAATTCAGACTGAGATTGATGACAGCGTCCTCATGTGTTTTTTTATTAAAAACATCATTCTGAAGCTTGTAATAAATCTGAGAGAAAAGCTCACGTTTAAGTGCTGCCATATTTTCAAATTCTGCGTAAAGAGGTTGTGTCGATATGTTCATATATTTAGACAGTCCACGAGCAGTTAGTTCACTTGGACTTTTTTCCGTAATGAACTGTTCAGCTGCTCGTAAAATGTCTTCTTTAAAGATAGTCTTATTTCTAGCCATGTTATTTCACCTTTCTTAGTTATTTATTATATAATATAAATGCCCAATTTACAAGTTATATGAAAATTGTAATCATGGTATAATAAAGAATGACAGGTTTAATCGTTTCAAAGCCATTCAGTGACTAACCAGGAGACCTAACTTTAGAACGATTACTGCACGCCGACGATTCATTTAAGACGAACCAGAAGTGAGCAAGACTTTGAGTGGACGAAGTTCACGAATGACCCCGCTTGGCCGGAGCGTTAGCATAGGTCAAGTTTCAAGATTTCATGATATGAAATCGCAGAAAGGAGCAAGAATGACAACGACAAAAATTTCAAATGATGTATTAAGCATCGCAATTCAAGATTTTGGTGCTGAATTGCACTCAATCCAAAAAGACAACGTAGAGTACCTTTGGCAAGGTGACCCTGATTTTTAGGCACGACAAGCACCCGTGCTATTCCCGATTGTCGGTAAATTAAAAAATGGTAGTTACACTTATGATAACGAAACATTCAAACTCGGTGGCCATGGTTTTGCACGCGATCAAGTCTTTGAATTACTCGAAAGTGAAGAAGATGCAGTCGTTTTTGAATTAAGAGCTAACAGAGAAACGCGAGAGGTTTATCCCTTTGAGTTTTGCCTTCGGATTACCTACAAGTTAGTTGGTAATCAATTGACGGTACAGTGGGAGGTTAAAAATCTTGATGATCAAGAGATGTACTTTGGCATTGGGGCGCATCCAGCTTTCAATGTGCCATTAGAAAATGGCAAATTTGAGGATTACCGTTTAACTATCACGCCAGCACATCCTCGCCAATATATCCCACTAAATCCTGCAACTGGTGTCCTTGATTTATCTCAAAAACACGTAGTCGATCAAACGGAGTTTGCTTTGACTCGTGAGCTGTTTAAAGATGATGCCTTAGT
>SKDZ01001152.1_pt1 | contig 10309 bp, 9 predicted proteins | sample 4826551 | NCBI WGS metagenome assembly SKDZ01 (sample SAMN11008822, study PRJNA524170) | human gut metagenome | biome: Human fecal sample; material: Feces; isolation source: fecal sample from pouch patient p12, p15 | host: Homo sapiens | place: Israel: Tel-Aviv | collected 2016-02-02 | reverse complement strand
ACATGGTACATAAACATCTGGTAAAAAGTGCATTTCAATTTTGATAATCCCGTCACCAGAGCAGGCTTCACAACGCCCCCCCTTGACATTAAAGGAGAAACGACCTTTTTTATAACCACGAATCTTAGCTTCATTGGTATTGGCAAACAAATCTCGAATATCGTCAAAAACTGAGGTATAAGTCGCTGGATTGGAACGTGGTGTCCGACCAATTGGACTTTGGTCAATATCAATCAAACGCTCAATTTTTTCATAACCTGAAATTGACTTGTATTTACCAGGTTTATCACTGTTATGATTGAGTTTCTGTGCCAAGGCTTTTTTAAGAATGGCATTGACCAAGGTTGATTTACCGGAACCTGAAACGCCGGTTACTGCTGTCATCACACCTAAAGGAAAGGCAACGTCTAAGTTTTGAAGATTATTTTCTGCTGCTCCTTTAACGACAACAGCTTTCTCTAGGTCTATCGGTCTACGAACTTCTGGTACTGGAATTTTTCGTTTACCAGACAAATATTGGCCGGTAATTGATTTTTTATTTTTAGCGACCTGTTTTGGTGTGCCTGCAGCGATAATTTCACCACCCAAATCACCAGCACCCGGACCAATATCAATCAAGTAATCTGCCGCCATCATCGTGTCTTCATCATGTTCAACGACGATGAGCGTATTCCCTAAATCGCGCATTTTCTTCAAGGATTCAATCAAACGGTCATTATCACGCTGATGCAAACCAATCGACGGCTCATCTAAAATGTAAAGGACACCGGATAGATTTGAGCCAATCTGCGTTGCCAAACGAATTCGCTGACTCTCACCACCTGACAAAGTCCCAGAATTACGAGATAGGGTCAAATAGTCCAGCCCCACATTTTTCAAAAAACTCAAACGGTCGCCAACTTCTTTGACAATCGGACGTGCAATCATCTCTTCATTTTCTGATAGAGTCAGTGAATGAATCAGCGTCAAATGCTCACCAATCGGCAAATTAGACAAGTCAGCAATATCATAGCCTGATTCACCATTCAACTTCACAGACAAAGCCTGTTCATTCAACCGCTTGCCATGACAAGTTTGACACGGTAAAGCATTCATATAAGCCCGCATTTGAGTTTTCGTACTATCAGAACCTGTCTCGTAACGTCTAAAAATATTTGGCACAATCCCAACAAAAGCCATGTCCAAATCACGCAGACCAAAATCTCCCTCGTGATAGAAATGGAATAGCTTGTCGCCTGAGCCATAAAAAATCAAGTTTTTTTCATCTTCTGTTAGTTGCTCAAAAGGGGTATCCAAATCAACTTTAAAAGCCGTCATGGCCTGCTCTAAAACAGCGGGATAATAAGTCGAAGTCCCTGAATACCACGGTACAACCGCACCTTCACGAATTGTCTTAGTCCCATCTGGCACAACCAAATCAAGGTCAACTTCCAAGCGCATGCCAAGTCCATCACAATCCGGACAAGCACCTTGTGGCGCATTAAATGAGAACAAACGCGGCTCAAGCTCAGGCACAGAAAAGCCACAAATCGGACAGGCATAGTATTCACTGAACAACAACTCATTGCCATCCATAGTATCGATTTTGACATAGCCATCACCCTGACGCAAAGCAGCCTCAACCGAGTCAAACAAACGCCCACGAATCCCGTCCTTGAGCACAATTCGGTCAATCACGATATCAATATCGTGCTTCTTATTCTTCTCCAGCTCAGGCGCTTCAGACACATCATAGACCTCGCCATTAACCCGCACACGGACATAGCCGTCCTTTTGGATTTTCTCGAAAATCTTCTTGTGTTGCCCTTTTTTTGCCCGGACAATGGGTGCTAAAATCTGGATCCGTTGCTTTTCAGGTAAAGCTAAAACACTGTCGACAATTTCCTCGACAGATTGTGCTGTAATTTTACCATGACCGTTAATACAGTATGGTGTGCCGATTCGTGCGTAAAGCAGGCGCAGATAGTCATGAATTTCAGTTACCGTGCCAACCGTTGAGCGTGGATTCTTAGACGTCGTCTTCTGGTCAATTGAAATCGCAGGCGATAAGCCGTCGATACTATCAACATCTGGCTTATCCATGTTCCCAAGGAACTGACGAGCATAAGCTGAGAGACTCTCAACGTAGCGTCGCTGTCCTTCGGCATAAAGTGTATCAAAAGCTAGTGATGATTTTCCCGAGCCTGAAAGTCCTGTCATCACGACTAATTTATCTCGCGGAATCGTGACGTCTATATTTTTCAAATTGTGGGCGCGAGCGCCATGAATTACGATATTTTCTTGTGCCAAGTTAGCCTCTTTCACGCATCTTATTTGGTATCACTTTTAACTGGAAAGCAATACTTAACTACCTCTATTATAACATTTTAGCAATTGAATAGGCAGCATTTGAGTTTTCTCTCTAACAAATTCCCACCTGCTTTAACTCTTGCAGTTTCTCAACCAATCGCTTGATTTCATCACGATTTAATCGCGCAATATTAAGCCGAATGGCAGGTGTTTTATCGCCGAAAACAAAACTGGGCAGACACAAAATACCAGCCGATAAAAAGGCATCCATCTGTTTTTTTGTCAGCGTATCTGTTGACAATTTCAGCCAGACATAAAAACCTCCAGCCGGGCGATGACAGGTGAAATCTTGACCAATCAAGTCTAAGAAATAAGTCATTCTAACATTGATTTGAGCACGCAAACTGGCAAGTTTATCTTGGAAAGTCACATCTGACAAAGCGTAATTAGCCAAGACTTGCGGAAAAATACTGAGCGTCAAATCCAAATCTTGCCGAGCGGTTGATAATTTCTCCAACACTGCTAGCGGCGCGCTAATCCAACCAATTTTTGTCGTTGAGCCAATGATTTTAGACAAAGAGCCGATGTAGATGACATTTTGCGGGTCTAATTTTTTTAAAGGTGGGACATTCGTTCGTCTGTCAAATGGTAGCAGACCAAAAGCATCGTCTTCGATAATCGGAATCTTGTAAGTCTGACATAATTTAATTAATGCCTGTCGACGTGCTAAAGACATGGTCGTGCCAGTGGGATTTTGAAAGGTTGGGTTGAGCATGACTAACTTGACACGATGCTTTAGTATCTCATTTTCGAGAAAATCTAGGCGCATCCCTTGTTCATCCATCGGTACACCAAATAGGCGAATACCCGCAGTCTGAAACAGATTCAAGGCATATAAAAATGAAGGCTGACAAATCGCAACTGCATCGCCACTATTAAGTAAGGCTTGAACAATCAAAAAAATCGCCTGATGCCCTCCTGAGGTAATCATCAGATGCTCAACTGGTAGCGTGAACCGATAATCTTGTGCCACGAGATTTGATATCGCTTGACGGAGTGGAAAATATCCTAGCGCATCTTGGTTTTTATCAGCTTCAATAAAATCTCGCCAATTTGACTGAGGCAAATCAAAAGCCGGTACTAAATCAAGCGGTAACTCACCTGTATAGGCGTCAATCACACCTTCTTCCTGACTTTTTTCTTTGATTTGTGTCATCAACAGTTGATGTTCATCAGTCTGCTGCCCCTGAATCAACTGGTGCCAATCTACTACTGGTTCTTGACTTAACCCCCATTTATCGTCATTAACCATTGTTCCACTGCCTTGTTGACGTTTGATAATGCCTTTAGCCTCTAGCTCGGCCATAACTCTTACAATCGTTGAGCGATTGACACCAATTATGGATGCCAGTTTTCGCTCAGAGGGTAATTTTTGGCCTGGTAATAGCTGACCATTTTGGATATTTTGGGTAATGTGTTTCATGATTGACTGATAGATAGGTGTTTTTGGTGTTCTCTCGATGTCCCAATTCATCTTACAAGCCTTTCTTGTAAATTGGATGGTTAAAAAACAATCCAATTGGTTGTTCCATTTAGCATACCAAATGCTAGAATAGATTGCAAGAGAAAAATAAAATAAGAAATGAAGATAAGAGATGAAAACAAAGAAAAAAACACTAACTATTGCCGGAAGTGATGCGACAGGTGGCGCCGGCTTACAGGCTGACTTAAAGACTTTTCAAGAATATGGTACTTTTGGTATGAGTGCCATAACGTCAATAGTGACGATGGATATTAATGATAATTGGTCGCATACCATTGAAACGATCGAACCAGAGATTGTTGAGCGCCAATTAGACACTATTTTTGCGGGTGGCAAGCCAGATGCTCTTAAAACAGGCATGTTGGGCGATATTCGAACGATTGCAGTCGTGCGCGATGCGATTGAACGCTATCAACTGAAAAATATTGTCATTGACCCAGTATTAGCTTGTAAAGGAACAGCCGGCATTCTGCTTTCCGAAAACGCAGATAGCATCCGAGAATTGCTCCTTCCTGTTGCTGATGTGACCACGCCAAACTTAGTCGAGGCTGGTATTTTATCCGGACTTGGTGAACTTAAAACAGTTGCCGAAATTGAAAAAGCAGCTATAATCCTTCATGGCTACGGTGCTAAAAACGTGATTATCAAAGGTGGTCGTCGTTTTGATAATCAGCACGATGAGGCATTAGATGTATTCTATGACGGCCATGACTTTCATCATCTCAAAAGTCCACTCGTTCATTCCGATAACAATCACGGAGCCGGCTGTACTTTTGCTGCTGCCATTACCGCAGGACTTGCTAATGGACAATCAACTCTTGATGCCGTAACAACTGCCAAAGCATTCGTCCATGCAGCGATTACAAACGGCCAGCCCTTTAATCAATATCTCGGACATATTTGGCACGGTGCTTATCGAGATAATGGTCGTTTCAAATTCTGAAATACTCACAATTTTTTCAGCCATTGGCGAATATTTCAGGCTAAGTTGTAAAAATGTAGTAGGTTTTATAATTCAATCAAAAAATACGAGATTAATAAACTGGAGATTATTTATGAATTCTAACAATAAAAAACTTATCTTATTAGCAATCATAATCGCTTTAAATGTTGCAATTTCAAAAATATTATTAATTCCAACACCGGGAGGGTTTATCACGGTAATGGACGGTTTAGTTTTTACTGCAGCATCTCTTTTCGGAAAAAAAGAGGGGGCTATTGTCGGAGGACTGAGTGGTTTTTTACTCGATATCATGAGTGGCTATCCGCAGTGGATGTTGTTTTCACTAGTCATTCACGGCGCACAAGGTTACCTATCCGCTAGTACCAAATCACGTCCCTTAAATTACCTTCTTGCAACTACTTTTATGGTCATCAGTTACGGTCTTGCAAATATTCTTTTTTATGGACCTGGTGGATTCTTGCCTAGTCTAATTCCTAACCTTTTACAAAACATCTCAGGAATTATCATTGCAACAGCACTTGTACCAGTCTTACAACGTGTTTTAAAACTTAGCACACCATAAGCATCAAAAAGGAGACATCTCATGACAACACGAAAAAATTCTCAAACTACAGTTTTTCTTCCCATCACCCAAAATAAAACAAAAAAAGTCATCTTAGCTGCGCTTTTCGCAGCACTTGCATACGTCTCAATTCAGTCGCTTCACGTTGCTATTTTTGCCCCGATTGGCGCACCATTTTTCCATGTTGGTAATGCCGTTGTAGCACTCGCGGCACTTTATTTAGGTTTTGGCTACGGTACTTTTTCAGGTGCTATTGGTCTTGCTATTTTTGATATTATCAATGGCTACGCTATTGAAATGCCTATTGTGTTTTTAGGTAACGTCTTAGTCGCTTTAACAATTCAGATTGTGTATAAAGCTTTGCACCAAATCTTTTCCGATAAACTCTGGTTAGTCACAATCGCTGTATCATCTGGTGTCTTGGTCAAACTATTAACAGATTTTTTAAAGGGCCTCATTCGTGCCTTAGTTGCTGGGGCTAGTTTAGAACCCGCAGCTGCTGCAGCCTTTACTTCTCTTCTTGCCACTGCCATTAACGGGATTGGCACAATTATTTTAGTGACACTTTTATATTTGCCACTGAAAACCATTCTTACCAAATTCGTTAAATAAAAAGAGATTGGGACAAAAGTCTCTAACAAATATGTTGTTTTCATGCCAAATTCGCATTCTTTTGGCAAAACAATACGAAATCGGTAAGAAAATTGACATTTTTATGCGAAATTCGCATTCTTTTGCCAAAACAATACCCATTTGGTAAAAAACATTTACTATTTCGTGATAAACTGATATTCTTTCTGGAAAATTATGTGAATAAAAAAGCAGACTCAGACAATCAATTTGATTTTCTGAGTCTGCTTTTCTCTTTTAGTGACTGAGAGCTTTTGTCTCAGTCTCTTTTTTAGTTGACAATAATTTTATCTTCTAAAGTAGTTGCCAGCTATATATCAGCATCGGTAACGTGGTATCGTTGTATATTGTTTTTATCTCTAATAATTTATTTCCCCAAATAAGCTATGACTTCAACTTCAACCAAAACATCTTTAGGTAATCTGGAAACTTCGACGGCTGAACGTGCTGGAAATTCTACACCAAAAGCTTTAGCATATTCAGTATTAAATGGTACGAAATTTGTCATATCACTCAAAAAACAAGTTGTCTTAACCACATGATTAAAGTCTGTACCAGCTTCAGCAAGAATCGCCCCAACATTTTTCATGACTTGTTGTGTTTGTTCAGTGATTGTCTCACCTACAATATTACCTGTTTTTGGGTCTAGTGGAATTTGACCTGATGCAAAAAGAAAATCACCGACAATTTTGCCCTGAACATAAGGCCCAATAGCTCCTGGTGCTTGGTCTGTTGCGATAGTTTTGATTGGCATAATATTTCTCCTCTGATACATCATATTTTGATATAGTACTTGTTCCTAGTATAACAAATTATCAGAAAATTGTGTCAAAAAGAACAATAAAAAAGTAGATGTTTTTCAACAGCCACTATTTTTATTAAATCATTAATTACCAACAGAGGCCATAAAACTTGCCTCTGTTTGACCATAAGATACGCGGACACGATTAAGGGCAAAGAGACCATTTGCACTGCTAGCAAGACCTGGATTAGTCGTTAAGCCAAGCTTATAGCCAGCCGCTTCAGCAAGTCCAGCAGTTTCAGTGTTATAGCGCCCTAGCGGATAACAAATGACAGACGTGTCTTGGTGTAACAAATTATCCAGATACTTCTTAGAATCAACCAATTCAGCATTGGCCGCTTCATTACTTGAATATTCCAAATCTGGATGACTAACGGTATGACTACCGACAGACATGAGCGGATTGGCTTTCAAATCTGACAACATCACATCCGTCATCGTATCTTCATTCCCCAAATTTCCGGTAATAATGAAGAAACTGCCTTTCATCCCAAGTGCCGTAAGAATCGGCATGGCCGTATCATGCGCATTTTTGTAACCATCATCAAAAGTCACCCAGACAATTTTTTCTGCTGGCTTTTCATTGGTCGTCAAGACACGATAGGCTTCATCAGGACTCAAAGTATAATACCCAGCATTCTTGAGTGCAGTCATCTCCATTTTAAATTCATCAGCCGGTACAAATAAGGTATTGCCATCAACAACATCTGCAATGTGATGATACATCAAAATTGGAAACTCGATTGGCGTATCAGACTTGACCCATTTGGGTTCTGATTTCGCTTGTTCTTGCTCACTAGATGTCGACGACTTAGCTTTCTCACTGCTTTCACCAACGACCTTATCAGCCACAGATTTTGTCACTTTTATCGGTCGATTTTCAAGCCTTGCTGATTTTCCTGATACCATTTTGAAAAAAATCATACCAACTAAGGCAACTAGTATGACTACAATCGAAATTTGTAACACTTTTTTCATATTGGTTGATTTCCCCTTAAGGTTTCAAACGGTGGAGGAGACGTGGAAACGGAATCGCTTCGCGGATATGTTCATTGCCTGTGATCCAAGTCACTGCACGTTCTAATCCGAGTCCAAATCCTGAGTGTGGCACACTACCATATTTGCGAAGGTCGAGATACCAAGCGTATTCTTCTTCTGATAGACCAAATTCAACTAATTTGGCTTTGAGATACTCATAGTCTGTCGCACGCTCACTACCACCAATGATTTCGCCATAACCTTCTGGTGCTAACAAATCAGCACAGATGACCACATCATCACGTGTTGGATGTGGTTTCATATAAAAGGCTTTGATCGCTTTGGGATAGTTGAGGATGAAGGTCGGCACACCGAAATGATTTGAAATCCATGTTTCATGAGGTGAGCCAAAGTCATCTCCCCATTCGATTTTTTCATAGTCATTATCAGCCTGATGCTCTTGTAACAAAGCGACAGCATCGTCGTAAGTAATCTTTTTAAATGGTGTCTCGATGTATTTTTCAAGCACTGTTACATCACGGTCAAGCTCATTTAATGCATAGCTTTGATTGTCTATGACAGCCTTGATAATGTGTTTCACATAAGCTTCTTGGACGTCAAGAGATTCTTCATGTGTCGTGAAAGCCATCTCAGGCTCAATCATCCAGAACTCTGTCAAATGACGACGTGTTTTCGATTTTTCAGCACGGAAAGTTGGCCCAAAGGTAAAGACTTTGCCAAAGGCCATAGCACCTGCCTCAGCATAAAGCTGGCCAGTTTGTGACAAGAAAGCAGGCTGACCAAAGTAGTCAGTTTCAAACAATTCTGTTGTCCCTTCTGGTGCTGAGCCAGTTAAAATCGGGCTATCAATTTTGATAAAGCCACGCGCATTGAAAAATTCATAAGTCGCACGAATAATTTCATTTCTGACAAGCATAATCGCATGTTGTTTACGGCTACGCAACCATAAATGACGATTATCCATAAGGAAGTCTGTTCCGTGGTCCTTAGGTGTGATTGGGTAATCCACAGATTCACCAATGACTTCAATATCTGTCACATCAAGTTCGTAGCCAAATTTGCTACGATCATCAGCTTTAACAGTCCCTGTAATTTTCACAGAAGTTTCTTGCGCTAAATGTTTGATGATATCAAACTTAGCAAGGCCTTCTTCTTCGCCAAATTTTTCGATGAAATTTGGTTTGAAAGCAACTGCTTGAAAATAAGCTGTCCCATCACGTAATTGTAAGAAAGCAATCTTACCCTTCCCTGATTTATTGGCTACCCAAGCGCCAATTGTGATTTCTTGATCGATATAATTTTTAACGTCAACGATTGATACAAAGTTTCCCATTTTTTCTATTTCCTACTTTCTGCGCTTTCATTTCATGAAAGCTTGAAACTTGACCTCCGCTGGCGCGCCGTCCAAGCTGGGTCATTCACGAACTACGTCCGTTCAAAGTCTCAACTAAAATTATTTTACTTCACAAACTGCATAATAATGGCCATCCGGGTCTGCAAAATTAAAGACACGACCTAAACCCGGTGCTACTACAATTTCACCAACTGCATCACTTACCTCTGTCACTTTAGCATGCAAGGCATCAAAGTCATTGGCTTGAAACATGAGTGATGCCACATTGTCAACGACTTCTGGTGAGACTTCACGGATGAATGCTTTAGCATACAAATTCAGCGTGACTTGACTATCTGCGGCAGGTTTAATTGTCGCTGCGTTATCATCTATTTTTTGACCGACAAAGCCGATCCCTTGCCAAAAGTTTAAAGCATCGTTGATATTTTCAACATAAAGCATGATAGCTAATTCTGATTGAAACATCCTATGCGCCTCTTTTCATTTCTAATTTAGGCTGTCATATATGCTTTAAGGCGATTGACAGCATCTACTAAAGTTGCCATATCTGTTGCGTAACTCATTCGAAGATTGTCGTCAGCACCAAATCCAGCACCTGTTACAACGGCAACACCAGTTTCTTCTAAGATATCATCACAAAAAGCTGTAACATCTGTAAAGCCTTTGATTGCCATAGCTTTGGCTACCTTTGGAAAGAGGTAAAACGCCCCTTGTGGTTTGATAGTTTCAAAGCCAGGGATTTCATTGACTAACGGATAAATTGTATTTAAACGTTGTTCAAATTCTGCCCGCATGGTTTCAATGGCGGTTTGGTCTCCAGTTAAGGCTTCAATCGCTGCGTACTGAGCAACTGCCGACGGATTAGATGTCGTCTGGCTGACGATTTTACTCATGGCACTGATAATCTCAGGATTGCCGACGGCAAAACCAATCCGCCAACCTGTCATAGCATAAGTCTTTGAAACGCCATTGATAATCAAAGTCTGGTTTTTAATGGCATCTGAAAGGCTAGAGATTGGTGTAAAGGCATTACCATTATACACCAATCGGCCATAGATATCATCGGCCAAGATTAGAACATCATTGTCTACTGCCCAATTCCCAATGGCGCGCAATTCGTCTGAGGTATAAATCATACCTGTCGGATTTGAGGGTGAATTGAGGAT
>SKDZ01001148.1_pt1 | contig 10353 bp, 8 predicted proteins | sample 4826551 | NCBI WGS metagenome assembly SKDZ01 (sample SAMN11008822, study PRJNA524170) | human gut metagenome | biome: Human fecal sample; material: Feces; isolation source: fecal sample from pouch patient p12, p15 | host: Homo sapiens | place: Israel: Tel-Aviv | collected 2016-02-02 | reverse complement strand
GATTAGTTCTTTTACTTCAAGAGCATAAGCTGACACATTTACAACTTCATCTCAATGAAAATGAAGGATTTGCGCTAAATTTTACTGACAGCCCTGTCAGTAAAAAATATTCAGAAAATATGCTCAAAGAATTGAAAGAATTTGCAAAAACACACGAAATCACTTTGATTCCTGATTTTGATAGTCCAGGTCACATGGGCTCCTTATTAGAGCAAAATCCTGAATTTGCACTACCTGACAGCAATCAACAAGCGGTAGATGTTACTAATCCAGCAGTCATTGATTGGATTATGGGAATAATTGATAAGATAGTCGATATTTTCCCAGATTCAGATACTTTTCATATCGGGGCTGATGAATTTATTGATTTTCGGCAAATTGAAAAATATCCTTATTTAGTGGAGAAAACTCGGGAAAAATATGGAAATAAGGCAAGTGGTTTAGAGTTTTATTATGACTATGTTAATCAATTGACCGAGCATTTGCAGAAAAAAGGAAAACAAGTTCGTATTTGGAATGATGGATTTTTACGAAAAGACCTTCAGTCATTGGTTCCTTTGAATAAAAATGTGGAGGTTTGTTATTGGACAAACTGGGACAAAGGGATGGCAGAAGTCAAAGAATGGTTAACTAAGGGTTATACCTTAATAAATTTTTGTGATAATGACCTTTATTATGTTTTAGGTGAAGAAGCAGGCTATTCTTATCCAACGGCTGAAAAACTGGAAAGGGAAGGAAAAATTCAAAAATTTTCTGGTCAGCAATATTTAAATCAAGAAGAGATGAAAGCTGTCAGAGGAACTTACTTTTCGATTTGGGCTGACAATGCTGCAGCTAAGTCTGTCAGTGAAATTTTAGACGATCTTAGCAAGGTACTTCCGGTATTTATGAAAATTTATGGAGGAAATGATGAATAATTGGTGGAAAAAAGCAGTCATTTATCAAATTTATCCCCGGTCATTTAAGGATTCAAATGATGACGGAATTGGTGACATCAATGGAATAATAGAGAAATTAACTTATCTTGAAAAACTAGGAGTGGATGGTATTTGGCTATCTCCGATTTATCAATCCCCGATGGTTGATAATGGTTATGACATTAGTGATTACTATAAAATTGACCCACTTTTTGGAACAATGGCTGATTTTGAAGCGCTCATAGAAAAAGCAAAGCAACTTAATATTCGTGTCATTATGGACTTGGTTGTCAATCATACTTCTGACCAACATTTGTGGTTTAAAGAATCCAAAAAATCTAAAAATAATCCGAGAAGAGATTTTTATATTTGGCGGGATCAACCGATTGGAGAATTTAAAAATTGGACTTATGACTCAAGCACTCAACAATATTATTTTCATCTTTTTAGTCCACAGCAGCCTGACTTGAATTGGGAAAATGAAGAAGTGCGTAAGGAAATTCATAAGATGATGAATTTTTGGTTGGCTAAGGGAATTTCTGGTTTTAGATTAGATGTCATTGATTTGATTGGAAAAAAACCAGAACAAGAAATCACGGTTAATGGTCCAAAACTGCATGATTACCTAAAAGAGATGAATTTAGCAACTTTTGGTAAAAAGGACTATCTCACTGTTGGTGAAGCTTGGTCAAGTTCACCAGAATTAGCAAAGTTATATAGTGGCCCCAATCGTCATGAACTTTCAATGGTTTTTGGCTTCTGGCATCTATTGACATCAGCAGGAAACGGGGACAAATGGAAAAAACTCCCCTTAAATGTTCCAAAGCTAAAAGAAGCAATGACCGCTTGGCAGAAATTGACGCCAAATGAAGCATGGAATTCTCTTTTTCTAGGCAATCATGATTTGCCACGCATTGTCTCTTTTTGGGGAGATGAGGGAACATACAGAGAAAAATCAGCCAAAGCTTTTGCAATTCTCTTTCATTTGATGCGTGGCACTTCTTTTATTTATCAAGGCGAAGAATTAGGAATGACCAATTTTCCTTTTGAAAATCTGTCAGCAATAAATGACGTAGAATCACATGAATATTTTACTGACAGAAAAAAAGAAGGACAGTCAGAAGAAGAAATTATCAAAGTTTTGCGAGAAATGAGTCGTGATAATGCTAGGACGCCAATGCAATGGACCAGTGATGAGAAAGCTGGTTTTACAAAAGGGAAAGCTTGGCTTTCTATCAATCCTAATACTAAGATAATAAATGCTGACCAAGCTGTCAGTGATTCTAACTCTGTATTTTATACTTATCAAAAGTTAATCAAACTTCGTCACCAAGAAAATTGGCTGATAGAAGGAGATTTTGAATTACTTGAAAGTGCTGACGAAATCTTCGCATACTTGAGAAAAACGACAACAAGAACTTTTCTGGTGGTCGCCAACTTATCAAATTCAAGTCAACGTTTTGAAAGTTCTTTTGTCAAAAAAAATGAAATCATCAGTAATGACAGCTTTCCAGATTTACTGACAGACATAGAAATTTAACCTTGGCAAGCTTTTGCTTTAGAAATAAAAAATCTTGATTAATAAATTTTATTGGAGGATTTTATGAAAAAATCAAAAAAATTTTTTATTAGAATATGCCTTTCTACAGGAATTTTGGCATCTGCAACTTTACTGACAGCTTGTTTTGGAACTCCAGCAAAACATGTGAAAGCTAATTATAAAGTGACAGCAGAAGCAATTCCAGATTACCAAAGTAAGAATGCTCCCATTTCATCTTATTGGATGCCTGATAAATTTCTAGAATGGTCAGCGGAAAATGACAAAGATTTAGTTTACAATCAATCCCGAGTGCCACTTACCAAAAGAATTTCTCCTGATAAACTAAGTCCATCCAATCAAAATCAGAACAAAAAGACAAAAATTGTCGCCTTGTCGATGATGAACTCACAAACTTCTGGAAATCCTTCGCGGGGCACGACAAAATTTGAGAGCTATACTTTTGATTATTGGCAATATATTGACACACTGGTTTATTGGGGTGGCTCATCTGGTGAAGGAATAATTGTAACTCCGTCAGCAGATGTTATTGATGAAGCACACAGCAATGGTGTTCCGGTACTTGGAACAATTTTCTTGCCGCCTAAAGAATACGGTGGAAAAGTAGATTGGGTCAAAACAATGCTCAAAAAAGATGAGCAAGGACAATATCCATTTGCCAGTCAAATGGTTAAGGTTGCCAAGACTTATGGATTTGAGGGTTGGTTTATCAATGAAGAAACCCAAGGGCTAAATGCTGACGATGCAGCTAACATGAAAGCCTTGATTCAACAGGTGAAAAAAGAAGATTCTAGTCTTCAAATCATGTGGTATGATGCCATGACTAAAGATGGAAAAGTGGATTGGCAAAATCAGTTAAATGACCAAAATGCGACATTTGTACAAGATAAAGCAGCAGACGCGATGTTTTTAAATTTCTGGTGGACTCAAAATAATTTGGCCGACCAAAAATTACTTGAAAAATCGAATCTCTATGCTAAAAATCACAATATTGACCCTTATAATATTTATGCCGGAATAGATGTGCAAGCGAAAGACGTCCAAACTCCAGTTAAATGGAACCTTTTAGAAAAAGGAAATCAAGCCACTCAAACATCAATTGGACTCTATGCAGCAAGCGCTACCTACACTAACGCAAGTAATTGGGATGATTTTCAAAATCGTGAATCAGCATTCTGGGTCAATCAAAAAGCAGACCCTCGTCAAGTTGATCACTCTGTTAATGAATCATGGACAGGACTTTCCAAATATGTTCTGGAAAAATCAGCAATAAGCGGTAATGAATTTAATACTAATTTTAATTTAGGAAATGGTTATAACTATTTTAAAGCTGGTCAAAAAATCTCAGAAATGGATTGGAACGACCGCAGTTTAGCAGGTATTTTACCATCTTACCGCTGGATTATTGACAACGAAGGAAAAAATAAAATAAGTCCAAGCTTCGACTTTGCAAATGCTTATAACGGTGGAAATTCACTGAAATTTATGGCTGAACATTTAGATGCAGGCAAAAGCTCAAACATCACATTGTTTGCTAGTGATTTGAAAATTGCTATGGGAGCAAAATTCTCTGTTAGTATGCGCTCAGACCAAGCGCTTAAAGTTTCTGCAATCTTAGAACTAGCAAATGGTCAAAAAGTTAGCATTGCAGGAGATAAAAGCCTGACTGAGAATTGGTCAGAAATAAGTTTTGATGTTAAGAAATTTGAAGGTCAAACAATCAAAAAAATCGGTTTAAGCATAAAATCTGATCAAGCAATGGATTTTAAAGCCATTAATCTAGGAGAAATGACTTTGACCAATGGTCAAAAAGTCGCTCCAATCGCACTTTCGGATGCAAAAGTAACTGATGAAGCTTTTGAAGAAGAAGGAACAGTAGGCGGTTTTAGACTTTCTTGGAAATCAGATGCAAATAAAAATAATTTTTCTACTTATGAAATCTATCAGTTGAATGATGATGGAAGTAAAGAATTTTTAGGAGCAAGCAATATCAATGCCTTCTTTGTTAATGCCTTAAAACGCGGCAAAAATATCAATTCAACAAAATTTGAAATTGTCCCAATTAATAAGGCTGGAGAATCTGGACATTCAGTTACGACCTCTGTGAAATGGCCAGATAATTCATTAGCTAAAGCGGCATTTGTAGCAGATAAAACCCTAGTTACAATTGGTGAAAAAGTAACTTTAATGAATCAATCTAATCTAGCTTCCGTCAAATATAAATGGGATATTGATGGTGCAAGTCCCGCTACTTCTACAGAAAAGAATCCTCAAGTAAGTTTTGATAAAGCAGGGAGTTATTCCGTCAAATTAACGGTCATCAATGAAAAAGGACAAGAAGATTCAGTCACTCAAACTGAACTGATTACTGTAATTGATCAACCAGTAGAATTAACAAATTTTGCATTAAATCAATCCGTTCAAGTAGACAGTTTCACTAATGAATCTGAATCAGGACCAAAAGCAGTTGATGGAAAATTAAATACCAAATGGTGTGCCGTTGGCCCAGGTAAACACAATATTACAATTGACATTGGAAAATCAGAAAAAATCAATCAAGTCCTGATTGACCATGCGCAAAAAGGAGGAGAATCGCCTGACATGAATACTTCTGATTACACCATTGAGATTTCAAAGGATAATCAAAATTGGACAGAAGTTGTCAACGTTAAGAAAAATAAATTGGGAGAAACCAAAGATTCTTTCAAACAGACAGAAGCGCGTTACGTTAGAATCACAGCCACTAAACCAACACAAGGAGCAGATACCGCTGTTCGTTTATATGAAATACAAGTATTAGGACAAAAAAATAGCTGACAAAGGGCTGTAAAAGGTTGCCATAAAAGCAAAGAAAAGGCTATCATGAAAACCCTAACATTTCATTGGAAAAGTGTTATAATGAAGTAATAAAAGTTAGAAAGTTATAGAAAAATGATTGGAAAAGCACTAGAAGAATTCTTTATTCGAATTTGGGTCGTTGTTAAATTGACCTTGATATTTTGGCTCTTAGCGCTCACAGGGCTGTTTGTTTTTGGACTTGGTCCTGCCTTTAAAGTGGTAACAGAGTTGTATTTGGAACATGGTTTTGACTATAAGTCAATCTCAGTGAAACAGGCTTATCAAATTTTCAAGCGAGACTTTTTAAGAGCAAATATCATTTTTTGGCTCTATACCTCTTTGAGTCTTTTGCTCGCTTATAATTTATATCTTTCAGTACAAATCCAAGGTTTACTTTTCTTGGTGATTGATTTCATTCTATTCTTTGGTTTAACTTATCTTATGACCGCTTTTGAATATACAATGATTTTTGATAGTCAATTTGAAATTAGTTTTGGAAACTTATTAAAAATGAGCTTTATTTCAAATTTTATTAGTTTTAAAACCTATCTAAAACTTTTATTTGGGATTGTCCTTATCTTTGTTTTGACTTGGCAATTTAAAGGCATGATTCTCTTTGGTTTGATTGGCCTTTTACAAGTTTATTCTTTAAGTGTGACAAAAACTTGGCGTTTGAAAGTCGAAGAACAGTTAGCAGAGTAAAAAAGAAGAGTTACTGAGAGGGGTGGAAAATGGAATTAAAATTCCAAGAAAATTTTTTGTGGGGAGCAGCAACGAGTGGCCCACAAACTGAAGGACGTTTTAAAAAGCAGCATGACAATGTTTTTGATTATGATTTTGACCATTATCAAGAACGTTTTTGGGGCGGAATTGGACCTGATACAGCCAGTAATTTTTTCAATGACTTTCGAGAAGATATAAAATTAATGAAGGCTGCTGGTCTAAAATCAATAAGGACAAGTATTCAATGGTCGCGTTTGATAGATGATTTAGAAAAGAATACGGTAAATGAAAAGGCGGTTGATTTCTATAATGCTGTAATTAATGAATTTATAGCGCAAGGGATTCGCCCGATGATTAATTTAAATCATTTTGATTTACCAGTTGAACTCTTAAAAACATATGGAGGCTGGGAAAGTCCTCATGTTGTTGATTTATATGCAGGTTTTGCAGCAAAATGTTTTGCTGAATTCAGCGACCGAGTGAGTGATTGGTTTACTTTTAATGAGCCAATGGTTGTCGTTGAGTGTGCTTATCTATTAGGTTTCCATTATCCTGATATTGTTGATGGAAAAAAGCTGTTCAAGTGGCTTATCATTTGCAACTCGCCTCATCTCTTGCGATTGAACAATACCGAAAAATCAATAAAAATCCTGAAGGACGAATTGGAATCATTTTAAATTTAACTCCGTCCTATCCAGCAACTGAAAAAATAGAAGATTTAAAAGCAGCAGAAATGGCAGACCTTTGGCAAAATCGCCTCTTTTTAGATGCATCAATAAAGGGAGAATTTCCAGAAGAATTAGTCAGCCTTTTACAAGAAGAAAATGTCTTGTGGCAGTCGGAAGCAGAAGATTTGAAACGGATTAAGGAAAACAAAGTGGACCTTTTGGGAGTTAATTACTACCATCCGAGTCGAGTACAAGAACCTGAATATTCTAGTGATAGTTTGGCTCAAGATTGGCGTCCCGACAAATATTACGCATCGTTCAATAAACGTGGGGTGCGGATGAATGCTGACAGAGGTTGGGAGATACATCCACAAACCATTTACGAAATTGCCAAGCGAATTCAAGAAGATTATGGAAATATTTCTTGGTTTATTTCTGAAAATGGGATGGGCGTAGAAAATGAAGAACATTTCAAAGATGAAGAGGGACAAATCCAAGATGATTATCGAATTATTTTTACAACAGAACATCTTTTTTGGCTCCATAAAGCGATTCAAGAAGGCTCCAATTGTTTTGGTTACCATGTTTGGACACCAATTGATTGCTGGAGTTGGCGTAATTCATACAAAAATCGTTATGGTTTGATTAGTTTGAATATCCATACCCAAGTGAAAACTTTAAAAAAATCAGCTTATTGGTATAAAAATTTAACAGACTCATCACTTTTACAAGTTCCAGATTCAATTTTAGAAAAATACAATCAATGATTTCTGTTAAAATATAAGAAAATTTGGAGGAGAAATATGTCATTATTAACAATAGATATTGGTGGAACAAGCATTAAATATGCAAGATTTGCTGACGGAAAATTAGGAGAAGAAGGTGCTTTCGGAACTCCTGATAATCTGGATCAATTTTATCAATCACTGACAGCAGTCGTTGAACAATTTAAGGAAAATTCTGATGTTTGTGGTGTCGCTATTAGTTCCCCAGGAGCAGTAAATAAAGCGACTGGTGTCATTGAAGGAGCAAGTGCTCTCCCTTATATTCATGATTTTGATATTCATGCTGAACTAGAAAAACGATTTGGTTTACCTGTTTCTATCGAAAATGATGCCAATTGTGCAGCGCTTGCCGAAGTGAAATTTGGTGCGGCAAAAGGTTTGTCAGATGTTTTGCTTCTTGTGTTTGGAACAGGTGTTGGCGGTTCTGTAGTTATGAATGGGAAAGTTCATCATGGGAAACATCTTTTTGGTGGTGAATTTGGCTTTATGCTCATGGATGATGAACATTCTTTTTCAACATTAGGAACAACGATTAGAATGGCTGAGCGCTATAATAAACGCACAGGTGAAACTCTTGATGCCATCGAAATTTTTGAAAAAGCCTTTAATGGTGATGAAATAGCTAATGAAGAAAAAGAAATTTTTCTATACAATGTCGCAAAAGGGATTTTTAATCTGACTTATTCTTTTGATCCAGAATTAGTGATTATTGGCGGAGGGGTTTCCCAAGCTGAATGGTTAATTCCAGAACTACAAAAACAACTTCAAAAAATCATGGAAATTATTGAAGTAGCGACTTTTATGCCAGAAATTGTAACTTGTGAATTCAGAAATTCTGCCAACTTAATTGGTGCAGCGGTAGATTTTTCACAAACTTACGCAAATAAGACTGACAAATAAGCTAGAAGTTTTCTGTCAGTAATATTTTTTACTGACAGAAAATTCCTTCACTAATACTATACGAAATAGAACATAAAAAGTAACAAATTATAGGAAAAAATTATGACAAATCATTATGGCTCAATCGAAGCAGGCGGAACAAAATTTGTACTTGCGATTGGTGATGAGCAGTTTAACATTTTAAAAACAAATCAAATTCCAACGACTAGTCCCGAAGAAACAATTACTAGAACCATTGAATTTTTTAAAGAAAATCCTGTTAAATCATTGGCAGTTGGTTCTTTTGGGCCTATTGACATCAAGCCTGAAAGTGCAACTTATGGCTATATAACAACCACGCCAAAAGCTGGTTGGGCAAATGTTGATTTATTAGGAAAACTCAAAGCCGCACTTGATATTCCGATGGTTTTCACTACCGATGTCAATAGCTCGGCTTACGGTGAGATGATTGTGACTGGCGGAAAATCATTGGTTTACTTCACAATTGGAACAGGAATTGGTGGAGGAGCCGTACAAGATGGGAAATTTATTGGAGGATTTTCTCATGCAGAAATGGGTCATCAATATGTGAAGCGTCATCCAGACGATCTTAATTTTGCAGGCGTTTGTCCATTTCATGGTGATTGTCTAGAAGGAGTGGCAGCCGGTCCTTCCCTTGAAGCCCGCTTAGGAATTCGTGGAGAAGATATTCCAGCTGACAGTAAAGTTTGGGATATTCAAGCTTTCTACATTGCACAAATCGCCGTTAATACAACCTTGGCACTTGCACCTGAGAAAATTGTTTTTGGTGGTGGCGTTATGACCCAGACACATATGATTGAGCGCGTGCGCAAAGAATTCACAAAATTAATGGCAGGTTATGTCCACGTTCCCTATTTACTGACAGATTATATTATGACTCCGTCAGTCGCAAATAATGGTTCGGCAACGATTGGAAATTTTGCTTTGGCAAAAGATTTAGATGAAAAAGACATAGAAGCTTTCTTACAATTAGCTAAAGAAAATAAATTTGCTAAATTATTAGCTCATGCGCCATATACATTAAATGCTTGTGCAGCAGATGAAAGCAAAAGAGAGTTTGCCATACAAACTTTTGCAGATGATTTAGCAAGATTAGAAAAAGTACCTGGAAATTTATATAATTTCCATCCAGGAAGTCATGTGAAACAAGGTGTGGAAGTTGGAATTCAATATATAGCAGATATGATAAATCAAACTTTAACACCAGAGCATACTACTACAGTATTACTTGAAACTATGGCTGGAAAAGGTTCAGAAGTTGGAAGAACATTTGAAGAAATAGCAGAAATAATATCAAGAGTTGAATTAAAAGAAAAAATGGGAGTACGTTGGCGTATATTATGGTATTTCATTTCCGATGTAATCGTGGGAGCCGGATGCCTGAGTGCGATGATATTGGGATTGGATTATGAGTATCATGCAGTCTTAATTGGGTATTTTTTATATATTTTTCATAAAAAACCTGTTTGGGCAATTCCATTTTGCTTTTTGGCTATGTATAAAGAACCGTGGGCGTTATTGGGATTTGGATTAACCCTTACATATAATGGAGAACGGGGAAGGCAGAATAAGATTGTAAATTATTTTTTTTATCCAGTACATCTCTTTGTTCTGGGTATGATAAAAATGTATTTTGGATTTTAATAATACTTAAGAAAATCAGAATTAGGAGGATTAACTAATGAAATACGTATGTGATGTTTGCGGATGGGAGTATGATGAAGAGGAAGGATATCCAGAAGGTGGTATCGCACCGGGAACAAAATGGGAAGATGTTCCGGAAGATTTTGAATGTCCGTTATGTTCCGTAGGAAAAGATCAGTTCTCAGAAGTATAATAAATAACAATGAAAAGGAAGGACGTCAAGTATGTGATATAACGGATGACCTTCTTTTTTTACAGAATAAAAAATGCACAAATTGTAGGGAGATGAATACTATGAG
>SKDZ01001142.1_pt1 | contig 10408 bp, 9 predicted proteins | sample 4826551 | NCBI WGS metagenome assembly SKDZ01 (sample SAMN11008822, study PRJNA524170) | human gut metagenome | biome: Human fecal sample; material: Feces; isolation source: fecal sample from pouch patient p12, p15 | host: Homo sapiens | place: Israel: Tel-Aviv | collected 2016-02-02 | reverse complement strand
TCTAAACTTGTTACTTGTTTCGGTTTTTCGGCTTTTATAACTCCTATTCCGCTAGTTGTTCTAATATCTATCAAAACTTTCAGTACACCAGAACTATTATTTATATCAGTTCGGTTACTATTGTTTACAGTTTCGGCCGATAAGCTGACAGGACTAGTAGTTTTAGTTAAGTCAATATTTGCATGGATGTAATTGACAGAATTAGCCTTTAGAGCTATCGTCTCATCCACTAGTTCAAAATATCTTCCTCCCGCTACAATGGAAGTATTAGTATATTCTACGTTTAGAGCTGTGTTAATTGGCTTTGACCAGTCTTTGCGCCTAATTGTTCCATAGTCCATTCCAGTCAACATCATATATAACTTTGCGTCATTATTAGAACCGACCGGAAACTCTGTACTGTTTGGACTAAAGAATGTAAAGTTTTTAATTGTCATTTTTAACCTTTCTTGAAATTATCTTCGCTTCATCCAAAACTGGGTTATCAGTAATTGATAGCTCTAATAATCTAAATTTTCTACCGCCATAAGGATAACCACCAATTGATACAAATTGACCGACATCGTACAAGAGCATAGTTTCGATTCTAAGCGTGTTTTTGCTATTATAGTATACTTTACCTGACAAAGTTTCTAAGTGGTCTTTACGAAGCTCTCTGTACCCTGTGAAGCTATCTATTCTATATTTGTCGCCATAAGTAGCTACATACTCATATAACATTCGGTTTGTCCCCACTTTCTACAAAGATAAGTCTATCATTGAACTCTGTTTTAACTCTGTCTGCTATGTAACCTGAATACAGTTTACCCTCGTACCAAATATCAACCAAGTCATTGACATACAAAGGCAATAGTTCGTTTTGATTAAAGAATAACCTTGTGACGATTGTGGAGGGAGAAATTTCAGCCTTAATAGTAGACATGTCAGGAGGGTTTCCGTAGTCATCTCTATCATAAAACACTGTTTTAACTGTTCTTACATCTGGCAGGTCTGTTCCGTCTCCGTGATAAGTGCTATAATCAATGACATCGCCGTTATTTTTTGCTGTGTACATTTTAGGAGGGTCTATGTAGTCGTCTGCTTCCTTATTTTTGATAAACACAACAGCGAAATTATAAGCTGAACGCTCTACTATTGTTTCGGTTTCTACTGCTACACTTTGTTTAATATCTACCCTTGTCGTTATTCTACTTCTATTCCAGTTTCTTGAGGCAAAGTTAATAAACAACAAGTTTCTAGGGTCTGTTTCAGATGAAGCATGTTGAATGGTTGTAGTTGGTTGAAATTGAACCTTGGAAAATATCCTTTTAGCTACGTCATGAGCTGATGAAGTTTCCGCTTTTCGGTTAATTGTAGCCTTCCCAGCGAAAATACTTGAATTAAAGAAATAACCATAACTCATTAACTCATTCTTATTAGGGTCAATCAAATAGTCAATGATAGCGGAGTTTGTCGTTTTAGTTATTGCATTCGGAACATCTAGGCTTTCAATCATTGCCCAAAAATAGTTCTTTAATGTAGCTTTGTTGCCTTCATCTACATCTGTCACAAGGTAAACCATATCTAAATTCAGCTTTTTCTTTTTACCTAGAGCTTCCTCAATTGGAACAACTTCAGGAAAGAGAATTTGAACAATATCCCCAACTTCTACTGAAACGGTCAATGTAGCCGATGAAGTGTAAAGATAACCAGTCTCCCACAATTCATAGTCAATAACTTGACATCTTGCTTTTGGTATTGGTAGCCCTCTTTTTTCTTTTTTACCATTAGGAAGATTAAAATCAGATATATTATAGTAGTTAGGGTTAAAGTTATCATAAACATTAGCTTCTAACATTAAACGAAGTCCGCCTTTCTCTTGATTTTAAACTCTGCCTTAGTTAAATTGATTAACTCCATTTGACCGTGTTCGATTATACGTGTTCTGTATCGTTCAAAGTCCATTACAGGGAACAAATTTAATGAAGTCGTTCCGTTCCAGCCTTGATAAATTTCATCATTTACATCTGTATTGATTAAAATATAATTCTGTACCTGTTCCGTCTTAAATACAATTGCAGTATATTCATTTCCAATATCATCTAAAAACCTAATTCCAGCAGGTGTTTTAGGTAGATGTGGATATAATACGCCTACAAAACTAAATATTTTGTCTTTTATATCCCAACGACTTAAACGGTCTATGTTTGTTTCTCCATAGTAAGTATATGCTTGATTTTTTATATAATTATATCCAAAATATTCACTTATATCAGCAGTTGTGAGTTCGGTAGCTGAGGGCATCCAAGGAGTAGCAATCGAACCTTCTTCCCACTTGTGACCAGCAGTCCATAAAGTACCTTCTCCTGAGATGTTAGGACTGACATAAGCAACATCATGAGCTTTTAAATCAACGGTTATTTCATGTTTCTTCCAGTCAAGAACAGTATTATACCATTTTGTATCTTTTTGAACCCCATTTACAAAAAATACTAATACAACATTACCGACGCCTGAACTTTTAAGATAATTGGCAAACGTGTATTTACCGTCTTTAGGTGCAGTAAATGTTTTATATATACCGTTCCACTGTCCAGTACGCTTCTTAACAGTTAAGCCTCTATATGTTCCGTCATTTACCCAACTACCTGAATTTGCCCATTCTCCACTAAAATCTTTAGTTCCGTCCAACAAATTCAAATTAGGCAAATTCAAAGAAGGACTTGCTTTAAGTCTATTATAGTTTTGTAAAGGTGTTTCGTTCCCTTTATATCCACCATAAATTTTTGATTTACCAGAAATAACTTTACCATTTTGAATTTTGTCAAAAGTTAAATTTTCATAAGTGTACCACTTTGTAATTATATCGAACGTTATCTTTTCGCTGAAAGTTCCGTTCTTCCCATAACCCTCTGTCTTTGTGACATCTGCTAGAGCTAAATCAGCGTACACCTGAAAAATCTCTGTTTGATATTCAAGTGTAACGAATTTTTTGCTAAGAATATCGTTTACGAAGTCTTTCATTAATTGATAATTTTCTTCTAAACTTTCGCCAAACGTCTCTAATTTGAACTCTATTTGTGGTTGAGTAATTGAGCGTGTTCCCATTACTCCAATACCGTTACTTTGCCAGATGTTATTAGTTGATTGTAACCCTAAATTAGAGGGCTGGTAAAATCTAACTTTTCCGTTTGTAACGTCCCAAACTTTATCATCTGTTCCGTCTAAGTTGGTATGTATTTTGTACTGTCTTACCATTAAGCCCTCCCTAGGTCAAATTCTCGTCTGATTGCTCGTGCTAAATTAGAAACATCTTGTCCAGCACCACCTTGCACGTTAAATGTATTATATGTTCTGTTGTCGCTTGATACGCTGTTCGTACTCAAACCGTAACCGCTAGAAGATAAATTAACATCTGTTAAGCCTACTACCATTGAACCTTTGAACAGTCCGCCAACTTTTTTTGAAACCCAATCAATTGAACCTTTGATATTTTTAATTGTATTTTCTACACCGCCTAGAACGTTATCTATCGTATTTTTTACTCCTCCAAATATATCACTAAAGAAGCCGCCAATACCATTAAATGCATTTTTTATTGAGTTGTAAGCATTAGAAGCAATATTTCCAAAAGCGTCGAATACTCCGCTAACTGCATTTTTAGCACCGTCAAATATATCACTAAAGAATTTACCGACTCCGTTAAATACATTTTTTATTGAGTCCCAGGCTTTCCCAGCAAAGCCGCCAAGAGCGTCGAATACTCCGCTAACTGTATTTTTAGCACCATTGAATATATTACTAAAGAAGCTACCGACTCCACTAAATACTCCTTTTATTGCATTCCAGGCATTCCCAGCAAAGCTACCTATTGCACTAAAGACATTTGCTACAACATTTCTAACACCATTAAATATGCCGGCGTAGAAACTTATAACAGTATTCCATATTGACTTAATAAATTCCCAAGCTTTCCCAGCAAAGCCGCCAATGGCACTAAATACCGTAGAAACTACCGAACTAACAGCGTTAAATATTCCACTAAAGAAGCCAGTTACTCCGCCCCATACAGATTGGATGCCACTAATAACAGTTGTCCATAAGTTAGTAAAGAATGTTTTTATCCCGTCCCAAATGGTTTGGATACCTTGTACAATTCCGTGGAACCAATCAACTAAACCTTGCCAGATTCCTTTTGCTACGTTAATTACTCCATTCCATATATTAGCAAACCATTGACCAATACCGCTAAAGAATGAAACTATACCGTCCCATGCACCCTTCAAGAAGCCCACGAAACTAGCCCAAGCCTTTTTCCCTGTTTCCGTTTGAGTGAAGAAGTATATCAAGCCAGCAACAATGGCTGTGATTGCTATGCCAAGAGCCACGAATGGGTTCATAGCCATTATAGCATTGAAAGCAGCTTGTACAGCTGTTCCAATTTTAACTATGTTATTATAAAGTTCAATCGCCTTAACAATTCCCCTAATGACTTTTAAAGCTACGAAAGCACCAGCAAAAGAAGCTAAAGCTACTTTTATATTATCTATTGCTTCCTTACTTTCACTAATTTTTTTCAGAAAATCAGCTACTTTTTGCGTTATTTCTGACAGTTTACCAGCAAATATAGCTACGCTCTTTGCTACGTTATCTATACTTGTTGCATTTTTTGTTGTTTCTGTATTTATTCCAAGAAATGAATTTATGACGTTCCCTATAATAGAAACTATGGAATCAAATGCACTTTTTATGTTATCCCAAGCCTCTAAAAACGCTAAAGTGGTTCCATTTTCTTGCATTTTTTGAAACAAGTCTTGAAAATACTTAATAACCTTTGTTATAGTTTCACCAGCAGTTTCGCCCCAACCGCTCATTTTATCAATTAAACCACTAATAATAGGAGTTAAAGCCTCAAGTGTAGGAAGTAATGCTAGTGATAATGTTTCATTGAAACTATCCCAAGCGTCACCAATAGTAGTTACTCCTCCACCACCTGCTTTACCAAGTTGCTGCATAGCCTTATCCAGCATTTCAACAGATATTGCACCCTTTTCACTAGCTGAAGCAAATGAGCCGTACTGTTGCAAAGCTGGGTTCATTTCCATAACAGTCGATTTAAGAGCTGAACCAAGAGCTGTGTTATTGTCTGTCAACTGATTGATATTTTCAGCTGTGACTTTACCACTTGCTGACATCTGACCGTAAGCCTGAACTACACCTTTTAATTGTTCGCCAGTACCACCAAATGCTTGGTTAGCTTTTACTAATGCTTCCGTTTTACCAACTGCTGATTTAGCAGTATCTCCTAAACCAATAAAGGTCGTTGAAAGTTTAATAGTATCTTCAGTATTTGCATTTGTATCTTTAGCAAGATTCTGCATAGATTTGCTTACATAGTCAAACTCTTGAGCATTGCCTTTAAACTTCATTGTGTTTTGCAATGAAATCATGGCTTTTTGGGTATCCATTGCGTCAGATACCCAACCTTTTAAGCCATTGCCAACAGCACTAACAGCACTTGCACCGATTTGCCTGAATGCACCAACAGCAATCTCTCTAAGACCGCTAAAGCGTGACTTCATTCCGTCAATTCCGCTATTAACGCCTTTAGTATCCATTTTAGCGTCAATATTCCAAGAGCCTGAACTAATAGCGCCCTCGACTTGCTTAATTTCGCCCTCTAGCCTGTTAGCTTGTGTTTCTGCTGTGCCTAAATCTCTAGTAAGCTGTAACCATTTCTTTTGACCTGCTGACGTACCTTTGTCAACCGTAGAAAGTTCTTCTTTTAATTTTGTTGCTTTGTCACGTGATAAGCCCAACTGCGTTTGTAAGTTCTTTTGCAATTGCGCCATTTTATCGGTATTTGTGGGGTCAAGTTTTAGAGCGTCTCTTAAGTTTTTAGCTTCTCCTCTAAGCCCCGACATTGCGGTATTAACGCCTTTAAGTGAGTTCTCGAACTTCGTGGTATTACCGTATATCTCGACCTCAAATGTTGCATTACTTGCCATTACATACCCTTTCTTTTACGCCTTTTCTCTTTTTCTTTTTCCTCTTTCTTCTTCTCTGCAATAAGTTCAATTAATTTATAAACAAGTTCTAATTCCATTTCCATGAACTGTGTTATATCAATTTCATTATTGCCCAAAACAGTCAAAAGTTCTAAAGTTTTATTTTCCCTTACAGTATCTTTCTTTTTCTTAATCAATGAACTAGAAGAAAAGAAGACCATGTCGTCTTCCGTTTCCTCTTTTTCTTTAATAAAAACAGTCTTACAGAAGATATTGATTAACTCGTTAGTTGTAGGGAGCTCTGTTTTGTCGTCTAATGCGTTTTGCATTCCTCCGTTACAATCTACCCAAAGTATCAACAACTTGTCTGTAAAGCTCTCCATTTGCTCTGTAAAGTCATCAGGAATATATCCAGCGACAAAAGATTTTTGTAGGTCTGCAAAGTCTTTTAAATCTGTAATAAAGTCTGAACCAGTTAGCTCTAAGTATCTAATTGCATGTTTTAAAATCATTTACAGTCCTTCCAGCTCATTAAATCTCTTTCTGCCACAGTTCGACCAGTTCTTTAAGTCCTTTGCCGTCAGTATCGAACTCAAAGCTAGAGCGAAAGTCTGAAAAGTCACTTTTAGCTTTTACAATGTTATCTTGAAAAAGTGCTAAGTATAGACCATATTGAACAAATTCCATTACATCAGTAATTTCTCCGTCTTCTTTTTTAAGCTCTGTATCCATTGCCTTTTGTTGTTGGAAAAGGTCTTTCCCAGTAATCATTTTAAATTTACGTGCTGTGCTTAATTGTTTTGCCATTTTTTTGTATATATTCCTTTACTTAGTTAATTTTTAGTCTTATGAATGGTCAGTTACTGAAACTCCTGAGGTAACATCTGGATATCCGTCAGCGGAGAACGTTACGAGATGAACACCGGGCGCAAGGTATCCATTTGTTTCTACTTTCCCTTGTGCGTTTTTAATCGCTGATGTTACTTTTACAGTTCCACCCTTAGAGTCTCTCAAAGTGTCAGGCACTACGATTGTTCCGTCATTATTACCCTTTGTAGCAGTAGTTACATTAGGAATAACAGGAGCTACAAGTGTAATTGCACCAGCTAGAACTGTGTCAGGTTGCATGATGAACAAGCCAGCTTCCATTTTCTTGACAAAATCTTTTGCTTGGTCTCCCCAAATTTCGTATTCAATAGCAGGAACTTTTTTTTCTCCATTCAAATAAATATCTGACTCGGTTGCTTGTACTGCCAAAGTCCATTGGATAGGGTCTACGCCGTCTACTGAATCTGTTTCTGATTCTTTTGTTGCTTCTGCTGTTGGTCTCAAACTTGGATAAACGACTACACGGTAACCGTCAATAAACTCTCCTGTAACTTTATCACGCTTGCGCCCTTTAATAAGATACTGAACACATTTCGTTTTCCAATCACCAGTAGGAGACCAACCCAAGCCGTTTGCTGTTCTTTGTTGACCTAAAATGTCTTCTTTAAGTGCTTGGTCTGTTTGAATAAATACCATTTCGCCTTGAAGCAAGGTAGCACCTTTTTTCACTCCATGGTCTGGTACGTCATCAGCTGGATAACTGTTAGTTTCCGCTTGGTCTTCCATTTCGCCAACTGATACTAAACCAGTTACAATTTTATGGTTAGTGAACTCTGGTTTTCCGTTACTCCCCTTTGATATATCAGCTACGATTAGAGCTTCATTACCAAAGAAAATCTCACGTGAGTTATAATCTAATTTCATTTTTTATTTTCCTTTTTATTTTTTTATACAGTGCGTTTCCAATAATATATTGTTGTTGAACCAATTACTGCTGAACCGATGTTTTCCCATGTTCCGGTAGAATACCCTGATGATGAACTTGAAGTATTTGTGACTACCGAGCCAACTGGGTGAGCTTGAGCATAGTCAATGCCTATAACCGGAGGCTTGAGTAAGCCGGTTGCCCTATCAATTGATACTAACCCCATTGGTAACCAAGTGTAATCAGAACTTTTCTTATTAGGTTTAATGCTATTACTAAAACCTACATACTTCGGATAATCTGCAACCGTGACTTCGCTAGCTGAGGGCATCCAAAGAGTAGCGATTGGGCCTAGTTCCCACTTATGACCAGCAGTCCATAAAGCTGAATCTGTTCCAGAACCAGTTATTTCGTACCTACTCCAAAGACTATAACCTGCTTTCAAAGTTACCGTGAAGGAATCTCTTAACCAATCAAAGTTATTTCCAATGAATGCGTTAGGCACCATATCGTTCTCATTGACACCATAATGATTATAAACATCAACATATCTGTATATGTTCGCTGTGCTTCCTGAACCTTTGACATAAGCCGAAAAGGTATAAACACCGTCTTTGGGTGCTGTAAATCTCTTGCATATTCCACCAGCCAATGGATGTGTTTGTTTCTTAACGGTTAGGCCTTTATATACTCCGTCGTTTTCCCACCCCCATGTTCTTTCCCAATTTCCACTAAAATCTCTAGTACCGTCCAACAAGTTCAAATTAGGATAAACAGTCGTGAAGTCGTCCGTTCCGTCAGCGCTGTTGGAATAAGCTGTTGTATTTATAACTCCGTCACTTGTTGACGTACCTCCGTTTGCAATAGGGAGCACACCTGAAACTCCGATATTAGTTGCGTCAGCAGTCCCGTCAAAGTATTGAAATGATGAGGACTGAAGATTTACTTGGAGTTTTCTAGGTGTTGCCAGTTTGATTGCACTAACAGCATTGCCATTAAGTGGTAAACTGTTCGCTTGTGCTTCGGTAGCCTTTGCCATTGCATTTTTGGCTTCACTTTCAGCTTTATTTGCTGTTTCTTGAGCAGTTGCGACATTTTTATTTGTGATTGATAACTCTGATTGTTCAGCTTTTGTTGAAATCGTAACACCTTGTTTATCAACAGTAGCTTGTAAGTTGTCTAAATTCGTTTGATTGGCTTTTGTTGAAATGGCTGCCGAATGGTCATTAACAGTATGCCGTAAACTTTCTAAATCTGTTTGATTAGCTTTAGGGGAGTAATCTCCGTTACTCATCAGAGAAATGTTACTTGTTAAAACTTTTACTGAATTTATTAGTTCAACTACTTCTGATTCACTGGCGTTATTTGCGATTGCGTCTAATAGCGATTTTATAGTAACTAAATTTTCAGGACTAATACCAAACGCTTCTACTTCATTTTTTAGCTCTGTTATTGCACTTTGTAAGCTAGTCATATCAGCTAGATTTGCTTTAAGCTCAATATTGCTCTTGTTTGAATCAGTTTGAGCATGTAAGTCATTCAACTCACTGCGCAACACTTGTGGCATTTTTTCTAATAATAAATTCGTAAAATCATCAATATTATTATTTATTTTTTGAGCTAAATCAGAAACAGTAGAACTGTCTGATATAAATGTAAGCTTCTTACTGACAATAACTTGCTCTTTGTCTTTATTGAGAAGTATTAAGTTCGCTTCAATAACTCCTGTCGCTGTCATTTCGGTAGGAATTACCAAAATAAATTCTCCCTTAGCTAAGTCCTTAGGAGGGATCATAACAAGACCAGATTTACTACTATTAGTGTATTGATATGTAAGTTTTAATGAATGACCAGTTAAATCAACTTCAGTTCCGTTATCAACTATTTTAATTAATAACGTTCTAGCATTGACATCGCCGTGCATTGCTTGTATTGGCTGGGGAAAGTCTTTGTTGACTGTGTCCCACAAAATCGTTCTATTTCTAAAATTATCTAAACTCATTAAAAAATACCATTATTGTTAATTTCAACCAAATGTAATTAAGCTACTTTCTACTTTTATAATTTCATTGAATTAGCATAATTAGCGCCTTTTTTCAATGTTGTTTTGACATCTTGTATACCCTTTTTTTCAACCAAGAAGTACATACCATGATAACCGCTAGTATAATTAGCTCTAGTCCCTGCGTTTACTACTGCTTTATCGCCTCTTTTAACTTGCTTTAAGTTCCTTGACAATTCCCCGGTATTTTGATATCTGGCATAAGTATAGGTATGACCGTGGCTTCTGATTAGTCTAGTCCTTCGGGCTGCAGCATCTGCCTTAGCTTTAAACTCTGCTTCAAACCAATCGCCCAAGCGTTCTGTTACTTTAGTTTGCATTTCTTTAGCTATGCTTGATGTATTAAGCAAATTCATTGCCATGCTTGACCACCTTCACCGCAAGGTAAATAAACAGTTCCAGTATAATTGTACAAGTGGCTATTCTCTGACCAGTTCGTCATATTCCAACCGTTTTGCAAAACATCTCCGACTAGTCCAACAAGTTCATCGTCAACATCTTTAACAGACAAAACAACTTGATAATAGTAACCCATGACAAAGCTCGTATTATCCATTTTAAGCACCTTTGAGTCACTAAGTGACAAATATACCGTCTTGTCTTCTA
>SKDZ01001140.1_pt1 | contig 10439 bp, 11 predicted proteins | sample 4826551 | NCBI WGS metagenome assembly SKDZ01 (sample SAMN11008822, study PRJNA524170) | human gut metagenome | biome: Human fecal sample; material: Feces; isolation source: fecal sample from pouch patient p12, p15 | host: Homo sapiens | place: Israel: Tel-Aviv | collected 2016-02-02 | reverse complement strand
CATAAAGGGTTTGGCCAATGTGCTGACACACTTGAAAGCTTATTTGATTAATATTCTTCAACTCTACTTGAGTGTTTACACATAATTATTGACAGTATCAAACTCTCCAATCCTTTATTTATTTTTATTATAACAAATTAAGTAATTTTGGCTTCTAAAAATGGTTCAAAAAAAGCAGCAAGTGCTGCTTTACTATATTTATCGGCTTAAATCCACTCTTTTCCCAAGTTTATCCATCACAAACGCCCCAACCAATAGACTGGCAAATTCACCCAGACCAAGTGTCAACCATGTCACAAAAAATGGGGCTCCAGCGACAAATTTTAGCTCCAGAGCAATGGTAAACATACTAATTGAAAAGAAAATTGCAAAAAACAGAAAGGCTTTATTTAACTGACCATTCCAAAAATACTGTCCTTTAAAGCGTTCAAATAAGAAAAGACCAAGACTTAAGAAAATTAAAGTTGATAAACCACCAACAATCACATCGACCCAAGTGAAAGACAAAAAGTTTGAAATCATACAGCCAATCGTAACTGCAATAATATATTTTTTATTGAAGAATGCTGTGAAATTTAACATTTCCGACACCCGAAATTGGACTGGCCCATAAGAAATCGCGCTCAGACCCGGCGTCATCGTTAGAATAACATAAAGAGCGGCAACAATCGCAATCGTAACAATATCATAAGTTCTAGACTTTTTCAAAATACTCTCCTTTGGCGACAAAATGTCGCGTTTAATATGCTTGAGCAAAGGGAAGAAGGCTCAAGGGTTGACTCGCAATTGAGCAACGTTTTTATTTTAACAGATTTTTGAACAAATGAAAAGGAGTGACAAAGATTTTCTTTCATCAATAAATAGAGAGAGGTTAGTTTCGCTGACAGCTGCTAATTTTTTGTAATCAATAAAAACTCTCTCAAGACAGACCATCAAGTAGATGTGCCAAAAAGAAGCTCAAAAATTACTGACAGATTTTTTTCACAGAAAACAACCAATTGAGCAACTCGTCAGTAAAATCAATGAGTCTGTCAGTACTTTTGTAATTAATACAGACTTTCCTACAATAAATAAAAGACTTACCAACATGCTGATAAGTCTTTCAATATCTTTTATTTAATTGTCCAACCTCCATCAATTGGAACAATTGCTCCCGACATATAAGAAGCCTGTGGACTGGCTAAAAAGAGAGTCAGATTAGCCACTTCATCAGGGCTGGCCCATCTTTTAGCTGGTGTCTCATCTGCTACCCACTGAGCCATCTGACCGTTATTTTCAGTAAAATCAGCCGCATTCATCGGAGTATTGATTGCCCCCGGAGCGATGGCTGCTATTTGAATCCCATGTTGCGCCTCATCTAAAGCCAATTGTTTTGTCAGTCCAACAATAGCATGCTTACTGGCCGTATAAGCGACACCGCCTCCACCTGCCACTAATCCGGCAACCGAAGCCATATTGATAATGACTCCTGATTTTTGCCTTTTCATTTTAAGTAAGAAAGCCGAAATCATCAAATACATCGAATTGAGATTCGTTGACAAAATACGTTGCCATTCTGCAAAATCGGTTTCTTCCAAGGTTTTATAAGCATCCAAAATGCCCGCTGTATTGAGTAAAATATCAATCGTTCCCACTTCGTTAGACAATTTTTCAACTGCTTGAGCATTGGAAACATCAACCATTTTTACTGACAGATTATTTGATTTACTGACAGATTCGTCAGTAAATTCTTGTAAGTCACCAGCAACAACTTGTGCGCCTTCGGCCAAAAATGCTTTTGTTTGAGCCAAGCCAATACCACTGGCAGCACCTGTAATTAGCACTTTTTTCCCAGAAAATTTCATTTTGTAGCCTATCTATTCTATCTATTCAACCAAGGCCCAATCATCAGCCAAAACGTCGCAAGGCGTTGGTGCCCACATTGAAAAACCTTCACCCTCTCCTGAGACATTAATCAAGAAATAAGGGGTCACTTCTAACTTTTCACCAGATTCTAAAACAATCGAATCATAAAGTTTGACATAATTTTCGGCACCAGACCAGCCTTTAGTTCTAACTACTTTTTTTCCAGCTTTAAGTAAAGCTAATGCTTCTTCAAAAGTCATTTTTTTCCTCCATATTGTTTAAAAATAAACTAAATTCATTATAGCAAAGTTCGAGAGATTTTAAATAAATGAAAACCAGTTTTAATTATCCGATAGATAGAACTAATAAAGAGCCCACAAAAATTATAGTCTATTTGTCTCCCTTAAAATTTTTTGTTATAGTAATTTCAACAAAGTGGGACACGCAAAAAAAGGTCTGCGCTAACAGACCTCGTGTTAAAACTTGGTTATGGTGGGACTAATCGCTAATTGCGATTAGTTTTTTTATTTCAAGCCAAAGTCTGACTAGGTTAATTGCGAAGTTCAAAACTTCGACAATCATCCCAAGTACCATCAGCATAAAATCCTCTCCATAACCAAGAAACACCTTGACTTCATAGGCACCTCCTGCATCTAGAATTTGTCAGGATACATGAAACCAAGTGAACACTAAGAGATTTCCCTCCTAATCTACTATACATAAAAAGCCGTGAAAAATAACAAATTTTCACGACTTTTTTCTGTAGGCTTCACTCCAACAATTTCTTGTAGCAAAGATTATATAATACTGACAGAACTGTCAGCAATTATATTTATTATCCAATCAATGAACCAGCAGGAACATCATCATCAACGGTCAAGACACGCAATTTTCCCAAATTCGGCTGACAAAATCATTCCTTGTGAAACGTATTTTTTCATCATTTTACGTGGTTTCAAATTGGCTACGATTTGTAATTTTTTACCTACTAATTCTTGTTCATTTGGATAGAATTGTGCAATTCCTGACAAGATTTGACGTGGTTCAGAATCACCAGCATCCAATTTAAATCTCAACAATTTATCAGAACCTTCAACAGGTTCTACTTCAAGCACTTCGGCAACTTTTAGTTCAATTTTTTCAAAATCATCAAATTTAATTTGTGGTAAAGTTAAATTCAATTCAACTTCTTCAGGCACCCACTCTTTTTCTGGCAATACACCACCAGACATTTGTAATTTAATATAAGCAACCTCTTCTTCCACATCAAGACGTGGGAAAATAGGTTGACCTTTTGCCACTACAGGATGAGTAAATGAATAACCAAAAGCTAGATTTTCAAGTGAAAATGATTCTTCATCCATTCCCAATTGCTCGAAGATTTTACCTGAAGTTGCACGCATAAATGGTTGTAAAAGGCTACCTGCAATCCGTAAATTTTCTGCCAAATGATACAAAACATTATTCAATTTTGCTTTGTCGTCTTCTGATTTCGCAAGGACCCAAGGCGCTGTTTCATCAATATATTTATTTGTTCTTGAAATCAATGTCCAAACATCAGCCAAAGCTACGTTGAATTCAAATTTATCCATTGCTTTATGGAAATGACTGATTGTTTCTTCAACCACTTCTTCCAAACTTGCATCAAATTCAGTCGAAACTCCAGTTGCTTCGATTTTTCCGTCATTATATTTGTTAATCATTGAAACGGTACGATTCAACAAATTCCCCAAATCATTGGCCAAATCAAAATTAATACGTCCAACAAAGTCTTCTGGAGTGAAAATTCCATCTTGTCCAAAAGAAATCGCACGCATCAAATAATAACGAACTGCATCAAGGCCATAACGTTCAATCAACATCTCAGGATAAACAACATTTCCTTTTGATTTAGACATTTTTCCGTCTTTCATCAAGAGCCATCCATGAGCGAAAATCTTTTTAGGAGCAGGTAAACCTAGAGCATGAAGCATAATTGGCCAGTAAATCGTATGGAAACGAACAATTTCTTTACCAACCATATTAATTCCAGGCCAGTATTTTTTAAAATTACTGTCATTGTCAGAATTATAGCCGAGCGCTGTAATATAGTTCAATAAAGCATCAAACCACACGTAGACCACATGCTTAGGATTAGAAGGGACAGGAATTCCCCAAGTAAAACTTGTCCGTGTCAAAGCCAAATCTTCTAGACCTGGCTTGATGAAATTATTGACCATTTCATTTTTACGAACCTCAGGTTGAATAAAATCTGGATGTTCATCATAATATTGTAAAAGCCAGTCAGCATATTTTCCCATGCGGAAGAAATAAGTTTCTTCTTCAACCCATTCCACTTCATGACCAGAAGGTGCAATGCCACCAGTAATATTTCCAGATTCATCTCGGAAAATTTCTTCAAGTTGTGTTTCAGTGAAAAACTCTTCATCAGAAACAGAATACCAACCCGCATATTTTCCCAAATAAATATCATCTTGTTCCAATAACTGTTCAAAAGCCTTCGCTACGGCTTCTTCATGATAAGTGTCTGTAGTACGGATAAATTTATCATAAGAAATATCCAATTTTTTCCATAATTCTTGAACATCAGCCGCCATTGGGTCCAAGTATTCTTTAGGAGTCATTCCCAATTCTTCGGCTTTTCGTTGAATTTTCATTCCGTGTTCATCAAGCCCTGTTAAATAAAAAGTATCAAAGCCCATCAAACGTTTGTAACGTGCAAGCACGTCACAAGCAATAGTTGTGTAAGAACTACCAAGGTGCAACTTACCTGATGGATAATAAATTGGGGTTGTAATGTAAAAAGTTTTGTTTTCTGTCATATTTTCCTCTTTCCGAGCAAATGAGGCTCGATATTTGAGAAGATTCTCATCTAAATATTATACCAAAAAACCTCTAAAATCGCATTGTCTGATTAAGTTTGTTATAATACTCACAGCCCATAACCCGCTAGCTACGCTGTCCACACCACAGGTATCCGTGCTCACTAAGTAACTAAAGTCACAAGTCGCAGTGGTTCTCGCTAAGTCGCTATCTACACTGTCCGTTTTCTCTACCTGCTAAAGCAGGTGATGAAAAGGCAAAGCGACAAGTCGAGTCGCAAGCGGGAATGGGCGGACGTCAATCCCTATGGGGATTGACTAGAGTCTTACTACTTTCTCTGATGAAACTACTAGCATATTCGTAAGTCAGCATCTACGCGCTTAGGCGCTACGCTGTCCGTTTTGTCTATTCGCTAATCTTCGCTACGCTCGAATGTCCATTCGCTGTAAGGTGCCAAAGCACCAACGCGAATCGCAAGCGAATGACAAAAAGGCAAGCTGATAACGACTATCCTAAGTGAAAAAGTATCGGTTGCGATTGCGACTTACCAGCTTGCTGGTTTAGCGAGCATCGACAGCGTAGCAACGTAGTTGCGAAGATTCACTTCGCCAAAGCGTAGCTGTTGGCGCTTCAGCGCTTACAGATAGGCTTGTATTTTTATCAGGTCGTAATTAGACGAAAAGCCGGTAACATAAAACGTGTTTCATGTTACCGGCTATGTTATAATTATCATAGAAAAGTTAAGAATTCCTTTAAGTCACAGCTCTTTGGAAATTCTTTTAAAAAATAAAGGAACGATTATGAACTATAAATTTATCTCATGGAATATTGACTCACTCAATGCTGCATTGACTGGAACCTCAGAACGTGCTGCCCTTTCTCTTGCTGTTGTTAAAAATCTTGCCCAAGCACAACCAGACGTTTTAGCCATTCAAGAAACCAAACTTCCTTCTACTGGACCTAAAAAAGCTCATTTGGAAGTTTTGGAAGAACTGTTTAAAGGTTATAAAATCGTCTGGCGTTCATCAGTAGAGCCTGCTCGTAAAGGATATTCTGGAACAATGATTCTTTATAAAGAAACTCTACCAGAACCAGTCATCACTTTTCCTGAAATTGATGCTCCTGAACCTATGGATGCCGAAGGTCGAATCATCACCCTTGAATTTCCTGACTTCTTTGTCACTACGGTTTATACACCAAATGCTCAAGAAGGTCTGACGCGACTTGATTTACGTGGAATTTGGGATGATAACTACCGTAACTATCTCACAAGCCTTGATGCTCAAAAACCTGTCTTTGTTTGTGGAGATTTCAATGCAGCCTATACAGAAATCGACTTAGCCAATCCCCGTGGCAATCACAACTCAGCTGGATTTACCGACCAAGAACGTGAAAAATTTGGTCAACTTTTAGAGGCTGGATTTACTGATACATTCCGTAAACTTCATGGTCCTGTTGAGAAGTTTTATGAAGAAGGACGCAGTATTTATACTTGGTTTGCCCAACGTGCAAAAACCTCAAAACTAAATAATTCAGGTTGGAGAATTGATTACTGGTTAGTTTCCAATCGTCTTGCAGATGCAATTAAAGTTTCTGAACCCCTTGATTCTGGCGAACGTCTAGATCACGTCCCAATTCTCTTAGAATTTGAACTCTAAAATAAAAGAACCTTAAAGGTTCTTTTTTATTGTCAATAAAACAAATAGAGGCTATAATTGAGTGAAAATAGTCAAGGAGAAAAATTATTATGGTTGATATAAATTTAATATTAGCAGAGCATCAGACCTTAGAAACTGAGCGCTTGATTCTTAGAAAATTACAACTTGAGGATGCCACAGAAATGTTTAACTATGCTTCTAATCCAGAAGTTGTTCGTTATACTAGCTTTGAACCGCATGACTCGGTAGAGACAACCAAATCCACAATTGCCAATTTTTTTCTGCCTGATGGTCTCAATCATTGGGGAATTGTTGAAAAAACTTCAGGACAACTCATTGGGGAAATTTTTCTTAATATTATCAAAGAAAAAATTGTTGAATTTGGTTGGATTTTAAATCAAAATAGCTGGGGCAAGGGATATATGCCAGAAGCAGCCAGATGTCTTTTCGAGCTCTGTTTCAATGAGTTGGGGATTGAGGTCATTCAGGCCGAACACCTAACAGAAAATTCAAAATCAGGCCGTGTCATGGAAAAATTAGGAATGAAGCATTTAGGAAAAGTTTATTCCTATTTTCCTAAGTTTAAGCAGCCTATTCTTACAGACTATTGGGCAATTACCAAAAACGAATATATTTTACTTCATTAACTTACGAATGAAAGAAATACTAATAAAAAATTTTATTTTTTTAGATTTTTGTGGTAGTCTTAAAATATAAAAAAGATGACGAAAGGCTACTAAATGTCCCGTTCTGACGAAATTATCCGGATTGTGAGTGATTATAAAAAAATCGAAGTCACTCAACTTTCACAATTACTCGAAGTTTCAAACGTAACAATCCGAAAAGATCTTGATAAACTTGAAGAAAAAGGAATTATTAATCGCCAACACGGTTTTGCTTTGATTAATAATACAGATGATATCAACTTCCGTTTAGCAAAAAACTATGACTTAAAGCGTAAAATTGCCATTAAAGCTGCTGAAAATATTCTTGATGGGGATACAGTGATGATTGAATCTGGCTCTACTTGTGCTCTACTCGCTGAAGAGTTAGCCTTTAATCGGAAAAATGTTACCATCATTACTAACTCTGTTTTTATTGCCAATTATATCCGGAAATCCGATTCCGTTAAAGTCATCTTACTTGGTGGAGAATATCAAAACAACTCCCAAGTCAATGTAGGCCCACTGATAAAAAAGGTAGTTGATGAATTTTATGTTGACAAATTATTTATCGGCATTGATGGTTTTGACCCCATACGTGGTTTTAGAAGTAATGACCTTGCCCGTAGTGAAGCCATTCATGTCATGGCCGCTGCCGCTAAGGAAGTCATTATTTTAACTGATGCTTCTAAATTTAAGCAAAACGGCACCGTCACTTGTTTTTCATTCCCTGAAATTTCGCAAGTCTTTACTGATAAAGCGATCAGTAAAGAAACCGAAGCAATTCTTGAAAATCAAAATATCAAAGTCACAACTATTCAATAAAAAATGGACAATGTCCGTTTTTTTATTGACAGATTTTCTAAAATATGATATATTTTCTTCATAAGAAAGATTTTCGCTTTCGTTTGAAAGTTTAGCTTTTTTAGAATCTCCTAAGATTTAAATATTATTACATAAAAAAATGAGTCTAACCAACTCATTTTTTTATATTTTTTTATAAGATGATTCTTTAAATCCAATCTGCTGAACTTGATCATTTTTTACGAGTAATGGTCGTTTGATAAGCATTCCATTTGATGAAAGAAGTTCTGCCATTTCTTTTTCCGATAATGTTGCTAGCTTATCTTTAAGATTCAAGTCACGATAAACTAAGCCACTTGTATTGAAAAATTTTTTAATGGGAAAGTCAGCTTCTTTAAACCACTTTTCAAATTTTTGCTGACTAGGTGGTGTTTCCTTCAAATCAATCGCTTGATAGTCTATACCAAGTTCATCTAATTTTGCTTTTGCTTTTCTACAAGTAGAACATTTTGGATACCAATAAAAATCGTACATTTTCCCCTCCTTAAATCCAGTCTTATTATAGCATAATAAAAAGTCAATTTTTATAAAAATTTCTTGATAAAAAAACCGTATTATTAAAATAATATGGTTTTTTATTGCTGACTAAGTTTCAGCCATCGTTATTTTTTCACAATCAATTTGATGGCTTGTTCAAGTTTTTCTTCCTTGTCAGTCACTTCATTATCCAGTAAAAGCTCTTTAAGATTTTCTGCCACGATTAGACCAATCAGACTATCTAAACTAGAACGAACTGCAGTCAGTTGCCTGACGACATCAATACACTCCTCACCTGAATCCATCATGTTTAAAACACCTGACAGCTGACCATTAGCCCTTTTCAATCGATTTTCCATTTTTTTATCATATTTTTTCATCAGCATCTTCCCTTTGTTTATTCAATTAAATCATTCGTGACTTTACTATATAAACCAAAGGCTCCATCTAAATTTTTAACTTGATAACCTTCTTGTTTTAAGATCCGTTCAGCATTGTAAGAACGAAGTCCTGACTGACAACTGACGATATATTGAATCTTCTTATCCAGTTCATTAAGACGTTCACGGAGCTCATCAAGTGGAATATTTTGAGAATTTTTAAATTTACCTTTAATTAGTTCAGCAGGATTTCTTACATCAAGCAAAACTTTTCCTTTTGCCAATTCATCTGCAAGTTCATGCCACTGAATATTTTCTGACTGTCCCAATATAATATTCATTGCAGCATAACCAGCCATATTCACAGGGTCTTTAGCCGATCCAAAAGGTGGAGCATAAGTAAATTCTAATTCTGGTAAGTCAAACACAGTGAGTTTAGCTTTAATTGCTGTCGATAAAATATCAATTCTTTTATCAACTCCTTCTTTACCAAGCGCCTGTGCTCCAAAAATTTCCCCACTCTCTGGCTCAAAAATTAGTTTCAGAACAATAGATGTCGCTCCTGGATAATATCCAGCATGATTGTTTGCCGTCACATGAACAATTTTATGCTTCAGATTTAAGGACTGAAGTTGCGACTCTGAAAGCCCTGTACTTGCCACTTGTAAATCAAATACACGAACAATCGCCGTCCCGAGCGAACCACGATTTTCAACTGGCAAGCCACTAATGATATCAGCGACCTGACGTCCTTGACGATTGGCTGGAGAGGCCAGTGAAATTAAAGCATCATGTCCTAATTGATTTTTGACAACAATAGCATCACCTACCGCATAAATGTCTTTAACCGATGTTTCGTAATGTTCATCAACTAGAATAGCATTCCTAAGTCCTAATTTAATATCAGCCATTTTAGCTAAACTCGTTTCGGGTTGAATACCGACTGAGAGAATTGTTAGATCTGATAAAAGACTTTCACCATTATCAAGTAAAATTTGCTTGTCCTTAAATTCCACAGCTCCTGTATTTGTCATTACTGAGACATTATTTTTGATTAATTCTTCATTGACATAAGCAGCCATTTCACGATCAAGCGTTGGCAAAACATGTGGCGCTTTTTCAACGATTGTGACCGCTATTCCACGTTTTGCAAGATTTTCGGCCATTTCTATTCCAATGAAACCAGCACCAATGATCGTCGCCTTTTTAGGCGCTTTCTCTTTCAGCTGAGCCATTATTTTATCCACATCAGGAATATTTCGTAAAGTAAAGACATTGTTTGCCAGATCTAATCCTTTAATTTGTGGAACAAATGGTTTGGCACCTGGTGAAAGAATGAGTTTATCATAGCTTTCAAAATAACTTTTCCCATTTGAAAGGACTGTAATTTTCTTTTCTTTACTGTCAATTGCAGTGACCTCAGAATTTTCACGCACATCTAAGTTAAAACGTTTTTGCAATGCTTTAGACGATTGGACAATTAAATTTTCTCGTTCTTCAATTTCTCCGCCCACATAATAAGGCAAACCACAATTTGCAAATGAAACATAAGGTCCTTTTTCAAAAACAATAATTTCTGCCTTTTCCTGAAGACGACGCAAGCGGGTGGCCGCAGACATTCCGCCAGCAACACCACCAACAATTAATATTTTCTCTGTCATTTTTTGATTTTTCCTCTCCAAGCTAACATTCCACCAGATACATTGGTCACATCATAATCAGCTTTGCTC
>SKDZ01001134.1_pt1 | contig 10470 bp, 10 predicted proteins | sample 4826551 | NCBI WGS metagenome assembly SKDZ01 (sample SAMN11008822, study PRJNA524170) | human gut metagenome | biome: Human fecal sample; material: Feces; isolation source: fecal sample from pouch patient p12, p15 | host: Homo sapiens | place: Israel: Tel-Aviv | collected 2016-02-02 | reverse complement strand
TCTACAATCTAGATCAACTCGATACCATCATTACAGATAACCAGATTAGCCCTCAACACTTAGAGGAATTTAGCCAGTACACTACTATTTTAAAAGCGGACTAGAATTATGACTTATAAAAATATTGTTTTTGACCTTGATGACACTCTTTATGACCATCAACTCCCCTTTAAACGTAGCGTTGAGAAATGTTTTCCAACGATTGATATCCAACAAATAGATAACATTTACAAACGTTTCAGATATTGGTCTGATGTTGCTTTTCCTAAATACACGAAAAAATTCATCAGTATTGAGCAGCTTAGAATTTTTCGCTGTCAGAAGACTATGGAAGAATTTGGCATCGATAGTATTTCTAGGACAGAAGCTCTAGACTTCCAAGCTGACTATGAATATGAACTCGATCAGATTACGATGATTCCTGAGATACATCAACTACTGCTGGCTCTACATAAAAACCACATCCCAATAGGTATTCTAACTAATGGCCCTGTTGACTTACAGAGTCGAAAACTCCAAAATATTGATGCCTATCAATATTTTGAAAAGCAAAATATCATCATTAGTCAGGCCACTCACGGAGGAGCTGCAGAAAATAGCTATGAAGGGAATGTAAAAAACTTACAAAGTTACCAAAATGTCCAATTATCTAAAAGGGCTATAGAAATTCTTAAAGAGGAAATTGAGTTAAATCACCAACATATAAGATTCAATCCTGATTATAAAGATAATGGATGGATTTTTACTTCCAAAAGTCGTCATAAACCCGACTATAATGGAACACCTCTTCATTATAGTGTCCTTAACAATTTCCTCAACTCACCTGAAAATGGAAAATTAAATCGAAAAGGTAATCCAAAACGGGCAGGAATTGATATTGATAATAAACTTAGTTTTAATAAACATATTACGACCCATATATTCCGTCATACGCATATTAGTTTCTTAGCAGAGCAAGGAATACCCCTAGAAGCAATTCAAGACCGTGTAGGGCATTCTAGAGGTAGTCGTGTAACAGAAATTTATTTGCACATCACTAAAAAAACAAAGGATCAAATTATACCTATCCTTGATACTCTTACACAATAAGTGTGGCAAATCTGTGGCAAAACATAAGAAAAAGGGTTGTCCATATTGGACAAACCCTTTATTTTCAAGCTTATATAACCTAATTAAGCTTTACCAGCTGATTAGAATAGGATGTTGCATGTTTTACTACGTCTTTTTCATAGAGTTTCACTAATTCGTCAAAATTTGGGTGCTGTTGTTTGAACGTATCATTATCAATGATAACAACATTTTATTTTGTGATAAAAGAAGCTGAATGTTTTTAGGCGAATAGTTGTGAAGTTTGCCCATAGCTTTTAAAAATGTTGCATACTGATCAGATTGTAAATAATTTTTGATGCCTTTTTTCATATGCTCTGATAAACCTTTTGTATCTTTTTCAAGGATCATATCTGATACTGATTTTTCTTCTGACACTTCACTAGGAAATTCAGAGTCAAAAGATTTATCCGATAATTGTCTACTTTCTTCTTTTAGTATTTCAGGTTTATTTTGATCAAGATACAAATAAGATATTTTAGACCCTGCTAGAGTATCTTCATACCATTTAGCTGAGTCTTGAATAACAGATGTATATCTATTTATTTTTGTCAAATCTTTAGGTTTTGCTTTGTAGTAACTGGGCTTTCTTATTGACTTTTGAGGGTTAGTAATACTAAAATGTAATTGAGCATTGGTAGGAAAAGTAGGTTGAACTTGTTCAACAGGTTGGGGTACTTCCTTGACAGCTTGGCTGTCTAAAGAACTCGAAGTGCGGTTAAAAGTCCCGCTCCCAATGTTAGGCTCTTGGCTTAGGTCAAGGGCTTTTTTTGTTTCAAAAAATCGTTCCAGTCCATTTTTTCTTGATTGTTTTCAAGCGGTGGCAAGTCAATGTTGAATTTTATATTCTTATTTTTTAACTTTTCAATAAAGCCCAAACCTGCCTTATCATTATCTACAGCTAAAGTGATCAATTCACGATTAGCACCTAATTCAAAGAAGTTTGTATTTGCTAAAATAGGGAGTAATTTTTTGGCATCATCAAGGTTAATATCTGTAAGCCCCTCTTTTTCAGCTAAAAGTTCGTATAGATGCCTTGAAATAGTAGTATCTTTTAAACCGTCCATTTAAACAAGTCTTACGTTTTCTAGTCGAATTTTATTAAGCTCATAGTAGCTCATTAAGTCAATAGGAGCTTCAAGAAATATAAGTCGTTCAGGTGTACCAACGTCAATATTGAGACCAGTAGAACCATCACCAAGTACCTTTTTAAGGCGACCATGTTCATGTCGTAAGAAGTTTTCGTGAATACCTTGCAGACTACAGCCAATAATTTTTTTATCTTTATTTAAAAATTTAAAGACAAGGACAGGTGCAAATATACCATCAGAACCTTTTAGCCTAGCTTGGGCTAATAACCCTTTAGAACGAAAAGTTGTAATAGTGTCCTCAGAAAGCCCTCTTGTGTCGCCTAGGAACGTTTTTCCTTGTTTAATATGATCATATTCATATGATGCAAGATAGTACTGAAAAGGCTTTTTAGGGCTATTGTCGATAGCAACTTCAGGTAGATCACTAGACTCAATATATTTAGGGCACCTCTAATAACTACCAATTAATTCACCTCTAAATGAAAGAGGTGAATTAATTGGTAGTTATTAGAGGTGCCCTTAAGTCGAGTGGAAAATGGAAAAGCTATAAAGCCCACAATTTACACTTATTTATTAATATGTACTGCTTTAGAAATGAACCCAAATGATTTATTTAAAGGATTGATGGCTGATTTATTTGCTGACAAATAAATCAGCCATCAATCCATATCATTGTTTTTTGAGGTACATTTAATTTTGATCTTTATAAATACGATACAAACATATATCCATTACCAACAGAAAAGTGAGATTTGAATATCTCGTTTTTTTATATCAAATAACCAATCACTTTGATTGCAAAGTATTTTTTTGGGGCTTTATCATCTTTCATAGCTGTTGTATGTTCAGATAAATAAAAACCCTGCCACTTCATCATAGCCCTGTCTTGATATTCTCGAATCTCTTTGTAGGGGCTATATGATCTATCTACTCTTGTCATTTTAAACCGTCCAATCCACCTGCTGAATGACCTCCAACAAGTTTACTTCTTGCTACTACTCTTGATCCATCAAGTAGTGAAGTTGCCTTTTGTAAAGCCAAAAATCCATACTGATTTCTTATCTCGTCTATTGCTCCCTGAAGTGTTTCTGTCTTGGCTGCTTTTTTATCAAAGGTGTCAAATAAAGAAATTAGTTTGACTTCTTCACTGCATAGCCCACCAAATGAAATGCCTAATCGTCTCACACTACCACCAGAATAACCCGCTCTGAATAATGACATGATCTGATCACTTAACACAGCAATGCTGTTCGTGACTTCTATTTTCTTTTGAATATGTAGCCCTCGTTTATTTTCAGAATAAGCATAACCGACATACAGACTAACAACAGTTGTCTGCTTTTTGGCTTTTCTTAGTCTGATAGAGACCTGATCAGTCATTTCTTTGATAACCAACTCAATTTGAGTTTGATCAGCATAATCTCTGGGCAAGACTTGCGAGTTGCCAATTGACTTTGACTTAGCATGATAAGGCTCATAGACTGTAGACTCATCAACACCATTGGCATGGAAGAATAATTGAACTCCAACGACACCAAACTCTTTTTTTAATAACGCAGGGCTACAATGTGCGAGATCATAGACTGACTTGATACCTAATTTATTCAGTCTTTTTTCAGTACGAGTATTGATCCCCCAGAAGTCAGTTAAGGATTTAATTTTCCAGACTTTATCTGGTATGTTTTCATAAGTCCAAAAAGCACGCATATTACTATTGTGTTTGGCTTCATTGTCAAGTGCAAGTTTAGCAAGTAATGGATTGCCAATGCTCATACCAACTGTTGAATATATGCCAGTTTGATTGAGAATAGCTAATTGAATTTCTTTTGACAATTTATCGAGCTTTACTTCAGCAGGCAATGCCTTATCATAAAAATAATTTAGAGAACTTGTCAAATCAACAAAGCCCTCGTCAATCGAATACCAAAACATATCTTCAGGAGATGCAAAATTTTGAATAGCATGTTGAATTTCAATGTTTTTCTCAATGTATTTTGACATTCTCGGAGGTACAATTTCTGTTCTCTTTGCCCAAGACTCTATAAATGCTACTTCACTTTTTGAGGGTGGCGTAGCTTTATTAAGCCAATCACGTGGAGCTGTACGATAATAATTTTGGTAGTTGAATTTTCGGTTGTGGGTATAAAACGGCAGGTCTCTACTTCGACCAACATTATCTTTTCCAAATACTTTTTTAAAGGTTGGCGAACTTGCTAGTATCAGACCTGCTGAGTTGTCTGCACCACTCATGACACATAGTGATGTTGACAGAGGATTTAAACCCCTTTCAACACACTCTACACTTGCATAGAATGATTTCATGTCGATAAAAGCAATCGCCCTGCGCTGTTCTTTTGAGTAATCAATTAAAGGGCCAATTTCAATCATATAGACACCTCATTTACAAATAGTGTTAGTTTATTTAACTAACACTATTTTAGCACTTTTAAAATTGCTGTCAAATATTTACCCATATTTTAAAAAAATAAAAAATAGGCGAAGCCTATCTTTATTTATCTTATATATTTTAATCTTTTTTTCTTTTGCGTCCCCAAAATGTCAATGTTTATAATGCTTTAGAGGAATATGTACCTACAAAATACTGTTTATTATCCTACAAAATACTGTTTATTATCCTACAAAATACTGTTTATTATCCTACGAAAAATATCGACTTGTAGGTGTTTTTTGGTATAATAAAACATAGAGAAGTCAATCGCTAAATTTTTCTCTCTATGTCTATTTAAAATACGTAAAGGAACGCATTCATATGTCAATTATACTAAACAATCAAAAAAAATCAAAGCAGGTAAAAACCGTGAACAAAATAAAGGAAAGAAAAGTTGTAGAGCATAACGATTTAATTAGTTCTATTGCCAAAATGGATAAAACTCCATTGAAAATTTTTGAATTATCGGTTTCTTGTATTGATACTGAAAATCCACCAAAAGATAATACAATTTATTTGTCCAAAAAAGAGCTGTTTAAGTTTTTTGATGTGTCAGATAATGATAAACATACAAGGTTTAAACAAGCAATTGAGAAGATGCAGGAACAAGCGTTCTTTAAAATACAAGAAGAAAAAAAGAAGGGCTATAAATTTAAACGAATTGTTCCCATACCTTATGTTGAATGGAATGATTATAATGATGAAGTTACTATTCGGTTTGACATAGCAATTATGCCATACCTGATTGATTTAAAAAAGAATTTCACGCAATATGCCTTGTCTGATATCATGGAGTTAAACAGTAAATATAGCATTATTCTATACAAATGGCTATCAATGCATTACAATCAATTTGAACATTATAATACAAATGGGGGTAGAAGGGCAGAACAGATAGAGAAGCATAGAAATCCTTCAATTTCCATTAAAGAGTTAAGAATTTTAACAGATACTCTTGATGACTACAAGCGAATAGATAATTTTGAAAAGAGAGTGTTAAGAGACCCTCTTGAAGAGATTAATCAATATACACATTTTAATGTTGTGTATGAAAAATTAAAGAAGGGTCGCTCAATTGACAGCATACAGTTTCACATAGATAAAAAAGTACAACTACAAGAACTTAATGGCGAGTACAAGATAAGAGAACAAGATCCTGCATACTTGCAAGGCAAGGCAGATAAGGAAGTAAATAAGCAGGCTTTATTTGCTGAGGCAATGCAAAGTAAATACACTATGGAACTGATTACCAGTACATTACTTTCTCCAGTACAAATGACAGATATTACTTTAATGGCCAATCTTCAACAAGAAGTGTACCCTCTCTATAAACAACTAGAAGCAATAGTAGGTCTTAAAGGTGTGAGAAAGCACCTAGAATACGTTGCAAACAAGAAATTAGACTATTCCAAGCCGAACCTTGTCAAGTATCTTAAAACGGCTGTTATGCGTTATATTGAAAGTGGCGATACAAAGCAACCCGAAAAAGATAAAACAAGGTATGTTAAAACAAAAGGAAAAGTAACACCAGTTGGAAGTAAAACACCTGATTGGGATTATAAAAACGAAACTACTCCAGAAGAACAAAAGGAACTAGAGAAGATTAAAAAAGAACTGTCAGACTCAATGAAAAAGTAGCAATTATACTATTATTTGAATTGACAAATATTGAGTATGAGCATATTACATACTCATATAATATACTCACGTTACGTAAGTACATTTCATGAGTATGTTACAACATTATTGAATAGGAGAAGAAACGGCAAAAAAAACGTCAATCGTAAATCAAAAGGGTTGATCAACTAAAACTACATTTTTTCATTGACAAATCATAAGTATGAGTATATTATATGAGTATGTTACATTATTGTTGAATAGGAGAAGAAATGGCAGAAAAAACGTCAATCGTAAATCAAAAGGGTGGAGTAGCTAAAACTACATCAACTCACAATATAGGTGTTGCTCTTGCAAAGATAGGGTTTAAAGTGCTAGTAGTAGATTTAGATAGTCAAGCTAGTTTAACTTACTCAGTAGGTATTGATCCACTTAGTGTAGAAGATAAAAATATTGTCTCAATTTTAACAGCAAAAAGTACAGTAGATATTAAAGAATGTATTTATCAAGTTAAAACAGTAGAAAATTTATATATTTTGCCGTCAATTATTGATTTAGCACAAATTGAACTAGAAATGTTTGCTAGATCAAGTAGAGAAAAAATACTAGAGAGAGCATTACTTCCTATTGAAGATGATTTTGATTTTATTTTGATTGATTGTCCACCTCAACTGAGTGTATTGACAATCAATGCACTATCATGTAGTGACTCAGTAATTATTCCTGTAAAAACTGATGAATTAGCATTCAGAGGATTAACACAACTAGAGGACACGATAGAAGAAATAAAAGAGTTAATCAATCCAAAACTTGAAGTAATTGGAGTCATTGCAACTATGTTTGAAAAAATATCAACTGAAGATAAAAGAGTATTAAAAAAACTTGAAGAAAGAGAGCAAGTAATAGGTATAATTAAAAAAACTGTTGAGGTAAAAAAAGGAATCACTAAAGGTATATCAATCGTAGAAGCACAAGAGACAAACGAAGTATCATTAGTTTATAAAAAAGTAGCAAAAAAACTTATTACAAAAAGCGAGGTTTGAAAATGGCAAAGAAAAGTTTGATTGGAAACATGATAAGTGAAGATAATATAAAAAGAATAAATTCTGATAGTGTAAAAGCAGTTGAAAAGACAGAAGTGAAGAGCAAGCGAATAAATGGGTTAGTCAAACCGTCTACATATGAAAAAGCAAAAGTAAAGGCTGAAAAAATAGGCATATCATTTAACGAAGTGTTAAATCAGTTACTTGAAAATTGGATAGTCGAAGACTAGGGTATTCTGAGTTTAAATAGACTATGTATATAGAATGAGTATGTAGCGTGAGTATATGTATCGCTCATGCGATTTACGTACATCACGTGAGTAAGCTTAATTACCAGGGTTTAATGCACATCTTCAAATAGAAAAATAAAAAGGCATGTGGTAGCCTTTTTATTTTCTGTGAATATTGAACTTATTTCTGTACCTTTGAAAGGTTCTACGATTGATACCTGTCTGTCTTTCTACATCTTTTTCAGTAGATCCTTCGAGATACAATTTAAATGCTAACTGAAGTCTAGGATCATTCTCGGTAAATTTAAGTTTGCGACCTTTAAATTTCCCCTTTTCTTTTGCTAGTGCAATTCCCTGTGCCTGTCGTTCTTTTATTCTTTTACGTTCAGACTCAGCCTGATACTTATATAGCTCAATGACTAGATTATTGATCAAACGTCTTAGATTATCATCTTCAATGCCACTCATTGAAGGAAGATTTAAGACTTCTAAAGTAGCACCTTTTTGTTGAATGATATTCATGATGTCAGTCAGGTCTTTATTATTACGACCTAAGCGATCTAGCTCAGCAACCACCACAATATCGCCCTCACGTATATAGTCAAGCATTGCTTGTAATTGTGGTCTTTCGGTAGTAGCTCCACTTACTTTGTCTGAAAAGACCTTAGAAACGCTCTCTAAGGCTTGCAGTTGTCTATCTAAGTTCTGTTCTTTGCTAGATACACGTGCATATCCTATTTTTGCCATTTGTTTAACCTTTCATTTGTCGCCAAAATTTAAACCTGAAATCAGCCTGCTGCTTTAAAAATATGGCGACATTTAAAAGTTGTCGCCTAATTCTGTTCTTGGTTATTAATCGACGTGCCTGAAGTTTGGCGACACTTATTGAGAAGAATAAATTGCTGAATCAATATACCGTTCAATCTGGTTTAACTTGTTTTTGATGTCACGCATTTCGGATATTTCTTTTTTTAGTTGGTCAAGTTTCATTTGGCTTTCGTGTATTTCAGTATCAATCCTAATTTTTTCAATATAAGAATGCTCTACTAAAGTTTCAAATTTAGAAGTGAAACTATTCCCTTAAAAGCTGTCTACAATATCAAAAGTTTGTTTTGTCATTCTGACATTGTAGCGAATATCTTTTACTTCCTTTTTCATAAGTCTCCTTATTTCTATTGCGCAAGTCTTTTGTCTATTTATAAACCTATTATATCACGGAAAATAAAACAAGACAATAGAGTATACCCTTTTGTCTTTAAAATCGGAAATATATTGTAAAATTCAAAACAATAGAGTATAATTATTTATATCTAAAATATATCTGTTGTATATACATGAGTTATACATAAAAAAAGGGGGGGAGATATGGTTATTCAGACAGAACTTTTTGAAGATAAGGACACTCAAATTCTATTACGGTGCAAGGAGAGCTTTAAAAACGAAGTAAAAGCACTTGCAAAAGATAATCAGCTTAATTTATCAAGCTACATCAAATATTTGTTAACGCAGGAACTGAAGAAAACAAAAAAATAAAAGGCTTGTATTAGCCTTTTATTGGGGAGTTTTTATGAAAAAATATCTTAGGAATGCCTTTATTATAGTACGAATGGCTTAAATCAAAATTAATTGTTTTTTTGGATACTGGAATACGAACCTTTAAAATCATTTTCAGTCGATAAAGTATTTGTTAAAATACTTCTAGTTAAGTTAGTTTCATTCATATCTGTATTTGTTAAATTAGCCTCAGTTAAATTAGCCTCAGTTAAATTGGACTTATCTAAGATTGTGTTGGTTAAAATAGCTTTAGATAAGTCAGCCTTAGATAAATTAGCCCTAGTCAAATCTACATCAGTTAAATTAGCTTCAGACAAGTTTGTATGGATTAGAATAGACCTAATAAAATAAGAATCTATTGAGGTAACCTTAGTCAAGTTTGCATTGGTTAAATTAGCTTCAGACAAAATTGCATTGGTTAAATTAGCTTCAGACAAATTAGCCTTCAATAGCTTAGCCTTAATTAAATTAGCCCCAGATAGATTAGCCCCAGACAGATTGGCTGCAGAAAGTATAGCACCAGACAGGTCAGATCCAGACAAATTAGCACCAGACAGGTCAGATCCAGACAGATTGGCACCAGACAGATCAGCCCCAGACAAATTAGCCCCAGATAGTATAGCCTTAAAAAGATTATTCCCAGATAATTTAACCTCAGACAGATTAACTCCAGCCAATATAGCTTCAGAAAGAATAGTTCCAGATAAGTTAGTTGCTGATAGTATAGCACCAGATAATTTAGCTCCGAACAAGTTAGCTTCAGACAAATTAGTTCCAGATAAGTCAGTTTTAGATAAATTAGCACCAATTAGATTAGCCCCAGATAGGTCAGATACTGATAGGGCAACCTCAGACAGATTAGCTAGGGACAGGTTAGCACGAGATAATTTAGCCCTAGACAGATTAGCATCAGACAGATTGGCACCAGACAGATTAGCACCAGACAAATCGGCACCAGATAGATCAGCATCAGATAAAGTAGCACTGGATAATTTAGCATTAATTAATTTAGCCCTAGACAGATTAGCACCAGATAGGTCAGTTATAGATAGGTTAGCTCCATGTAGCTCAGCCAAAGAAAGTATAGCACCAGACAGATTAGCACCAGACAGATCAGCACCAGCTAATTTAGCTTCCTGTAAAAAAGCCTCGGAAAGTCCAGAACCATGTAGTTTAATGCCCTTTAAATCATAAAGGTTCAATTTAAAAAATATCCCTTCTTTTTGCCACAGTATCAAATTATATGCTAGGTTGCTTATTAATGAATTGTATAAGTTATCATTTTTATATCCATCATTTTTGTTAAAAGAAAAAAGTATACCCGATAGTTGTGATATTTTTATACTAACTTCTTCCTTATTATCGTCATTATATAGACT
>SKDZ01001132.1_pt1 | contig 10485 bp, 6 predicted proteins | sample 4826551 | NCBI WGS metagenome assembly SKDZ01 (sample SAMN11008822, study PRJNA524170) | human gut metagenome | biome: Human fecal sample; material: Feces; isolation source: fecal sample from pouch patient p12, p15 | host: Homo sapiens | place: Israel: Tel-Aviv | collected 2016-02-02 | reverse complement strand
CGGCCCGGTTTAGTGAGGATCGCCCGTTGTCAGAACTACTCTCTTTCGCCCTTTTTCTCGCCTCTGTGCTGATTTACGCATGGAAAGCGGGACGTAACACCTGGTGGTTTGCAGCCACATTAACGGTACTGGGGCTATTTGTCGTTTTAAATATCACCCTGTTTGCCAGCGACTATTTTACTGGCGATGGTATTAACGACGCGGTTCTCTATACCTTAACCAACAGCCTGACCGGTGCTGGTGTCAGCAAATACATCCTGCCTGGTATCGGCATTGTGCTGGGGCTGGCGGCGGTGTTCGGTGCGCTGGGCTGGATCCTGCGCCGTCGTCGTCATCATCCGCACCATTTTGGTTACAGCCTGCTGGCACTCTTACTGGCGCTGGGTTCAGTGGATGCCAGCCCGGCATTTCGTCAGATAACGGAACTGGTGAAATCCCAGTCACGCGACGGCGACCCGGACTTTGCGGCTTATTATAAAGAGCCGTCGAAAACTATCCCTGACCCGAAACTCAACCTGGTTTATATCTACGGCGAAAGTCTCGAGCGGACCTATTTTGATAACGAGGCTTTCCCGGATCTCACGCCTGAACTGGGCGCGTTGAAAAATGAAGGCCTGGATTTCAGCCACACGCAGCAGCTGCCAGGAACGGATTACACGATTGCGGGCATGGTGGCTTCTCAGTGCGGCATACCGCTGTTTGCCCCCTTTGAAGGCAACGCCTCCGCTTCTGTTTCCAGCTTCTTCCCGCAGAACATCTGTCTGGGCGATATTCTGAAAAACTCGGGTTATCAGAACTATTTCGTGCAGGGCGCGAATCTGCGTTTTGCCGGTAAAGATGTGTTCCTGAAATCGCACGGCTTCGACCACTTATACGGCTCAGAAGAGCTGAAAAGCGTGGTGGCCGACCCGCACTATCGCAACGACTGGGGATTCTACGACGATACCGTTCTCGATGAAGCGTGGAAAAAATTTGAAGAGCTTTCCCGCTCAGGTCAGCGATTCTCACTGTTTACCCTGACAGTCGATACCCATCACCCGGATGGTTTTATCTCGCGCACCTGTAACCGCAAAAAATATGATTTTGACGGTAAGCCGAATCAGTCATTCAGCGCGGTAAGTTGCAGCCAGGAGAATATTGCGACGTTTATCAACAAAATCAAAGCGTCACCGTGGTTTAAAGATACCGTCATCGTCGTCTCTTCTGACCATTTAGCGATGAACAATACGGCGTGGAAATACCTTAATAAGCAGGATCGCAATAACCTGTTTTTTGTCATCCGTGGCGACAAGCCGCAGCAAGAGACGCTGGCAGTGAAGCGTAATACGATGGATAACGGCGCGACGGTGCTGGACATTCTCGGTGGCGATAACTATCTCGGACTTGGCCGTAGCAGTTTATCCGGGCAGTCGATGTCGGAAATCTTCCTCAATATCAAAGAGAAAACATTGGCGTGGAAGCCGGATATCATCCGCCTGTGGAAATTCCCTAAAGAGATGAAAGAGTTCACCATCGACCAGCAGAAAAACATGATTGCCTTCTCAGGTAGCCATTTCCGTTTGCCGCTGCTGTTGCGGGTTTCAGACAAACGCGTGGAACCGCTGCCGGAAAGCGAATACTCAGCACCGCTGCGTTTCCAGCTGGCAGATTTCGCTCCACGCGACAATTTCGTCTGGGTTGACCGTTGCTACAAGATGGCACAACTCTGGGCTCCGGAACTGGCACTCTCCACCGACTGGTGTGTCTCGCAAGGGCAGCTTGGCGGTCAGCAAATTGTTCAGCATGTTGACAAAGCAATATGGAAGGGAAAAACGGCATTTAAAGATACGGTCATCGACATGGCGCGTTACAAAGGCAATGTCGATACGCTAAAGATTGTTGATAACGATATTCGCTACAAAGCCGACAGTTTCATCTTTAACGTCGCTGGTGCGCCAGAAGAGGTGAAACAGTTTAGCGGGATTTCTCGTCCAGAGTCGTGGGGCCGCTGGTCCAACGCACAGCTGGGCGATGAAGTAAAAATCGAGTACAAGCATCCGCTGCCGAAGAAATTTGACCTGGTGATTACCGCCAAAGCATACGGCAATAACGCCAGCCGTCCTATTCCGGTACGCGTAGGCAATGAAGAACAAACCCTTGTGCTGGGCAATGAAGTGACCACCACCACACTGCATTTCGATAACCCAACCGATGCCGACACACTGGTAATTGTGCCACCGGAACCTGTCTCAACCAACGAAGGGAATATCCTCGGGCACTCGCCGCGTAAGCTCGGGATCGGCATGGTGGAAATTAAAGTGGTAGAACGTGAAGGGTAATTCCTGACTGATGTGTAGGTCGCATAAAGTGCGACCTACACACCTTCTCCGGCCTACAAAACATTATTGAGAAACAGAAAAAAAACAGCGCCCAACACTTCCCCGGACGCTGCATGGCAACTTGAATAATCTCGCCTTATCAGAAAGTAATTACGCCCTTAATCAACTCACGATTGTTAATCACATCGCGCTCGTAGGTTTCTGCCAGCGTGGCGAACGGATAGCGATGGGTTAACATCATGTCGGCAGTGATTTTCCCTTCCGCCATCAATCGACCGACTTTAGCGAAATCTTCCGGCGTGGCGTTGCGGCTGCCCATCATCGTCGTTTCTTTTTTATGGAATTCCGGATCGGAGAACTGCAACTCACCTTTAAACAGGCCGACAAATACCACCGTGCCGCCGTGACGAATCAGATTTACGGTGTTATTCATCGCATGTTGATTACCTGTCGCGTCAATCACTTTCTGCGCCAGCGAACCACCAAACTGCGCCCGCAGCTGCGCGTCAAAATCTTCGGCTGACGGGTCCAGAACAGGTAATTCCAGACGCGTTGCCACATGTTCACGACGCGCCGGACTGGTATCCGCCACCACCACCTGCGCGCCATCGGCTTTAGCGATTGCCGCCGCGCCCAGACCGATTGGCCCCGCCCCGACCACCAGCACCTGCTCGCTGGGTGCAATGGCTGCACGACGCACCGCATGAGCGCTAATAGCGAAAGGTTCAATCAATGCTGCCGCCTGCGGGTCAATACCGTCTGCGGGCAAAATGTTCGCCACCGGCACGCTCAAATACTCACTAAAACCGCCATCCTGATGCACGCCAATGACTGAAATTTTTTCACAGCAATTGGTACGACCGCTTTTACACGCCGGGCATTGCTGACAAGAAATATACGGAATTACCGCAACTTGCTGTCCGATATTAAAATTGTGAATGTTTTTTCCTGATTCAATAATCTCCCCACATATTTCATGGCCTAAAACGCGTGGATAACTAAAAAATGGCTGATTGCCCGCCCAGGCATGAATATCTGTACCGCAAATCCCGACAGTTTTAATTTTAATTAATGCTTCATTATCGCCTGGCACCGGTCTTTCCCGGACTTCCCATACTAAATTCTTTATTTCCTGACAAATTAATACTTTCATTGTGGACATGATTCACCGCTCCTTTTATTTTATGACTTTCAGATATCGTCGAATTTATAAGAGCGCCTGAATTTACCCATAAAATATGCGGATGATCGCGCATAAAAATGTTTTAAATCGGCTTTTAATGCCGGACTGGAGGGAAGAATGAGTCGTTCGCAGAATTTACGTCATAGCGTCATAAATCAGGTGATTGAAGATATGGCGAGGGGCAATATTCCTTCTCCGCTGCCTTCACAAAGCGGACTGGCAGAAATGTATAACATCAGTCGCACTACGGTACGCCACATACTCCAGCATTTAAGCGCATGTGGCGTGCTCACCCTGGTGGGGAAAAATTATGTTATCGCCCGCAAACCCGAACAGAACGATGGATTTGATTGCATCACGGCCTCGCTGAAAGAGCAAAACCGTCTTTTCGAGCAGGCATTTTTCACCATGATTAACCTGCGCCAGTTACGCGCCGGAGAAAGCTTTTCCGAACTTCAGCTGGCGCGAGCGGCAAGCGTCAGTCCGGTAGTGGTACGAGAATATCTTTTGAAATTCGGTCGTTATAATCTTATTCAAAGCGAAAAGCGCGGCCAATGGAGCATGAAGCAGTTCGATCAATCCTACGCCGAGCAGCTGTTTGAGCTACGCGAAATGCTCGAAACACATTCCCTGCAACACTTTCTCAACCTTCCCGATGATGACCCTCGCTGGTTGCAGGCGAAAACCATGCTCGAACGTCACAGGACATTGCGCGACAGCATTGGCAGCAACTTTCGAATGTTTTCTCAATTAGACCGTGATTTTCATGCCATGCTGTTATCCGCTGCTGACAACATCTTTTTTAATCAATCACTTGAAATTATATCGGTGATCTTTCATTTTCACTATCAATGGGATGAAAGCGATCTCAAACAGCGCAATATCATTGCTGTTGATGAACATATGACCATTCTCAGCGCCCTGATTTGCCGTAGCGATTTAGATGCAATAACGGCGTTGCGAAACCATCTGGATACCGCCAAACAATCAATGATTCGTTCCATCAGGCAACATCACCGATAAATTAAGTACAGATTAAAAACATTGATTCTTGGTTTATATCACTATGTTGTATTAATGCAGTATTAATCCAGGCGATTGTTCTGCCCATAAGGAAATACATAGGGAATAAACGATGCTGGAAGTATTACTCTCAGCCATCATTTAATTCCCTATTACTGGCAGCGATAAAATTATCGGCTATCCATGATTAACGTTTCCAGCACATCTAATTCACTGACTATTTTTGCCAGTGTTTCATCACTGACTTCTTGCCTTGCGCGCATCTGGTAAATAGCCGCGCGTTTGGCATTTAACGCCGCCAGATTAAATGTTCTTTCCAGCTTCGCACGCTGCATATGCAGGGAATTATCATTAGGCGACATATCCTCTTCACTATGTCGCATATAACCGATAACTCTGGCCCCCGTTTCCATAATCAACTCGTTATCGAGGTTTTCTGTTCTGGCGCGCAGCAAACGTTGCTCGGTCTTTTGCACACTCAGTATGGCCATTTTAGCCATAAACAGATCGGCAGCTTCCTCTTCTTTTTGTCGGTTATCGCTGAAAATCCCCACATTTTTCCCCAGTAATAACGGCAGAATAATAATGCCGCAAACCAGCGAAAAGAGGATCACACCTGTGGCGAGAAATACCAGCAAGTAACGCCCGGGAAAAGGTGTGCCATCCGGCAGCAATAACGGGATAGAAAGCACCCCCGCAAGCGTGATAGCTCCGCGCACCCCCGCAAAGGTCGCCAGCAGCATATGACGCGTTTTATATCCAGCAAACAGCATCGGATGTTTGCCGGGTCGTTTACGGCTATACAGACGCATCAGCCAAAGCCAGCCCAGGCGCACAACCATTAACGCCAGGTAGATCCAAATGACATCAAGGAGCAGCGATCCGGTGTCCACCAGTGGATCGTTTTCTGCACGGATCAGTGATTCCGAAATAATGCCCGGCAGTTGTAAGCCTAAAATCAGAAACACCATGCCGTTAAAGACATATTCAAGCATCGACCAGCTACTTTTAGCTTTAATTCTCAGGCGAATAGGCGCGTGGTGGACTACACCAATGCGACTGGTTGTTAACCCCGCGGCGACAGCGGCAAGAATGCCAGATAAGCCAAAATGTTCCGCAACCAGATAAACAATAAACGGCAACAGAAGCATCAATACAATCTGAATGGAAGGTTCATCGTGAGCATATCGGCTGATCAACAGCAGCCCTTTACCATATAACCAGGTAACAGCGATCCCCACGGCAATACCGCCCAACGCAACGACAAAAAACGCAATGGTTGCGCCATGAACGCTGAATTCCATCGTTCCCATCGTCACTGCAACAGCAAATTTCAACGCCACCAGGCCGGAAGCATCATTCATCAACGCTTCGCCTTCGAGCACTTCCTGGATGTTTTTGCTGATACGCCCTTTCCCGACAATCCCCAGCAACGCCACGGCATCGGTAGGCGACAACACGGCGGCTAATGCGAAAGCAGCGATGAGCGGCACATTCGGTAAGAGTAAATGAATCACATAGCCGACACCAAAAATAGTGATTAGTACCAACACAAGTGCCAGGCTGATAATTTCCCGGCTGTGCTTGATCAATTCTTTAGGTTGTATTTTTGAACTTTCAGCAAACAACAGGGGTGGTATAAACAATAAGAGAAAAAGTTCAGGATTGAATTCCACATGCAGACCAAATATAGGCTGGGCCAGTACTGCGCCAGCGGCAATCTGGATTAAAGGAAATGGTATCTGGACAGGAGACAGACGTGTAAGCACGCTGGTTAATGATACTACCAACGTAAGAATTAAAATTGTTAAAAGTATTTCCATATAATAAACAGGCTTCCTCATTCATAAATAATGGATATTATTAATTTAACTTCATAAAAAGCGCTCTGGTTAGCACTTAACGTTAATCATTAATCACTGCGTTCACTCACATGATCAGAAGGAACCCAGTAAAATGAGTTTTCAAGTTGATAACAAATTCACCACGTGAATATTTACTGCCTTTCCCCGTTGTAACGAATCATCCGTTACTCTCTGATTTCCTTGCCGAACAAGTTATTTAGTGAATGACGGTTTTCTTTTAATATCAGCATGAATTATACGTTCAGCAAATGTATTAAATCAGCACTAAATAAATTTAATGGATACCACCATTCTGCGTCAACACTTAGTTTTTATCTGTATTGACAATTTAAAATGGCCGCAGCCAAATTAATGATTTTATTTTTAATAAATCATCAACAGAATAAGAGATCTTATCAGCGGTAACTAAACTCATCAGAGGGTGTTCCTTGTAACGTCATGCATTACATAACTTTAAGATATACAATCAAAAAATGCATTAAAAACCGATTAAAAGCAGCAAAGTATTACCCGGTGCACGAATTTATGATACATCTGCAGCCATTCTGCTATTCGCTGACTACTTTTCAGTAATGACTGCTTTTTCATAAGGTTTCACTCCCGACAACAATGTTGGAGTTTTATTTCCTTAGCATGGAGTAAGTAAAGATGAGCAAAATAATAGCGATGCTAATTACTGTCAGTACCCTTTTTTTACCGTCAATAATCCAGGCAAAACCTATTTCAATAAAAGTTGCCTATGAAAATAACCCTGGAGAACCCCTGGATGTGGTCATGCGTTACTGGGCAGACCTATTAAATAAAAAAAGTAATGGCGAAATAACACTTGCGCTCTATCCCAGCTCCCAATTGGGATCAAAACAGGATGTCACCGAGCAAGCCATGATGGGCATGAATGTCATAACCTTGAGTGATGTGGCTTTTCTTGCCGATTATGAACCCGATTTGGGGATTTTGTTTGGACCGTATCTGACTGACGATCCGCAAAAACTGTTCAAAATATATGAAAGCGACTGGTTTAAACAAAAAAATGAAAGTCTGAAGAAAAAGGGAATTCATGTGGTAATGAATAATTATCTCTATGGCACTCGACAGATTATTTCGAAAAAACCCATTCGCACCGTTGACGATCTCGCAGGTTTAAAAATTCGCGTTCCTAATAACGTCATGCAAATAAAAGCCATTCAGGCGATGGGGGCAACACCAACTCCCATGCCATTAGGCGAAGTTTATCCCGCATTAACCCAGGGCGTTATTGACGGCGTAGAAAACCCAATTTCAGTGCTGCAAGGGCAAAAACTGTATGAGCAGGCAAGATATCTGACAATGGTTAACTACCTGACAAATACCTCAGTGTGGATAGGTGGTGAAGCCTTCTTTAGCACCCTTTCACCAGAACAACTGGAGATGATCCACCAGACCGGCTATGAAGCGGGTGTCTATAGCCAGAAACTCACTCTTGAGCGTGATGCCGAAATGTTGAAAACCATGCAGGCAGCCGGCGTCGAAGTGATCTATCCCGATACTGGACCATTCCAGAAGAAAGCACGCGAAGTTTACTCTCAATTCCCGGAATGGACACCAGGTCTGTACGAAACCATTCAACAGCAACTGCAATAAGCATTAATGCTCAGCGTCCTGCCTCATCTCTCTTAGGCAGGACACGCACTAACAGGAGGTTTCATGCGTCTTTTTGGCAAAGTGGCAGAATTTAGTGCTGCCTTTGCGCTATTCGTTCTGGTTGTGGTGACAATTGGAGCGGTATTTATGCGTTATTTCATCGGCCAACCGCTTCAATGGACAGAAGAAATGTCGGGAATGCTGATGATTTGGGTGGTGATGTTAGGTGGAGTGGTGGCGGAACGTGACAGGGCGCACCTGACCATTCCCTTCCTGATGGAGATGCTTCCAGGCAAACTCAGGCGTGTTATTGCAGTACTGGTCGCCCTTCTCTCCATCGCACTGCTGCTTTATATGGCCTGGCTGGGCTACCGACTAGCCGAAATGGCGCAGTTTAAAGTGACACAAATTCTGAAAGTTTCCTGGTTCTGGATCGATCTGGCGGTCCCTGTCGGCGCACTGGCAACGGCTATTTATACCCTCTACTGGTTAATAAACGATACAAAACAATCCGATAGCGGAGACAAAATGCAATGAGTTGGTTATTGATTATTCCGCTAATGATCGTCTGTTTGTTTCTCAACATTCGGGTCTATCTGGCGATGTTTATTGGCATCATCGCTTACTTTTTATTCTTCTCCAGCGTACCGATTGAAATTGCCGTGCAAAGACTAATCGCGCCAACGCAAAGCCCATCATTGCTGGCAATTCCGTTTTTTATCTTGCTCGGCACACTAATGAGCTACACCGGCATTGCCGAACGCATCCTGCACATTGCCAACGTTCTGGTGGGGAAAATGCGCGGCGGACTGGGCGTGGCAAACATTCTCGTCAGCACCATGATGGGCGGCGTCAGCGCCTCTAACCTTGCTGACGCGGCGATGCTGTCGCGCATGATGGTGCCGGAGATGGAACGTAAAGGCTACAATCGCGCGTTTGCCGCCGCCATTACCGCTGGTGGCTCGTTAGTCACCCCGATCATACCGCCTGGAATAGCCCTGATTATTTACGGTCTGGTTGCCGATGTCTCTATCGGAAAAATGTTTATCGCCGGACTGGTACCTGGTTTGCTATGCGCAGTCGTACTGATGTTTACCGTCTACCTTGTCGCCCGCAAAACTAACGCTAAACCCTCGCGTGAAAGCTGGCCTACGGGCAAAGAGGTGGTGTTCTCGCTGGGACAGGCCTGGCCTGCGCTGTTCCTCATTTTTGCTGTGGTGGGTGGTATTCGCGCTAACATTTTCACCCCAACAGAAGCAGGTGCAGTAGCGGTGCTAATCGTGCTGGCGATTGGCTTTTTTATCTATCGTGAAATGCGGATTTCTCATGTCGTCAAAGCATTGGGCGAAACGGCACGCGCAACCGCATCGGTGATGCTGGTAATCATGGCCAGCGCCGCATTGGGATGGATTTTCTCAATGGAACATGCTGGTGTCGCAGTGGCGAATTTTGTGACTTCGCTGACCGAAAACAAATACATGTTCCTGTTGATTATCAACATATTGCTGCTGACGCTGGGGATGTTTCTGGAAGGAAACGCCATTTTGCTGATCCTGGTACCACTATTAAAACCGGTGGTCGAACACTTTGGCATCGATCCGGTGCATTTTGGCATCATCATGATCTTCAACCTGTCGATTGGCGCATTCACGCCACCGGTAGGTACCGTGATGCTGCTGGTATGTAATATCACGCAAGTTTCGGTGGGAAATTTCTTTAAACAATCCCTGCCCCTACTGGCGGCTCTACTGTTAATGCTAATGCTGGTGACATATATCCCGGCGATTTCACTGTTCCTGGTTTAATAATAAAAACGCCGGATGAAATACTCATCCGGCATCATTACGTTAAAACGTTTCCCAGTTCTCCTCGCTATCTGCCACGGCCATTTTGCGCGGCGTAGCTGGCGTCACGGTTTTTACCACAGCCGATGCTTCACGCTGCTGTTGCTGAATCCGGAACACTGCCACTGCTTCGGTCAGGCGACTGGCCTGTTCTTCCAGCGCGGCGGCGGCGGCGGCAGATTCTTCCACCAGCGCGGCGTTCTGTTGAGTTACCCGGTCCATCTCAGCAACCGCTAAGCCAACCTGATCGATACCACGGCTCTGCTCATCAGAAGCAGAAGCAATTTCGCCCATAATGTCCGTCACGCGGGTCACGGCACTGACAATCTCCGCCATTGTTTCCCCGGCGCTTTCGACCAGCGTAGAGCCAACATCCACTTTCCCCACCGAGTCTTCAATCAGGCTTTTAATTTCACGAGCAGCCTGAGCGCTACGCTGGGCCAGATTACGCACTTCTCCCGCGACCACCGCAAAACCGCGTCCTTGCTCACCCGCACGCGCAGCCTCAACCGCCGCGTTCAAAGCCAGAATATTGGTCTGGAAGGCAATGCCGTCAATTACGCTGATAATATCGGCGATTTTCTGCGAACTGGTGGAGATATCGCGCATGGTCTGCACCACGTTATCCACCA
>SKDZ01001128.1_pt1 | contig 10535 bp, 8 predicted proteins | sample 4826551 | NCBI WGS metagenome assembly SKDZ01 (sample SAMN11008822, study PRJNA524170) | human gut metagenome | biome: Human fecal sample; material: Feces; isolation source: fecal sample from pouch patient p12, p15 | host: Homo sapiens | place: Israel: Tel-Aviv | collected 2016-02-02 | reverse complement strand
CTCCAGACCTCATTGTTGAGGCTTCGTTTAAGTTAAGGCGGCTAAGGTTGCCGCCGACTGTCACAAAATCGCAATGGCTATGATGAAAAACCGAATTCCTTTAATCCTGCTGCTTAACATCGCGGGTGTAGCGCTATTTTGCTCCTGGTATCTGCCAGCCAACCATGGCGCGTGGTTGCCGGTCGACTCCGCGATCTTCCATTTCTTTAACCATGGCGTCAGCGTCAGCCATGCTTATGCCTGGCTGCTGGCGATCATCAACAATCGCGCCTTCGACGCCTGTTCGCTGCTGGCGATGGGCTGCCTGATGCTGAGCTATTGGCTAAAGGCGCCGACTGCAGGCCGTCGTCAGATCGCCATCATGGGCCTGGTGATGCTGCTGGCGGCGGTGATCATCAACCAGCTCGCACAACACCTGATGCCGGTACAGCGCGCCAGCCCGTCGCTGTTTTTTAGCGATATTACCCGCGTCAGCGACGTCGTTAACTTCCCCACTAAGGATGCGTCGAAGGACAGCTTCCCTGGCGATCATGGGATGATGCTGCTGATCTTCGCGAGCTTTATGTGGCGCTATTTTGGCCGTCGCGCGCTGGGCGTCGCGCTGATTATCTTTGTGGTCTTTGCTTTCCCGCGGGTAATGATTGGCGCCCACTGGTTTAGCGATATTGCCGTCGGCTCCCTGACCGCCGTGCTGATCGGCGCGCCCTGGGTATTGATGACCCCGCTGAGCGATAAATTGATCGCCTTTTTCGATCGCTACTTACCCAGCAGAATATCGGCCAAATAATGTATCCGGCAGCCGCCAGAGTCATTAACTATAAGGGGACCTTTTGGGTCCCTTTTTACATTTTCCTTTTTTTCAACATGACGTTCATCTTCTTGTCACATTAATCCCGTGACAAATGAAGGAATTGTCTGTTTTTTGCCCGATATTGCCGTAATTTTGGCCTTTCCCGATGATTCACTTTTTGTCACCAAAATACTTATAAGAAATCGCGCAAAACCGCTCGCCATGCGGCGTTTGATAGGGTAATCTCGTTCTCGTTTTGCCTTTTCCGCAGCATTAATTCAGGGCATGAATAAAATTGTGCGTGACTGCACAAATTTAAGCTTAAGGAATTGTCTCATTGCGGATGGGTATTTAGGCTCTAACACGTTTGGCATTTTTTATAACGACATTGTCGTTAAGGACAACAAGGGAAAATAAACAGCATGGTCAAATCTCAGCCGATTTTGAGATATATCTTGCGGGTAGCCCCCGCGATTGCAGTAGCGGTTCTGCTTTCCGCGTGTAGTTCAACAAGTACCGCCAGGAATATGCATTCTGAGACGCATGCTGTGGGTAGTGGCGATTTATCATCACTGCAAGCCTCTCAGGATGAATTTGAAACGATGGTCCGTAACCTGGACGTAAAGTCCCGTTTAATGGATCAGTATGCCAGCTGGAAAGGCGTGCGTTACCGCCTCGGCGGCAGCACCCGCAAGGGTATCGACTGCTCAGCATTTGTGCAGCGCACCTTCCGCGAACAATTTGGTCTGGAACTGCCGCGTTCAACCTCTGAACAGCAGGAAACCGGAAAATCGATTTCCCGTGCCCAACTGCGTACAGGCGATCTGGTTCTGTTTCGCGCCGGCTCTACCGGCCGCCATGTCGGGATCTACCTCGGCAACAACCAGTTTGTTCACGCCTCCACCAGCAGCGGGGTGACTATCTCCAGCATGGATGAGCCATACTGGAAAAAGCGCTACAATGAAGCGCGTCGAGTCCTGAGCCGCTCGTAAACTGTCCTCCACCGCCGCCGGTTATCCCTTGGCTGGCTGCGGGATAAAAAACACTGCCCCAGGCAGTGTTTTTTTTTGCCACCTGGTTCTCAACGTCGCAAAATAAGCTATGTCTTTTAAGTGGGAATGAGAAAAACGACGACCGACACTCCGTTGATGCGCTTCAATAACACGGAAAGAATCTGGCTATGCTTACTCGCTACTTTTCGCCCCAGCGTAAAACCTGGTTAACCAGCCTGAGCGTGGGGATCATCGTCGCGCTGTTGGCCGGGAGCATTCAGTTTATGGTCATCTACCATAACCGGGCCGAGCGTTTCGACGCCATTATCAACAATGTTAATACCTATCTGAAAAGCTATTTTCACGACCTGCGCCAGACCATTGACGGCCTGCAGCCGCTGGTGGACCAGCCCTGCGAGAATATTGACTCCGGGCTTACCTCCCACGCCGCGTTCAGCCCCAACGTCCGCGCTTTCCTGCTGGTCAAAAACGGCATCGCCTTTTGCTCATCGGCTACGGGAGCCATGAATACGCCCCTCAGCCAGCTGATCCCGGCCATCGATATCAGCAAACCCGTTGCTATGGCGATTTTACCAGGCACGCCGATGATGCCGAAGAGCGCGGCGCTGGCGCTGTGGGTAGGTAAACCCGGCGATCAAAACAGCGGCATTTTCGTGTCGATTAACGCTAATCTCACGCCGTATATCCTCTATTCCGCGCGGCAAAACGATTTCAGCGGCATTGCGCTGGCCATCGATCACACCGCTATCTCCACCTTCAGTAATCGGCTGGTGGATCCGCAAACGCTGCATAACGCGCCGATCCGCCAGGCACAGATCGAGGACTTACCGCTGAAGGTCTACCTGTATGCCAACAGCTGGCTGGCGGAAAATACGCAGTTTGCTCTGCTGCTCGGGGTCGTCTGCGGCCTGCTGGCGGGGCTGCTCTGCTATTACGTGCTGACGATCAAATCGGATCCGCGAAAATCCATTCTGCTGGGGATCAAAAATAACCAGTTCTACATCGTTTATCAGCCGGTGGTTAATGCTCAGACTCTACGTATCAGCGGCGTGGAGGTCCTAATGCGCTGGCGCCATCCGGTGGTTGGTGAAATTCCGCCCGACGTTTTTATTAACCTGGCCGAAACCCAGCAGATGATCGTGCCGCTAACCCATCACCTGCTCGCGCTGATCGCCAGCGACGCTGCGGTGTTGAAGCGTATTCTGCCGCGCGGCGTGAAGCTGGGGCTGAATATTTCCCCTGCCCATCTGCAGACCGACAGCTTCCGCGACGATATGCTGCGCTTCGCCGCCGCGCTGCCAGCCGACCACTTTCACGTGGTGCTGGAGGTAACCGAGCGGGCGATGATTGATAAAGAAAAATCGATGGCTAACTTCGCCTGGCTCCACCGCCAGGGATTCGAAATCGCGATTGATGATTTCGGCACCGGGCATAGCGCGCTGATCTATCTCGAACGCTATAACTTCGATTATCTGAAGATCGATCGCGGTTTTGTGCAGGCGATTGGTACTGAAACAGTAACCTCGCCGGTGCTGGATGCGGTACTGACCCTCAGCCGCCGGCTGAAATTAATGACCGTCGCCGAAGGGGTGGAGACCCAGGAACAGGCGGAGTGGCTTCGCGGCCAGGGCGTTCATTTCCTGCAGGGGTACTGGATCAGCCGACCGCTGTCGCTGGCCGGGCTGGTGGCTGCGCACGATGAACCCGCGAACTATTTCACAACGCGCTAAGTCTCACTTATGATGCGGGAACGGATGTCGGCCATGGGGGCCGGCCATGACAGGGTATTCTGCCGCCTATGTATGCGCGCCTCTTTCTGATTCTGCTGGCTCTGTTTAGCCTGGACGCTAAGGCGCAAACCATTCAGGAAAGCGTAGCCTTCGCGATTATCGGCGAACCGAAATACGCCGCCGGTTTCAGTCATTTTGATTACGTCAATCCCAGGGCGCCGAAAGGCGGCACCCTCACCCTGGCGGCGATCGGCACCTTTGATAACTTCAACCGTTATGCGCTGCGCGGCAACCCCGCGGTACGCACGGAGGCGCTCTACGATACCCTGTTCACCACCTCGGATGATGAGCCCGGCAGCTACTACCCGCTGATTGCCGAGCGGGCGCGCTATGCCGAGGACTATTCCTGGATGGAGATCGCGCTCAACCCGCGCGCCCGCTTCCATGACGGCACGCCGATCACCGCCCGCGATGTGGCGTTTACCTTCAACAAGTTTATGACCGAAGGGGTGCCGCAGTTTCGCCTGTTTTATAAAGGCACCACCGTGAAGGCCATCGCGCCGTTGACCGTGCGTATTGACCTCGGCCAGCCCGGCAAAGAGAACATGCTGAGTCTGCTGAGCCTGCCGGTGATGCCCGAGGCGTTCTGGCGCCAGCACAAACTCAGCGACCCGCTGTCGAAGCCGCCGCTGGCCAGCGGGCCATACCGCATCAGCGCCTGGCGAATGGGGCAATATATTATCTATTCCCGCGTCGCCGACTACTGGGCGGCCGACCTGCCGGTCAACCGCGGTCGCTGGAATTTCGATACGCTGCGCTATGACTATTATCTCGACGACAATGTCGCTTTCGAAGCCTTTAAAGCGGGAGCCGTCGATCGCCGGGAAGAGACCGTCGCCAAAAACTGGGCTACCCGCTACGTCGGTCGCAACTTCAGCCGCGGCTACATCATTAAAGATGAGCATACCAATACCTCGGCGCAGGATACCCAGTGGCTGGCGTTCAATATTAAGCGCCCGATTTTTGCCGATCGCCGGGTGCGGCAGGCCATTACCCTGGCGTTCGATTTCGAATGGATGAACAAGGCGCTGTTTTACAGCGCCTATCAGCGCGCCAACAGCTATTTCCAGAACACCGAATATGCCGCCCGCAGCCTGCCCGACGCAGCCGAGCTGGCCCTGCTGACGCCGATGAAAAACGAACTGCCTCCGGAGCTCTTCAGCCAGGTTTACCAGCCGCCGGTCTCCCGCGGCGATGGCTTCGACCGCGCCAACTTACTCAAAGCCGACGCCCTGCTCAATGCGGCGGGCTGGACGGTGAAGAACCAGCGCCGGGTCAACGCCGCCACCGGCAAGCCGCTGCGCTTTGAGCTACTGCTGCCGGCCGGAGGCAATGACCGCTGGGTGCTGCCGTTTCAGCACAACCTGCAGCGTCTGGGGATCGTCATGGATATTCGTCAGGTTGATAATTCGCAGTACAGCAACCGCCGCCGCAGCCGGGATTACGACATGATGCCAAGCCTGTGGCGCGCCATGCCCTGGCCGGGGACCGACCTGCAAATCTCCTGGGCGTCCGACTATATTCACTCCAGCTACAACGCGCCGGGGGTGCAAAGCCCGGTAGTGGATAAGCTGATTGCGCAGATCCTGCAGTGGCAGGGCAATAAGCAGAAACTGATCCCTCTCGGTCGGGCGCTGGATCGTGTGCTGACCTGGAATAACTACATGTTGCCGATGTGGTATATGGCGCAGGACCGCACCGCGTGGTGGAATAAGTTCTCTTTCCCCGCGACCCGCCCCATCTATTCGTCCGGCCTCGATACCTGGTGGTACGACGTGAACAAAGCGGCCACCCTCCCCGCGGACAGACGCTAAGGACATCCCATGGGCAGCTACCTGATCCGCCGTTTGCTGTTAGTCATCCCCACCCTGTGGGCCATCATCACCATTAACTTTTTTATTGTCCAGATCGCGCCTGGCGGCCCGGTCGATCAGGCCATCGCCGCCATCGAGTTTAATCAGCGCGGCGGGATGCCGGGGGCTAGCGACGGCGGCATGGGCGCCAGCCATGCCCGCACCGGCGCAGGCAATATCAGCGAGGGTCACTATCGCGGCGGGCGCGGCCTCGACCCGGAAGTCATCGCCGAGATCACCCACCGCTACGGCTTCGATAAACCTCTCCACGAGCGCTATCTGAAGATGCTGAGCGATTATCTGCGCTTTGATTTCGGCGACAGCCTGTTTCGCAGCGCCTCCGTGCTGCAGCTGATTAAAGACAGCCTGCCGGTCTCGGTGAGCCTCGGGCTGTGGAGCACGCTGATTATCTATCTGGTCTCCATTCCGCTGGGCATCCGCAAAGCGGTCAGCAACGGCAGCCGCTTTGATATCTGGAGCAGTACGCTGATTATCATTGGCTATGCGATCCCTGCCTTTCTGTTCGCCATCCTGCTGATCGTGATTTTTGCCGGCGGCAGCTATTTCGACCTCTTCCCGCTGCGCGGTCTGGTCTCGCCAAATTTCGACACCCTCCCCTGGTATCAGAAGATCCTCGACTACCTGTGGCACATCACCCTGCCGGTGTTGGCGACGGTAATTGGCGGCTTTGCTGCGCTGACTATGCTGACCAAAAACAGCTTCCTCGACGAGATCCGCAAACAGTATGTGGTCACCGCCCGCGCCAAAGGCGTTGGTGAGAAACAGATCCTCTGGGGACACGTGTTCCGTAACGCCATGCTGCTGGTGATCGCCGGCTTCCCGGCCACCTTTATCAGTATGTTCTTTACCGGCTCGTTGCTGATCGAAGTGATGTTCTCGCTAAACGGCCTGGGTCTGCTGGGCTATGAAGCGACGGTCTCCCGCGACTATCCGGTGATGTTTGGCACGCTCTATATTTTCACTCTGATTGGCCTGCTGCTGAATATCGTCAGCGATATCAGCTATACGCTGGTCGACCCGCGCATTGATTTTGAGGGCCGCTAATGTCTTTCTTCAGTCCCGTTAATCAGGCCCGCTGGGCGCGCTTTCGCCACAACCGTCGCGGCTACTGGTCGCTGTGGCTGTTTTTAATTCTCTTCCTTTGCAGCCTGGGCGCCGAGCTGCTGGCCAACGACCGCCCGCTGCTGGTGCAGTACCGGGGCCAGCTGTACGTCCCGGTGTTAAAAAACTACACCGAGCAAACCTTCGGCGGCGCGTTCGCCACCGCCGCCGACTATCAGGATCCCTGGCTGCAGCAGCAGCTGGCGACTCACGGCTGGGCGCTATGGCCGCCAGTGCGCTTCGGCGCGACGACAATTAATTTTGCCAGCACGGTTCCCTTTCCATCGCCGCCCTCGGCCAGCAACTGGCTCGGCACCGACGCCAACGGCGGCGATGTGCTGGCGCGGATCCTTTATGGGACACGCATCTCGGTGCTCTTCGGTCTGCTGCTGACGCTGTTCTCCAGCGTGCTGGGGGTGCTGGCCGGAGCGATACAGGGTTACTACGGCGGTAAAATCGACCTGTGGGGACAGCGCTTTATCGAAGTCTGGTCCGGCATGCCAACGCTGTTCCTGATCATCCTGCTCTCCAGCGTCGTGCAGTCGGGCTTCTGGTGGCTGCTGGCAATCACCGTTCTCTTTGGCTGGATGACGCTGGTGGGCGTGGTGCGCGCGGAATTTCTCCGCACCCGCAACTACGACTATGTTCGGGCGGCGCAGGCGTTAGGGGTTAGCGACCGGCAGATCATCCTGCGGCATATGTTGCCCAACGCGATGGTGGCGACCCTCACCTTTCTGCCCTTTATCCTGTGCAGCTCCATTACCACCCTGACGTCGCTGGATTTTCTCGGCTTCGGCCTGCCGCTCGGCTCCCCCTCCCTCGGCGAGCTGCTGCTGCAGGGCAAAAACAACCTGCAGGCGCCCTGGCTGGGCATTGCCGCGTTTCTCTCCGTCGCCGTGCTGCTGACGCTACTGATTTTTATTGGTGAAGCGGTTCGCGACGCCTTTGATCCCAGTAAGGCGGTGTAATATGACCCACCCGCTGTTAGCTATCGACAATCTCTCTATTGCCTTTCGCCAGCAGGGTGAGACGCAGACCGTGGTGCACAATCTGTCGCTCGAGGTGGCGGTCGGCGAAACGCTGGCCCTGGTGGGCGAATCCGGCTCCGGTAAGAGCATCTCCGCCCTGTCGGTGCTGCGGCTGCTCCCTACCCCGCCGGCCAGCTACCCCAGCGGTGACATCCGTTTTCATGGCCAGTCGCTGCTGCATGCGGATGAGGCGACCCTGCGCGGCGTGCGCGGCAACCGGATCGCGATGATCTTTCAGGAACCGATGGTATCGCTCAATCCTCTGCACACCCTGGAAAAACAGCTCTACGAGGTGCTGTCGTTACACCGGGGAATGCGCAAACAGGCGGCGCGCGGGGAGATCCTCGACTGCCTGGAGCGCGTCGGGATCCGTCAGGCGCCGCGGCGGCTGGCGGACTATCCGCATCAGCTCTCCGGCGGCGAGCGCCAGCGGGTGATGATCGCCATGGCGCTGCTGACGCGCCCGGAGCTGCTGATCGCTGACGAGCCGACTACCGCCCTGGACGTATCGGTGCAGGCGCAAATTCTGCAACTGCTGCGCGAGCTGAAGCAGGAGCTGAACATGGGGCTGCTGTTTATCACTCATAACCTGAGCATCGTCCGCCAGCTGGCTGACCGGGTGGCGGTAATGCAGAACGGCCGCTGCGTGGAACACAATGACTGTCGGGCGCTGTTCAGCGCGCCAGCGCATCCCTACACCCAACGCCTGCTGGATAGCGAGCCGGACGGGGAGCCTGTGCCGCTGGCCGCCGATGCCCCGGTGCTGCTGCAGGCGGACGATTTAAAGGTGGCGTTTCCCGTTCGCAAAGGGATCCTGCGTCGGGTGGTCGATCATCATCGGGTGGTCAACAGCCTTAGCTTTCAGCTGCGCGCCGGCGAGACGCTGGGCCTGGTGGGGGAATCGGGTTCCGGTAAAAGTACCACCGGCCTGGCCCTGCTGCGCCTGATCCCGTCCGGGGGCAAGATAACCTTCGCCGGCCAGCCGATTCAGGGCCGTAACCGCCGACAGCTGCTACCGCTGCGCCGACAGATGCAGGTGGTTTTTCAGGATCCGAACTCGTCGCTCAATCCGCGCCTCACGGCGCAGCAGATCATTGAGGAAGGCTTGCGCGTCCACCAGCCGACGCTGACGGCGGCCGAACGCGAACAGGCGGTGATCCTTGCCATGCAGGAGGTCGGCCTCGACCCGGCCAGCCGCCAGCGCTATCCGGCGGCGTTCTCCGGTGGCCAGCGACAGCGTATCGCCATCGCCAGAGCGTTGATCGTCAAACCGCAGCTGATCGTCCTCGATGAACCGACCTCATCGCTGGACAAAACCGTTCAGGCGCAGATCCTGAACCTGCTGAAAGCCTTACAGCGAAAGCATCAGCTGGCCTATATTTTTATCAGCCATGATTTAGGCGTGGTGCGGGCGCTGTGTCACCAGGTGATGGTGCTGCGTCAGGGAGAGGTGGTCGAACAGGGCGAGTGCAAGTCCGTCTTCAGCGCACCCCGGCATGAGTATACCCGCCAGCTGCTGGCGCTAAGCTGACGGTCAGAAAGGGTTATTGCCGGAGAAGGGCTCGGCGATGGCCACGCCAAAGTTTTTCAGACGACAGGTGGCGGCAAACTCATCCTGCAGGTTTACGAACAGGCAGGGTTCACCTTCGCACTCCAGCACGGAACAGTCGACTTCGATGTCGCTTAACGCCTGGCTGAGCTTATGCATCACCGGCCAGGCTTTCTCACCGTCCGGGCTCAGCAATTTCAGGGCAACGAGACTGTTCTCGTTCTGCGCGCCGTTTTGCGGAATCGGTTCAACTCTGGAACCCGCAAAACCGGCCAGCCAGCGATAGCTCTGCGGCAGACGGTGTACGATAGAGAGTTGTTGTGTATTCACTTGGTTTCCCCGGAAGCAAAAGGCTTCACAATAAATTTACATCAATATTAACACACTGTTGACAAATAGTCCTGCCTTGAGGCAGAAAACGTTTACAGCGGCGGCGGACCAGGGTTAAGCGCTTATAATCCAGCGCTTTATTTTTTATACCTGGCGAGCCAATTGGCGCTATATGTACCCGTTTCTGTGATCCAAAACAACTTTTTTATCGCAACAATGCGACTTTTTACACTAATTGATTTTACATAAAGGAAACAAATCGCAGAACCCTGAAGCCCATTGCGGTTGACATGCATCAAGAAAGGGGCGATTTCGCCCCTGAAAATGTGACCTAGCGTGCGATTTTTCGCCGCCGGGATGCGTAAAGCGAGAAGAAAATAGAGCAGGTTGCGCAGAAGGCAATAGAGATCAGCATCGGCCAGGCGGTGGTAAACGTCGCCATCGACAGCAGCGCGCCGATAATCGCCCCGATACCGAAACGGAAAGTCCCCGCCAGCGACGAAGCAGTGCCCGCCATATGCGGAAACTCATCGAGGATCACCGCCATGGCGTTAGACGACACCATGGATACGCAGCCGACAAAGGCCGCTACGCCGATCACCAGTGACCAAAAGCCGACATCCAGCAGCGCGCAGACCACCATCCACACCGCCATGGCAAACTGGATCCACAGCCCGGCGCGGAACATACGCAACGCCCCTACCCGCCGCACAAACCGGCTGTTGAACATGGTCATCAGAAACAGAAAAACGATGTTCAGCGCAAAATAGTAGCCAAAGTGCTGAGGCGCGACGTGGTTTATATTGATGTAGACAAAGGGACCGGCGCTAAGGAATGAGAACATTCCCGCGAAGCTAAAGCCGCTCGCCAGCATATAGCTCAGTACCCGCTTGTGGCGGAACAGAGTGGCAAAGTTACCCAGCGTGGTGCGCAGATGGAACGGCTGACGCCTTTCAGCCGGCAGCGTTTCGCGGATAAACAGGCCGATCATCAGCGAGGCCAGCAGGGCCACCAGGGCGAGGATCCAAAAGATGGCATGCCAGCTGAACCAGACCAACAC
>SKDZ01001126.1_pt1 | contig 10548 bp, 17 predicted proteins | sample 4826551 | NCBI WGS metagenome assembly SKDZ01 (sample SAMN11008822, study PRJNA524170) | human gut metagenome | biome: Human fecal sample; material: Feces; isolation source: fecal sample from pouch patient p12, p15 | host: Homo sapiens | place: Israel: Tel-Aviv | collected 2016-02-02 | reverse complement strand
AGGCTTTTTGGGCTTCTTCCAGCGTGTAAACATGAGCGCGATCGATATCAGAACTGTAACCATTGCCGTTATGGCAATGGAATGAGGCGTTATTACCCACAGTTTCACGCAAGCACATCATGTAAAAGCGGTTATTCACTGGCTGCCTCCTTTGCGAAGCTGCTCCGCACAATGCAGCAGGGCGTCCGTCGCTTCTTTCACCGTAACGATGTCGCCATCGTCCAGCCCGACAACCGTCGCGTCCTTAACGAACACCGCGCAAAGGTCATTAAACGCCTTAGCCCGTACTTCAGCCAGGAAAGCGTCGGTAGCTGGGGTTTCGATATCGTTAATTTCAGGAAGAATCTCTTCCCATGTAGCGATATCGCCATTCAAATGCCATCCGGCAATTCCACTGGAGTTATCCGCAACACTGCGAACGGCTTCAATAGTTTCATGCATTGCCGCATTCTCCGCCACCAGCGCATTAGCACGCACCAGTTGCACTTCCAGTTGCGTTGCCAAATCGCTGAGCAGCTTTGCCACACTACGCATATCAACGGCACCACATTCAGCTTTCAGTTCCGAAGCCATCTCATGCCCGGCGGCAACTAACCCTTTGATATTACTTTCCATCTTTACCCTCGCTTATCCACATAACTTATTGATTACATTGATAACTAAAAAGATCGTCGATTCATGCCGATCTATTTTTCATCAGTGATTCATAAAACTTTTGCCACTTATGCCGACCGAAATTAGCCTTCGAGTTACAGCTAGAACAAAGGCAAATAAGGTTCTCCTGACGACAGTCTTGCTTGTCGTAATTGATGTGATGAGTTGTTAGCCTTTTGTCTGTTCCATCACAACCTGGGTTCTGACAAGTAAAACCATCTCGCTCAATAACCCTCTTGCTCGTTTCTCGGAAATCCCACGGATACGGCAATCTCGATAATCCACCAGACCAGTTTGGATTTCCTTCCCCCTTCATCAGAGAAGAACGCATTATGTTGGAACACTGTTTCGAGCAGCATTTATGACGCTTCTCATGACTCAAGAAAACGGAGAACGAAGATCCGCATACGCAGCATATTTTTAATACTCGCTTTAGTTCTCGATTTACCGTCTTGCCTCGCTGTGAAATTCCTACACACTGAAGTGAGCAGAACCTTGAAGATGAGTTGGCTCGCTTAACCTGATATTGCCTGCCACATACGGAGCAAACCTTTTCGATTTTCCCACCCTTCCAATTCGGGTTTTTATCACCGGATACAATCAATCCCGCAGCATTGGGCTTCTCGCTCATAGTTCCTCAACCTCCCATCCACCACCGAGCTTTTTAGGTTTTGGATAAGCAACCTGAAAGACAAACGGATAGCTGTCTGCCGCAACCTTCATCTTGACTCTCGCATCGTCAGTAAAGACTGACTTACTTCCCTTAACGTCCACCATCACCAACTGCCCGTCAGCCAACATCACGGCAAAATCTACAGTCAGGAAGCAGTTGTCAGCTAACCGCAGCTTGATACCCTCGAATCGATACCAGGCGATTTCCCCTGCACGTTTACGCTGCTCAAGGTGCTGGCAATACGCAGATTCTGTTTTGTTCATCTGTCCTGTTTTGAGTCGACCAAGAGCCTGTATCTGTTTTCTCATGATTTACCCTTGAGGTAATTAAAAACCACATAAGACACGAAATCAATAGAGTTTAGAATATTTTGTTACCCAACAGGTAACTATCGAGGCGTAAAAAAATGCGCTATCGCGCTGGTATTACTTGATAAATCCTGCCGCCTTTCCTCGCCTGTATTCCTCCATCAGCCACTGCGCCGGTGTTATTCCACCAAGGGTGGCGGCGTTAGGCATGCACCCGAAACTTCGCCCTGGTGGATGGTAAACGTCTCTCCCTGTGTCCGGAGGTGTACTCATGGGTTCTGGCTTTGCCTGTATGCTGATCACCGGATCGGGTATCTGCTGTCCGGAAGCCACCTTTTTCGCCCAATCATCGAGCAGCCTGCGCGCGTGTTTCTCAACCTCAATCTCGCTAAGCTGGCGCTGATACATTGCACGGCGGGTATCACATACGACCCAGTACATAACCGGATGTCGCCACGGGAATCTTTCTGGACCACCAGGATATAAACTTTTTTCCTTGCTGTACCGGTGAAACTCCGCCATCACATCGTCAATGGTGACGCCAAGAACCATCTTGCTGTCTTTACACCACTTGATAAATTGCCCTGGCGACGGCCAGAACGGAGATTCACTGGCGCGGGCGTGGCGCATACCAGCAGAAACCTGTTCACGGGTTCGGATCCCACCTTCGGCAAACGCAGCAATCCACTGCTGTTTTGCAGCAACTTCCTGCTCTGGCGTCTTCAGGTTGGTTACCACTGCCGCCGGAAACAGCTGTTTCAGCTGTTTGAAAAGGGCATCAACAAGCCTCTCTGCTGACATGTTCACCACATTGTCATTGTTGACGTACTGATGCTCATAACCTGACATGCGAGAAAGGGCTTCTCCGTCACGGTTTTGTATCGCGGTAAAAACGTTGTTCACAAGAAATCCTCCCACGCTTCAGGGCTGTTCCAGTGCGGAACGTTGTTATCAGGTAATGTTGATTGCTTCTGTCTGCTAATCTGCAGCCGCCTTGCCAGCTTCTGCTCCCACTGTGCCTGATGGTATGCCTTACCCTCAGCCATCCAGTAAATTCTGAACTCTGCAAGTTCCTGTGCCGTTGGCAGACTGTCCAGGTAGATCCCCTGCAATGAGCTTTTCCGAAGAAAGTCATCTGATGGCTGCCATTGTTCATGCATGACAAATTTGCCTAATTGCCCTGGCCCACCAGGAGGAACAAAGTTATTCATCACGGCGTTGTTTGCGCCGGGGTCATGAGGCACAGAATCCCCGGTTTTTGTCCTGCTCTCCCTCTCTTGGTTAAATGACTGGTTATATGACTGGTTCTGGATCCCGTTTTTGGGATCATTCAACATCCCGTTTTTGGGTATATTCCCGTTTTCGGTAACATTACCGTTTTCGGGTTCATTACCCCCTTCCCGGTTGCCTTTAATGTTCCCGTTTTTGGTTATATTAAGAGAGAAAACCCGCACTCTTTTCGTCGCTCCCTTTCTCTCTCCGGTATCTGAAATAAGCCCCATTTTCATGAGCGATATAAGTCCGGCCTGCACGGTTTTTTTATTCAGGCAAGTGTCTTTAACGAGGCGTTCTATGCTGGGGTAGCAGAGGTTATATTCATCTGCTCTGTCAGCCATCGAGAGCAGTATGAGCTTTAATGACGAGCTACCTGGATCTGTCTCCCAGGCCCAATCTGTTGCATGTCTGCTCATGATTAATCTCCGCTATCAGCTTGAATGTTGTGGGGAGGAATTAATCATGATCTGCTTAATCTCTGCCCTGATACGACGGTTTGATTCCATGGTGCACTCAACACAGTGTCCGTTGTAAACCCAGCGTTCACTGTCATGTCCGTGCTTACATTGTTTTCCGGTGTAATAGCGTTTAAGTCCGCGCTTTGCGGCATCAATACGTGTAATGATTTCCATGGTAAGCCCTGTTATTAGTATTGGGATTACGGTCATTTTGTGCTGACACAAAAAAAAGATCAACCAGATTTGGTTTTTTATTACCTTTGAGGTGCGAATAGATATGAAAAGACCGCCGGATGGCGGTCTACAGAGGGTTGTGGCTGGATATCATGAGTAGAAGAAGTATGCCAGTTCTGCTTTTGAGCGCAGCCATTGTCTTGATTTACAGGCTTTAAAAAGCCCATTCATCAATACCTTACCTGGCATTTTGCGCTTACCTGTTAAGTGAGTCTGGATATAGTGACTCGTCGTTCCGGCTTCCTGTGCGAAGGCTTCACGCTCATCCGGAGTAAGTGCAAGCCAGTGCTTTTTGAAATCGAAATGTCCGTTATCGCTCATAGCTATTGCCTGATATTTATTTCAGATAATAAATATTCACCTATAAGGTAACAAAAATCAAGGATAGTTACCCATGAGGTGCATTTACCTGTTGGGTAATATTGCTTTAAATTGAATCATCTTCTGATTCAGATATGAGGCGATTTTCCAGAAAATGAAAAGTATCCAGGACGTCCGCAGGCAAAATCTCAACGACTTGATCGACCGTGAATTCAATGGTGTTCAGACGCGGATGGCTGAAAAACTTGGAACTCAGGCAAATCTGGTAAACCGCTGGGCTCTTGGCAAGAAGGTTATCGGCGACCAGGTTGCGCGAAAAATTGAAGCTGTCGCCAATAAACCCCGTAACTGGCTTGATATCGATCGCTCGCTTTCTCAGGAAGGTTTTCAGCCTGTCGGCCCAAGCGATATAGGTCAGCTGGCGGCTCACAACCTGGAACGCTGGATGAGCGAAAGCCGCGACCTTTCAACGCAGGGAAAACTACACCGCGCATCCGGCGTCGCCCAGGTGACAATCAGCCGCCTGTTAAACAATGAGGTTAGCGTTTCCATTTCCACCCTGGAGAATGTGGCATCCGCATTCGGGCGTCACGGCTATGAATTACTTATTCACCCGCACGACCCTGCAACCATCAACTATGACCGCTCGCGCTACGCATTGTTACCCGAAAACGAGAAAGCAAAGATCGAAAGTTACATTGAATTTGTCATCAACCAGAACGAAAAAAGCAAACAATAAAACTATAGTTTTCAGCAAGTAAGCCGCCTTCTGGCGGCTTTTTTATTGCCAGACAGATTACCTGTCGGGTAATTTTTTTGACTCATATCTATTGACATCAAACCAGATACGCATAATTATTACCTCAACGGTAACAGACCGAGGTAACAAGTTATGCAGTGGAAAATCATCAACGGTTGGTACTGCGTTACTGCATGCGGATTCATGAGCTGGAAGTTCCGCACCTTACAGGAAGGCATTAAGTGGGCTTTCGTCAGCAAAGAAGCTCGCGATGTGGCCAACGATAACGAGATATGGGAGGGCTGATAATGAACGTTAATCAGCAGAAAAATCTTCAAAAAATCATGCTGGCATTCGACAAGGACTACCGCCTGTCAGAACAGCTATATGACCGACAAGTTGAACTGATTGAGACCATCCGGCTTCATCAACTGGCCTCAACTTTCGACGTTGTAACAGGCAAAGGAGTTCGCCAGGAAGTGCTGGAAGCAGCTAAAGACAGCCCTGAGTTCGAAGAACTGATGGATGCCTACCGGCGCGAGGCAATGGCAATTATCGCGCGCTGGGATCTGGCTGATCAGCTTGATGGGCAGAGGGACGCGGCATGAAACCGGGAATTTATTTCGACATCAGCAACGAAGACTACCACGCCGGGGACGGCGTGAGTAAGTCGCAACTGGACATGGTTGCCAAGAATCCGGCGCTTCTTAAATGGGTTCAGGCAGCACCAGAAGACGAAGAGAAAAAGTCTGCACTGGATATGGGAACCGCATTGCACTGTCTGCTTCTGGAGCCTGGAGAGTTCGACAAACGCTTCATTGTTTCACCGAAATTCGATCGTCGGACAAAACAAGGTAAAGCTGACGAAGAAGCATTTCTTCGTGATGTGGCGGATATGGGTATTACGGTACTTGATGTCGAGCAGTGGCGAAAACTGGAGCTGATGCGTGATAGCGCAATGGCTCATCCGGCGGCACGCTGGATGTTGGAAGCACCTGGTTACTGCGAAGCATCAATGTACTGGAACGATGAAGAGACGGGTGAGTTGTGCCGAATTCGTCCAGACAAATGGCTGAACGAGCACAACGTAATCGTCGACGTGAAAAAGGTTGCAGATATGGACCGTTTTGCACGCCACATCGAGGAATTCCGCTACCACGTGCAGGACGCAATGTACCGCGAAGGCGCAATGAGGGTTACTGGTCAGCCGCATGGTTTTTTCTTTCTTGCCGTGAGCGAAAGCATTGATTGTGGTCGGTATCCGGTACGCGTGTTCGAGCTGGATGCGCAGGATGTCGATGCCGGGCACGCTCTGTTCCACCGGGATCTGAATACCTATCACGAATGCCGCATCAATGATGAATGGGGCGGAGTGGAAATTATTAAACGCCCTGACTGGGCACGTAAACAGGATATGTATGTATGAGCAATGATATCGCAATCACATCACAACCAGGCGCAACTGTAGGCACTGCTGCGGCAATCTTCAGCCCCGAGGGCATGAATCAACTGGTGCGTTTCGCTGAGTTGATGTCACAAAGCAAAGCGACTGTACCGAAACATCTTGAAGGCAAACCTGCCGATTGCCTGGCGGTGACCATGCAGGCGGCACAGTGGGGAATGAACCCTTTCGCCGTGGCGCAGAAAACGCATGTGGTAAACGGAACGTTAGGCTACGAAGCACAGTTGGTAAACGCGGTCGTATCCTCTTCCAGCCTGCTGGCGACACGCCTGAATTATCGCTGGAGCGGTGACTGGTCGAATGTTAACGGCAAAACAGATAAATCACCGAATCTGACGGTAACTGTGTCAGCAATTCTTAAAGGAGAAGCAGAACCACGTGAGCTTACCATCAGTATGGCGCAAGCCGGAGTGCGTAACTCTCCATTGTGGGAACAGGATCCGCGCCAGCAACTTGCCTATCTTTGCACGAAACGATGGGCTCGTCTGCACGCTCCTGATGTACTTCTCGGTGTTTACACCCCTGACGAATTACAGGAAACGGCACCGCGCGTTGAACGAGACATTACTCCGCAAACAACTACTGCTGCGGGAATGAACAGTCTGATCAACGCTAAACCAGTGAAAAAGCCTGATGAGCAAACGCGTAAAGCGGATAGCCGTGATCCAGAAGAAATGCTGATGGCCTTTACCAGCGCAGCGATGAATTACAGCACTGTCTCCGAACTGGATAAGGCTTACAAATACATTGCACAAAAACTTTCAGATGATGACGAACTGCTGGCAAAAGCCACCGACGTTTACAGCGTTCGTCGGGAAGAATTAAACGAAACATCTATGTAACCACCACCGCGGCGCCACACGCGCCGCACTGCAACCAAGAGAGGTATTTATGAAAGGTGCATTAGGTAAGAAGGAACTCCTGGCGGTGGTGCCACTGTCATGGAGCACTATAGACCGTATGGAGCGCGCAGGGGAATTTCCTAAACGCTGGTATATCACTGACAAACGCTGCGCATGGAACCGTGATGAAGTTGAGCGTTGGCTTGATGAACGTCAGGCAGCAAGCCCGGCAGAGTTCCAGGGTAAAAAACCTCCTGTTCAGCAACGTGTATATCGTCCTGTGAGCAACGCTGCATGAGTGCGCTGCTAAGGCACTGGAGCAAATGGTCAGGCTGGTACTTATTCCTGGCCTCTGTTTCAGCATGGCTTTATCTGCTGGCATTAATTTTCAGAGAGGGTTGGATTAAGTGAGAAAGTTAAGCCGACTTGAAAAATATCACATGAACAAGGTTTCAATGCGCAGCCATTCAAAGGTTGTTGCCGTTACTCCTGCGGCGATAGAGATCGAAAAACGCGCGATTGAAAGAGAGAAAAAAGGGCAGTTCCGCATTGCCGCCCACCTTTGGCTTCAGTGTATGGATGTTGCTTCTGGTGATGTTGAGCGTGCAAGGATCGCGGTTCGCAGGGACCAATGTATCACAAAAGGTAACGGCCTTCGCCGTGGCGACTATAGCGGCATAGGATGTTGTGGGGTGGTTTATGACTAAGAAATACACACTAATCTATGCAGATCCACCCTGGGTATACCGGGACAAAGCCGCAGATGGTAATCGCGGTGCCGGTTTTAAATATCCGGTTATGAGTGTGCTGGATATCTGCCGCCTTCCTGTGTGGGATTTGGCCGATGAAAACTGTCTGTTGGCCATGTGGTGGGTGCCAACACAACCACTCGAAGCACTAAAAGTTGTTGAAGCCTGGGGATTCCGTCTGATGACCATGAAGGGATTCACGTGGATAAAATGTGGTAGTCGACAACCAGATAAACTGGTTATGGGTATGGGTCACATGACTCGCGCCAATAGTGAAGATTGCCTGTTTGCAGTAAAGGGAAAACTACCTACGCGCATTAATGCAGGTATCGTTCAGTCATTTACCGCACCGCGGCTTGAGCATTCAAGAAAACCAGATGTCGTTCGTGAAAAACTTGTGCAATTGTTAGGCGATGTTTCTCGCATTGAACTGTTCGCCCGCCAGTCGTCTCATGGCTTCGATGTTTGGGGTAATCAGTGCGAAGACCCAGCAGTGCAACTACACCCTGGATACGCGTTGGATATTGCCAGATTAACAAATGCATTCAGCAATGCTCCGCTGTCACCAACAGACAACCAGGGGCGGGAGCGTGCAGCATGAACCTATATCAACGCATCAATGGCGCTGACTGGTGCAATATCTTCGTCGTCGGCGATCTGCATGGGTGCTACACGCTGCTGATGAACGAACTCGACAAAGTTTCATTCGACCCGGCGCGCGATTTGCTTATTTCCGTTGGTGACCTTGTTGACCGCGGCGCTGAAAACGTCGAATGCCTGGATTTGATTACTATGCCGTGGTTCCGAGCTGTTCGTGGCAACCATGAGCAGATGATGCTGGATGCACTGGTCAACGGCGGAAGTTTCGGACATTGGATGTCAAACGGCGGTGGATGGTGGCACCAACTTGATTCTGAGCAGGATGTGCAACTCAAATACCTTCTGCCAAAGGTTACCAACCTCCCGATGATTATCGAACTGGTTACCGGCAATAAGAAGGTCGTCATCTGCCACGCAGACTACCCGCACAACGAATACGCATTCGATAAGCCAGTACCGGAAGAAATGGTGATATGGAATCGTGAGCGGGTTAGCGACGCGCAGGACGGTATTGTCTCGGAGATAACCGGTGCCGATTTGTTCATCTTCGGTCATACGCCAGCACATCACCCACTAGTGTATGCAAACCAGATGTACATCGACACCGGAGCAGTGTTCTGCGGAAATCTGACGCTTACCAAAGTCCAGGAAGGATAGAATTATTTATTACTGTCTTCCATCCACCTCTCAAACTTCGACGGGGAGAACGGAATCAGATCCGTATGCTCCCCATTAATCCAGGAATCAATCATATCGGCCCACTGCTGCAACATGTAGGCGCGCTGTCTGGCGTATTCCGCTTTGTTATATACGGCGCGCACACCTTTCTGCTCATGTGCCAGAGCCTTTTCAATCCAGTCTGAAGGATAACCAGCCTCATGCAACAACGTACTTGCTGTACGGCGCATATCGTGTACGGTGAAGTCCTGAATATGCTCACCATCTTCATTTATTATTTTCACCGTTCTGTCGATCAGAGAGTTCAGCGCGGCATTAGATAATGGCTTCCGGAAATTGTAACGACCAGGAACCAGATATTCACTTCCACCAGCGCACATCTGCAACCCAACCAATATATCCTGTGCCTGTTTAGGCAGGTAAATAACGTGCGCCCGGCTTCCCTTCATGCGGTCTGAAGGAATTGTCCATGTCCATTTTTTAAAATCTATTTCATCCCACGTTGCATTGGTGAATTCGCCTTTACGAACCATAGTGATAAGCACCAGCTTTAAAGCCATTTTCATAGTGCCCATAGCACCAATGGCATCCAGCGTGCGGAAGAACAGGCCAATTTCTTCTGGTGTCAGTGTTCGCTCTCGTGGTTTAAATATGGCGATAGACGAAGGTTTAATGTCAGCCGCAGGATTAAACAAGCCATGACCACGGTCATTGGCGTGACGGTATACGCTGCTGATGATCTCCCTGGCCTGTACTGCTGTTGCCCGACCACCGCGTTCGACAATCCGGTCACACAAATCACGAACCATCGATGTGGTAATTTCAGCCATCATTTTGTTGCCAAGAACCGGAAGTATGTCACGGTCGATCACCGCCTGCTTCATTGCGCGGGTACTGTCAGCCAGGATGACGTGTTTCATATAACTGTCGGTATGTACCGCAAACGTCTCGGCACCACGAATCTTTTTGATACCGTCACGTTTAGCCGCAGCCGGTGACTGGCCTGCTTTAAGCAGCTTCTTTGCAGCAATCAGTTCTTCTCGCGCTTCTGCCAGGCTGATACCGTCACGCCCATACTGCCCGATTACCAGTGTTTCGCGGCGACCGTTGATACGGTAGTCATAGCGAAACGAGACCGTGCCTGACGTAAGCACAGCTACATACAGCCCGTCACGATCGGAGACCTTGTACAGTTTGTCCTGCGGCTTGAGGTTTTTTAATTTTGTATCGGTAAGCACAATTCACCCGTATAGAAACCATTGTCATGACGGTATGAGAGTATACCTTTAAGGTAATACCGTCACCTGTACCGCCGAAAAATATGGTGTAGAGTGAATAGAAATGAATACATAAAAACAAAAACCCTCTGCAAAAACAGAGGGTTGAGTTGGCATCTGAATAGGAATGATTTGCTATGAGTTAGCTGTTAATCATTCCCACTCAATGGTAGCTGGCGGCTTGCCGCTGATGTCATACACCACGCGGGAAATACCGTTCACTTCATTGATAATGCGGTTGGAAACGCGACCGAGGAAATCGTACGGCAGATGCGCCC
>SKDZ01001114.1_pt1 | contig 10630 bp, 4 predicted proteins | sample 4826551 | NCBI WGS metagenome assembly SKDZ01 (sample SAMN11008822, study PRJNA524170) | human gut metagenome | biome: Human fecal sample; material: Feces; isolation source: fecal sample from pouch patient p12, p15 | host: Homo sapiens | place: Israel: Tel-Aviv | collected 2016-02-02 | reverse complement strand
GGATGTCGCAGGAAAAGGTGAGTGGCATGACAGCACGATTACGCTGACCGATCTCTCCACCGGTTTCGACCAGTTACAATACGGTACGATGACGGTAGAAAAGCCGCGATTAATTCTCGACAAGCCCGTCGTCTGGGGACGTGACGCACAGCATCCCTCCTTCAGCGGCGCTCTGTCACTGGACGCCGGGCAAACGCTGTTCACTGGCGGCAGTGTGTTACCGCCATCAACCTTAAAATTTAGTGTCGATGGGCGTGATCCGACGTATTTCCTCTTTAAAGGCGATTTACATGCTGGTGAGATTGGCCCGGTTCGGGTAAATGGTCGCTGGGACGGTATTCGTCTGCGCGGTAACGCCTGGTGGCCAAAACAATCACTGACTGTATTCCAGCCGCTGGTGCCACCCGACTGGAAGATGAACTTACGCGATGGTGAACTGTATGCTCAGGTTGCATTTTCTGCTGCGCCTGAACAAGGATTCCGCGCGGGAGGGCACGGCGTGTTGAAAGGCGGTAGTGCCTGGATGCCAGATAATCAGGTTAACGGTGTCGATTTTGTCCTGCCTTTCCGTTTTGCCGATGGAGCCTGGCATCTGGGGACTCGCGGTCCCGTTACGTTGCGAATTGCCGAAGTGATTAATCTGGTGACAGCGAAAAATATTACGGCTGATTTGCAAGGTCGTTATCCGTGGACTGAAGAAGAACCATTGCTGTTGACTGATGTTAGCGTCGATGTGTTAGGCGGTAACGTGCTGATGAAACAATTACGTATGCCGCAACATGACCCGGCGCTGTTGCGGCTGAATAATCTTTCCTCCAGCGAACTGGTTAGCGCCGTCAATCCGAAACAATTCGCCATGTCCGGGGCATTTAGTGGTGCATTGCCGTTATGGCTAAACAACGAAAAATGGATAGTGAAAGACGGCTGGCTGGCAAATAGCGGGCCGATGACCTTGCGGCTGGATAAAGACACCGCAGATGCGGTGGTGAAAGACAATATGACCGCGGGTTCAGCAATTAACTGGTTGCGCTATATGGAAATTAGCCGTTCATCGACAAAAATTAATTTAGATAATCTCGGTTTATTAACCATGCAGGCCAATATTACAGGTACCAGTCGCGTTGATGGTAAAAGCGGTACGGTAAATCTTAATTACCATCATGAAGAGAATATTTTTACGCTGTGGCGCAGTTTACGCTTTGGCGATAATCTCCAGGCATGGCTGGAGCAGAACGCGCGTCTGCCGGGAAATGACTGTCCGCAAGGAAAAGAGTGTGAGGATAAACAATGAAAATTTTACTGGCTGCGTTGACGTCATCTTTTATGCTGGTTGGCTGTACGCCTCGCATTGAAGTCGCTGCACCTAAGGAACCGATCACTATCAATATGAACGTTAAAATTGAGCATGAGATCATCATCAAGGCAGACAAAGATGTCGAAGAGCTGCTTGAGACCCGTAGCGATCTTTTTTGAGGTGATGATGAAAAGAACATTACTTCTTTGTGCATTTCTTGTTGGCTTGGTAAGCAGCAATGTAATGGCATTGACTCTGGATGAAGCCAGAACTCAGGGGCGGGTAGGCGAAACATTTTATGGTTATCTGGTTGCGCTGAAAACAGATGCTGAAACTGAGAAATTAGTAACCGACATCAATGCCGAACGTAAAGCGAGCTATCAACAACTGGCAAAGCAGAATAATGTGTCGGTGGATGATATCGCGAAACTCGCCGGGCAAAAGCTTGTAGAACGGGCCAAACCCGGGGAATATGTACAAGGGATAAACGGTAAATGGGTGCGAAAATTTTAATAGCAAAACCGCAATATCGGGATAACGCTACAGGAGAAGACGATTAATCTATTTTCCGGAAACATTTTTCTCTTTTAATTATAAGGATGAGTTATGTTTCCGCTCTAATTTATTTATTCGAGTATTGATTTTATACCCTTTTTTCATTAAATAAATATCTATGTGACGCATTTGAATTTATAATTTATATAATATACATAATTTGTATGTTTCGCGGGTTTATTTATTTCTCTGTATTATAAATCCAGATTGTCAGAGAATATGTTTGATTAGGTAACAATCTACTGGCAATATTGGACGTCCTCTATGTTTTAAATAATCAATTGGTCGGGTCAGGGTATCCGACCTTCTTTATATTCGCCAGAAGGATTTATTATGCAAAGGAAAACTCTATTGTCGGCCTGTATTGCATTAGCTCTGAGTGGTCAGGGTTGGGCGGCAGATATTACAGAAATAGAAACCACCACAGGTGAAAAGAAAAATACCAATGTGACTTGTCCAGCAGATCCTGGAAAACTCAGTCCAGAAGAGCTTAAACGCTTACCCTCTGAATGCTCCTCTGTAGTCGAACAGAACCTGATGCCATGGCTTGTCACAGGTGCTGCTACTGCGTTAATCACAACCTTAGCCATAGTGGAACTAAACGACGATGATGATCATCATCGCAATAATTCTCCACTTCCACCAACTCCACCTGATGATGATTCAGACGACACTCCAGTTCCTCCAACTCCTGGCGGAGATGAGATAATACCAGACGATGGTCCGGATGATACCCCGACGCCTCCCAAACCGATTGCGTTTAATAATGACGTTATCCTCGATAAAACAGAAAAAACGTTAACTATTCGCGATTCAGTTTTCAGTTATACCGAGAATGCTGATGGGACTATTTCTCTGCAAGATAGCAATGGGCGTAAGGCGACTATTAATCTTTGGCAGATTGATGAAACGAATAACACGGTTGCCCTTGAAGGGATGAGCGCAGATGGTGCAACGAAGTGGCAATATAATCACAACGGTGAGCTCGTTATTACGGGCGACAATACCACAGTAAACAACACTGGAAAAACCATCGTCGACGGCAAAGGCGCCACCGGAACTGAAATCGCGGGTAATAACGCGGTGGTGAATCAGGACGGCGAGCTGGATGTGAGCGGCGGCGGTCACGGTATTGATATCACCGGCGACAGCGCAACGGTGGACAACAAAGGCGGCATGACTGTCACCGATCCTGACTCCATCGGTATTCAGATCGACGGCGACAAAGCGGTTGTCAATAACGACGGTGACAACGCCATCAGCAACGGCGGCACCGGCACGCAGGTTAACGGCGACGAAGCCACCGTGAACAATAACGGCAACACCACCGTTGACGGCAAGGATTCCACGGGCACCGAGATAAACGGTGACAAAGCTATCGTCAACAACGACGGCGACAGCACGATCCTTGATGGCGGCACCGGAACCCGCATTACGGGTGATGATGCGACGGCCAACAACAGCGGCAATACCACCGTAGACGGTCAGGGTTCGACCGGAACTGAAATCGCGGGTAACAACGCGGTGGTGAACCAGGACGGCGAGCTGGATGTGAGCGGCGGCGGTCACGGTATTGATATCACCGGCGACAGCGCGACGGTGGACAACAAAGGTGGAATGACTGTCACCGATCCGGATTCGATTGGCATTCAGATCGACGGCGACAAGGCGGTCGTGAACAACGACGGTGACAGTGCCATCAGTAACGGCGGCACCGGCACGCAGGTTAACGGCGACGAAGCCACCGTGAACAATAACGGCAACACCACCGTTGACGGCAAGGATTCCACGGGCACCGAGATAAACGGTGACAAAGCCATCGTCAACAACGACGGTGACAGCACGATCCTTGATGGCGGCACCGGAACCCGCATTACGGGTGATGATGCGACGGCCAACAACAGCGGCAATACCACCGTAGACGGTCAGGGTTCGACCGGAACTGAAATCGCGGGTAATAACGCGGTGGTGAACCAGGACGGCGAGCTGGATGTGAGCGGCGGTGGTCACGGGATTGATATCACCGGCGACAGCGCAACGGTGGATAACAAAGGCGGTATGACCGTTACCGATCCGGATTCCATCGGCATTCAGATCGACGGCGACAAGGCGGTCGTGAACAACGACGGTGACAATGCCATCAGCAACGGCGGCACCGGCACGCAGGTTAACGGTGATGAAGCCACCGTAAACAATAACGGCAGCACCACCGTTGACGGACAGGGCTCGACCGGTACCGAAATCGCGGGTAATAACGCGGTGGTGAATCAGGACGGTACACTGGATGTCAGCGGTGGCGGTCACGGTATTGATATCACCGGCGACAGCGCGACGGTGGACAACAAAGGCGGCATGACCGTCACCGATCCGGATTCCATCGGTATTCAGATCGACGGCGACAAGGCAGTTGTCAATAACGAAGGTGACAACGCCATCAGTAACGGCGGCACCGGCACGCAGGTTAACGGTGATGAAGCCACCGTGAACAATAACGGTAAAACCACCGTTGACGGCAAGGATTCCACGGGCACCGAGATAAACGGTGACAAAGCCATTGTCAACAACGACGGTGACAGCACGATCCTTGATGGCGGCACCGGAACCCGCATTACGGGTGATGATGCGACGGCCAACAACAGCGGCAATACCACCGTTGATGGTCAGGGTTCGACCGGTACCGAAATCGCGGGTAATAACGCGGTGGTGAATCAGGACGGCTTACTGGATGTGAGCGGCGGCGGTCACGGCATTGATATCACTGGTGATAGCGCCACTGTAATCAATAAAGGCAATATAACTGTCACGGATAAAGATTCGGTTGGTGTGCTGATTAACGGTGATCGAGCGACCTTTGCCAATACGGGTCATATTGACGTCAATAATTCAGCTACTGGCATGAGCATCACGACCAGCGAGGGGGCCATCTCCCAGGCAGGTAGCATGAATGTTGGTGACTTTTCAACAGGCATGGCGCTCAGTGGTAATAACAACAGTGTGACGTTGGCGGCGAAAGATCTGAACGTTATCGGGCAGAAGGCAACGGGCGTCAACATCTCTGGTGACAATAATGCCGTTGATATCACTGGTAACATTTTGGTAGATAAAGATCAAACCGCGACTAACGCGGTAGATTATTTTTACGAACCGTCTATTGGTGTGAACGTTAGCGGCAACAGTAACACTGTATCGCTAGACGGCAAGTTAACTGTGGTGGCTGACAGTGAACTTACCTCACGTATTTATGCTGACTTTGATGGAAGCCAGGAGAATATTTCCGGGCTTGTCGTATCTGGTGATGATAATACCGTGTATCTGAATGGTGGTATCCAGCTGGTTGGTGAAGAAAATCAATTGACTGATGGTTCTACCGTCGCATCAAATCGCAATGGCTATGGCAAAACACCAGTAATCACTGTTGATGGGAAGTCGTCTGTTTACCTGAACGGGGACTCCACGATTAATGGTGATTTACCTCTAGCCTATTCAGGGATGATTCGGTTGAAGAATAGCGCCATGATTGAGATCGGGGCGGATGCCACGATTAACATGCAGGTAGATATTTATGACCACTATGCGAGATCTGAATCCCAAATGATCTTTGTAGAGTCTGGTGCTGAGTTAGTCAATAAAGGTGATATTGATACTCGAAATATCGGTTTTGCCGCTATTTCTGGTGAAAATTCAACGGGAAGTAACAGTGGCAATATTACGCTTTCTCAGTACAACTATGGCTTGTTAGCAAATGCAGGAGTTGGCTATTTCACGACTAAAGGCGGTAGTGCGGTTAATAATGGTACGATTACTGCGAAAGTCATGGAACAAGAAAGTGTCATTAATTTGGGGGCGTCTCTGGGTCTGAATGAGGCGAACACTTTCTACTCTGATGCGAACAGTATGATGGGGCTTGATGCCTTTGATCACGGATACGTGTCCAATGAAAGCGGTGGCAGCATTGAGATGTATGGTCGCGGCAACGTTGGTATGTTGGCTATTGATGAGAGTACAGCAGAAAACGCTGGGCAAATTACACTGGATGCCCTGTGGGTTGATGCAGATGATACCACCACTTTGCGTAGCAATATTGGTAATGATGCCAGGAGCTATGGCGTTGGTATGGCCGTAGGTACAAATACTTACAGTGGGCCAAGAAAAAATGCTACGGCCGTTAATAAACAGGGTGGTGTAATAACGGTTTATAATGCTGGAATAGGTATGGCCGCCTACGGTGCCAGCAATACCGTGATTAACGAGGGTATCATCAATCTGGAGAAAAACGCTAACTACGATAGTAGTCTGGGAGCAGATTCTCTGATCGGTATGGCCGCCTATAAGAGTGGTACTGCCATTAATGAACAGTCTGGCGTAATTAATATCAATGCTGACAATGGGCAGGCGTTTTATAGTGATGGATCCGGTACTATTCTTAACTATGGAACGATTTGTGTTAACACTAATTGCCTGACGGGCAATGACTATAATGAGACTGACTCTTATACCTCGTTACTTTACACGGGTGGCGATGTAATCACTGCGCAGAATGAAACACAAAATCTGACCCAAAAAGCCTCGATTAACGACAAAAAAGAAGGCAATGTTGTTAACAGTGGTTCGCTTTCCGGTGCTGATATTGCGATTAGTAGCGGTGAATTAGTTAATACATCGACGGGTACTATTAATAATGCCATCATTATCAATGATGGAGAGTTAAGTAACGAAGGCTCTGTGGCGAAGGTGACGCTAAACGCAGGCACGTTCGGGAACACCGGTACGGTTAACTCGCGCATGTTCCAGACAGGAGGAACATTTAATAACCAGCAAGGTGGGGTCGTGCAAAACGGTGCTAACCTGAGTAAAACTGCAATCACCAATAACGAGGGTACCTGGTATCTCGGTGCCAGCAGTAGTAGTGATAGCAATAATGCCAGCATGATGGAGATTTATAATACTGCGGTGTTTAACAACAGCGGTGACTTCATTCTAAATAACAGCAGAAATGCTATTCACTTATATCAGTCTGGGTCGTTCTACAATACCGGTCATATGTTAATTTCTGGTGCTAACTATAGCGGTAACGCAATTAATTACTGGAACGCGAATAATAATGGACGGTTCATTAATAGTGGTACAGTTGATGTTACTGCAAAAGCGCTAGCGACCAGCGGTGTTGATGCCAGTACCAACCATGCATACTTCTGGAACCAAAATAGTGGTATAGTCAATTTTGATAAAGACAGCGGCGTTGCTGTGAAATTCACCCACAGTAATTATGTTGCACAGAATGATGGCACCATGAATATTAGCGGTAATAACGCTATTGCGATGGAAGGGAATAAAAATGCACAGTTGATTAACAACGGCACGATTAATCTTGGAGCACAAGGTACGACAGATACCGGTATGATAGGTATGCAGCTGGATAGCAGTGCGACGGCTGATGCGGTGATCGAGAATAATGGTACTATCAACATATACGCTAATAATTCCTTTGCGTTTAGTATGCTAAGTTCCGTAGGCCACCTCGTGAATAACGGTACGGTAACCATTGCAGATGGGGTGACGGGGTCCGGGCTGATTAAGCAAGGTAATAGCGTTAACATTGAAGGTGTCAATGGCAATAACGGCAATAATAGTGAAGTGCATTATGCTAATTACACACTGCCAGATGTGCCCGGCTCGTCAGTTTTCGTATCTACCGACAATGTTTCAGATAATGGAGGCCAGAACAACCTAAATGGCTATGTTGTGGGAACCAGTTCTGATGGCAGCGCAGGTAAGTTGAAAGTGAGCAATGCAAGCCTGAAGGGTGTTTCCGTTAACACTGGATTTACGTCAGGAACAAGTGCGACTTCTGTTACATTCGATAATGTGGTTCAAGGTAACAATCTTACGGATGCTGATACCATTACATCGACCTCTGTCGTGTGGAGCGCACAAGGTAACACCGATGCTAATGGCAACGTAGACGTCACGATGACCAAAAACGCCTATACGGATGTTGTGACGGATTCTTCAGTTAATAATGTCGCTCAGGTACTGGATACGGGTTACACCAATAACGACCTGTACACTAGTCTGAACGTAGGAACGACTGCTGAACTGAACAGTGCGCTGAAACAAATTAGCGGCAGCCAGGCAACAACGGTATTTAATGAAGCACGAGTGTTAAGTAACCGCTTCAGCATGTTGTCCGATGCAGCACCGGAAGTTGCAAACGGTCTGGCCTTCAACGTGGTAGCGAAAGGCGACCCGCGTGCTGAACTGGGTAACGACACACAGTACGACATGATGGCGCTGCGTAAATCTCTGACGCTGACTGAACATCAGAACCTGAGTCTGGAATACGGGATTGCTCGTCTGGAGGGTAATGGTTCAGATACCGCAGGCGATAACGGAGTGACAGGCGGTTACAGCCAGTTCTTCGGTCTGAAACACCAGATGGCCTTTGACAACGGTATGAACTGGAATAACGCCCTGCGTTATGATGTGCACCAGCTCGACAGCAGTCGCTCGATAGCTTACGGCGACGTCAACAAAACCGCTGATGCTAATGTGAAACAACAGTACCTGGAGTTCCGTAGTGAAGGAGCAAAAACCTTTGAGCTGCGTGAAGGGCTGAACGTCACTCCATATGCCGGGGTTAAACTGCGTCACACACTGGAAGGTGGCTATCAGGAACGCAATGCGGGTGACTTTAACCTGAGCATGAACAGCGGCAGCGAAACGGCGGTGGACAGCATCGTTGGGCTGAAACTGGACTATGCAGGGAAAGAAGGCTGGAGTGCGAACGCCACGCTGGAAGGTGGGCCGAATCTGAGCTATGTGAAAAGTCAACGTACTGCGAGTATTTCGGGCGCTGGAAGCCAACGTTTTAACATTGACGATGGTCAGAGTGGCGGTGGTTTCAACAGCCTGGCGACGATGGGTGTGAAATACAGCAGCCAGGAAAGTGCGTTGCAGGTAGATGCATTCCACTGGAAAGAAGACGGCATCAGTGATAAAGGTGTGATGCTAAACTTCAAGAAAACGTTCTAATTTTTAGCATGTAATACATAAACCGCAACGCTGATACAGGTTGCGGTTTTTTTATTGCCGGATGCGGTGCTTGACGTGTCTTAACCTTTCTGGGGTTTCGTGTCTTTCAGGGCAACAGTACAACTCATCCCGCAATCTTGTTTACACCCTCGCATTATTTATCTCTATTCATTTCTATACTGATTTTTCTTAATCCGTTTTATTACAGGGCAGGGTGCGATGAGCAGCAACACATTTACTCTCGGTACAAAATCCGTTAACCGTCTTGGTTATGGCGCGATGCAACTGGCTGGTCCTGGGGTTTTTGGCCCCCCAAGAGATCGCCACGTCGCTATAACCGTGCTGCGCGAGGCGCTGGCATTGGGCGTCAATCATATTGATACCAGCGACTTTTATGGTCCGCACGTCACCAATCAGATTATCCGCGAAGCGCTTTATCCGTACTCTGACGACCTGACAATTGTCACTAAAATTGGTGCGCGGCGTGGAGAGGACGCTTCCTGGTTACCCGCATTTTCTCCGGCAGAGCTGCAAAAAGCGGTACACGATAATCTACGTAATCTCGGCCTGGACGTACTGGATGTGGTTAACCTGCGCGTTATGATGGGGGATGGTCATGGCCCAGCGGAAGGATCGATTGAGGCCAGCCTGACAGTGCTGGCGGAGATGCAACAACAAGGCCTGGTAAAACATATTGGCCTGAGTAACGTCACACCGACGCAGGTTGCAGAGGCGCGAAAGATTGCCGAAATCGTCTGCGTGCAGAACGAATACAACATTGCCCACCGTGCTGATGACGCAATGATTGATGCTTTGGCTCGTGATGGCATTGCCTACGTGCCATTCTTTCCGCTCGGGGGCTTTACGCCGCTGCAATCCTCCACGCTTTCCGATGTTGCTACGAGCCTGGGTGCAACACCAATGCAGGTGGCGCTGGCGTGGCTGTTACAACGTTCACCGAATATTTTGTTGATTCCTGGAACATCTTCTGTTGCGCATTTACGGGAGAATATGGCTGCTGAAAAATTGCATCTTTCTGAGAAAGTGTTGTCTACGTTGGATGGTATTTCGCGAGAATAACGAATATACAAAAGGGAAAGATGCATTTCCCTTTTGTTTCTTTTTTAATGGCATGGAGTGCATATGTTTAAGGCCAGGATTTGCGGCTGGATAATCAGTGAAAAGGCGATGGATTCATTGATTCGTACAGTGATAGATGGTATCTCACTGATATCCAGACGGTAATCAAACAGATGTGTAGGGCATTCATCCACCACATCTTGATATATTCCGAATTTACGTTGATGCTGCGCGTTGTGATATCTCCGCCGTCGGAATTGATGCACCATAGAGCAAACTGAATATCACGGAATGATAAATGACGCTCTACCAGATAAAACCGCTCTTTCAGTCGCTGTTAAGGCCGACGATGTTTTGGCTTTATAAGCACCATGTTACAGCGAATCACATCACTCTTGCTGCACTGGCGCTTTCTCTTCTTACCGGATTGCTGTTGGTGTTGGTGGCACAACCCATCCTCTTTTTGCTATTGCCCATCGTGCTTTTTATCCGTATGACGCTCAATGCGCTGGATGGCATGTTGGCGCGTGAGTGCAATCAGAAAACACGTCTGGGGGCGATTTTGAATGAAACTGGCGATGTTATTTCCGATATTGCGCTCTATTTACCGTTTTTATTTTTACCGGAAAGTAACGCATCACTCGTAATACTCATGTTATTTTGCACCAT
>SKDZ01001098.1_pt1 | contig 10693 bp, 9 predicted proteins | sample 4826551 | NCBI WGS metagenome assembly SKDZ01 (sample SAMN11008822, study PRJNA524170) | human gut metagenome | biome: Human fecal sample; material: Feces; isolation source: fecal sample from pouch patient p12, p15 | host: Homo sapiens | place: Israel: Tel-Aviv | collected 2016-02-02 | reverse complement strand
TTTTATTTGATGTGGGATATTCAGATTTAATCATAAAAAATGCCTCTGCAATGAATATCGACATAAGTAGGATTGATACAATTGTTTTTTCTCATGGGCATAACGATCATACCTGGGGGCTAAATCATTTAGTTCAATATTATGACCGGATAAATTTCATTCCTGAAAGAAAGATAAACTTAATCTGTCACCCAGATGCATTAACCCCAAAATACTTTGATGCAAAAGCCATCGGGATAAACTACAGATTCGATCAAAATGATCCCTTTTTTGACAAAATTTGCAGCAAAAAACCTTATCCACTCACTGAAAACATTATCTTCCTCGGTCAAATACCAAGGGACAATAAATTTGAGATGCTGACACCGGTAGGCCAAACGGTGGATGATAAAAGCGAAATTACAGATGATTACGTTATGGATGATTCTGCGCTGGCAATAAAAACAGAAGATGGACTGGTGGTAGTCACAGGCTGTTCTCACGCGGGAATAGCTAACATTATTGAATATGCAAAACAGGTTACCGGAGAAAAACACATTGTTTCGGTCATTGGCGGGTTCCATTTGCAAAATGCTGATGAAGATCGCCTCATGCAGACAGGGGATTACCTTAAAGTATTGTCCCCAGACTCCGTCTATCCGTGCCATTGTACCGATCTTGCGGCGAAGGTTAGCCTGGCGCGTTTTATCAAAATTAACGAGGTCGGCGTTGGATTAACGCTGAATTTTTCTGCCACCGGGAAATAAATGTGAAAGCGCGCAGATGACAGCGCCTCTGAATGCCATCTGCGCCGGCGCCAACCCGACGCTAGCGAGCAAAACCTGCGACGCCCTGTCGCAAAAAGCGGGCCGCTGCTGAGCCTTTGCGCAGAAGAAGGCCGCTAACTGCGCATTTAGTCACTTTTTCTGCCGTTTTACCGCGGTCGCTTAGTTCAGTGACCGCACCTGCTGATAAGAATTGAGCCGTTCCCGCAGCGAGGTGAGCCAGACATCCGGCTCCTGACGGCAGATTTCGGTGAGGATCGGCGTCAGCACCAGCTCGGCTTCATGGAAGTCGGTCCACTCCGGCGGCTCCAGTGAAAAAGGATCGTTCATCAGCCAAATCACCATCGGCGTCCAGGCGCGCGGATCCAGTTGCAGATAATCCTGACAGCGCATCATATCTCGGGTCCGCGCCTCATCGGGGACGACATCCTTTCCCACCGCGGCGCTACTCATTGCCAGTACTGTTATTCCTGCCATTAGATGTTTCCAAACCCATTTTCGCCAGAAGGCGCGTTTTTCTTTCGCCATTGTTATTATTTTACCTGCCAGTTGTCGCCGGACGATATTCCCGAGAACTCACCTTAATAAGAGCAGATTAATCGTTTGCATTTTTTTTAACAGCAGACCGCGCTGAAGCAAGTGAACGCCCGTTCCTACAGCTGTCATCCAGCTATGCAAATATATTCGTCTGGCTCAGCTCCACAATATTTCCCTGGCCCAAAACGATTTGTGTTACAATTACGCCTTATAACGGCATCGATAAAAATAACCCCCGCCGCACCTGCACCAGGCATCGCCCTTCTTTTTTCATATCAGGATTTACGCCCCCATGAATGCGATAATCATTGACGATCATCCATTGGCACGTATCGCCATTCGCAACCTTCTCGACAGCAACGGTATTACCGTCGCGGCAGAGCTCGACAGCGGCGCTCATGCCGTGCAGACCGCGGAAAGCATGCAGCCTGACCTGCTCATCGTCGACGTCGATATTCCGGAGCTCAGCGGTATCGAGGTGCTGGAGCAGCTGCGCAAACGCCGCTACCAGGGAACAATCATCATCATTTCCGCTAAGAATGAACTGTTCTACGGCAAACGCAGCGCCGACTGCGGAGCAAATGGTTTTGTGAGTAAAAAAGAGGGAATGAATAATATCCTCGCCGCAATCGAAGCAGCCAATAATGGCTACAGCTATTTCCCCTTTTCACTGGAACGCTTCTGCACCCACGGCATCACCGATCAGGACCGGCTGGATACGCTGTCAACGCAGGAGATGAAGGTGTTCCGCTATATTCTCAGCGGCGTCGACTACACCACCATCGGCAGCAAAATGAATATCAGCAATAAAACGGTAAGTACCTATAAGGTCCGTCTGATGGATAAATTAGGCTGCAGCACCCTGCTTGAGCTATATGACTTTGCGCAACGCAATAAAATAGGGTGATGGCATGGCGGTTCGTCTTATTTTATCCGTCGTTGTCGGGCTGGCGCTGAGCCTCTCGCCTGCCGCGTATGCCATGAAACAGCTGGAGCTGAAGAGCCATTCTCATATCGCGGCGATCGATATCCCGCTTAGCGGTAAGGAGAAAGCATGGCTGGCGGCGCAGCCGACGCTGACCGTCGGGACCTGGCTTCCCGAGAGGACGCCCATCGTCTATGACGGCGACGAGAAAAGTTATCAGGGCATTAACGCCGACTATCTAGCGCTGATGGCGCACAGCCTCGGACTGAAGGTGATTATCCGCCAGTATGACACCGAGCAGCAGGCGCTCACCGCCCTGGCCGACCGCCAGGTGGATACCCTGCTCACTCAGGTGGCGCACCGGGATGCGCTCGCCCCGGGCCTGGATCAATCCGCGCCGCTGCTTAAAACCTGGCCGACGCTGGTCACCTCGCTGAAATCCCCTCTGCCGCCGCTGACCACTGACCGCCGCGTCACGCTGGCCTGCACCCGCGATTGCGCTTTTTTCGATATTATTCAGCAGGCGTTTCCCAACGCCAAAATCACCCTTTATGATAGCGACTATCAGGCTCTCGCCTCGGTGGTCAGCGGCGAGAATCAGTATTTTATCGGCAACAACATCACCACTGGCCACTGCATCTCGAAATATTTCTCGCAATCGCTGGTTATCGCGCACTATTTTCGTCAGCAGGAGCAACACAACCGCTTTGTCACCCGTGACGATCGGCCAGAGTTGCATCAACTCTTCGACCGTTTTATCCATGCCGTCGACAGCGACACCGCGATGCGGATCATGCAAAACTGGCTCAACCGTGGCGATCTGTCGTTTCTCAATACCCCGCTTACCTTTAGCCCCGAAGAGCAGCGCTGGCTGCAGAAGCATCGTCGCGTCCGCCTGCTGGTGAACCCCTATTTTCCGCCATTTACCCTGGTGGATAACGAGGATGAACTGCGCGGCATCATGGCCGATATGCTGAATATTGTCTCACTCCAGACCGGCCTGCAGTTTGACCCTATTCTGGTGCGCAACCGTCAGGCTCTGGCAAAGCGCATGGAAAAAGAGGACTGGGCGATCATGCCCGCCGCCACCCTGACCCCACAGCCGCAGGCCTACGTCACCCTCAGCGATCCGCTCATTAACGTGGCCTTTGTGCTGGTCGCCCGCGGCAGCGCCCCCGATCAGCATCTGCTGACGCGCTCGGCGCGGATCGCCCTGCCGGTCGGGCCTATCGCCGCCCATGATCTGAAAGCGCGTTTTCCGCTGATTAACTGGGTGGAAACGGATAACGTTGGCGTCGCCATGAAGATGGTAGAGGAAGGCGAAGTGGATGCCGCCGTAGCCTCGGAGCTTTCCGCCCGCTATATGATCGACCACTACTATCCACAGGGTCTGCACTACACCCGCATTGATGGACTCCCCGTCGCGGCCATTCGGCTGGCCATCCCGCGCGATGAACCGGTGCTGGCCGCCATTCTTAACAAAGCGCTGCAGGTTATTCCGCCACGGGATATTCTGCAGATGACCGAGAAGTGGTCGAAAATCTCCAGTCAGCAAATAGAGAACTGGAGCCAGTACAGCCGCCAGTTTTACCAGCTGATCGCCTTTGCGCTGGTGCTGATCGCCATCAGCCTCGGCTGGGGACTCTCTCTGTGTCGGGAAGTGCGCAAACGTAAAGACTCCCAGCAGCGGCTCGAGGAGGAGCTGGCGCAGAAGGAGGCCCTCTCCTGTGCGCTGGAGCGCGAAAAAGACAAAGCGATTCAGGCGACAAAAGCCAAGAGCCGCTTTCTGGCCAGCATGAGCCACGAGCTGCGCACGCCGGTGAGCGCCATCGTCGGCTTTCTGGAGCTGCTGGCGAAACCTGAGCTGAACGTCGGCCAGCGTAAAGAGGCGATCGAGCTGGCGGGGTCGACGGCGCAAACCCTGCTGGGACTTATCTGCAATATTCTTGATATCGACAAGATTGAATCGGGAAAATACCAGGTTACCCCGCAGTGGAGCGATGTCGCACAGTTAGTGTCGCAGCAGTGTCATACCTTCGACGCGCTGGCGCAGCAAAAGGGCATCGATCTGCACTACCATAATGCGCTGCAGGAAGGGACCATGCTGTGGGTCGACCCGCAGGCGCTACGGCAAATCCTCAATAATCTCATCGGCAATGCGCTGAAGTTTACCGTCGAAGGCGCAATTCAGGTCTCCTGCCGGCTGACGCCGGCGAATGAGACACAGGGAGAGCTGGCCCTCATGGTTAGCGACAGCGGCTGCGGGATCAGTGAAGCAGAGCAGGCCACCCTCTTCCACCGCTATGCCCAGGCGCGCCAGGGACGCCAGCAGACCGGCTCCGGACTGGGGCTGGTCATTTGCAAAGAGCTGGTTGCGCTGATGCAGGGTCGCCTGGAGATGGTCAGCCGTCCGGGCGTGGGGACCACTTTCACCATCACGCTGCCGGTCAAGGCGAGCCGCTGCGCGATCCACGCGCCGCAGGCGTCGCCCGCCAGACCGCAGGCTCTACCCGGGCTGGCGATACTGATAGCGGACGATCACCCCACCAACCGGCTACTGCTCAAGCGCCAGCTCAGCACTATCGGCTATAGCGTCGATGAAGCCTGCGACGGTGAAGAGGCAGAGAATAAGCTCGCCAGCAAACATTACGATCTGCTGATAACGGACCTCAATATGCCGAAGAAAGATGGCCTGGCGCTGGCGGCCTCACTACGCCGTCGCTATCCGGGCCTGGTAATTTGGGGCGTGACTGCCAGCGCGCTGCCGCAATCGCGGGAGGCGTGTCTGGCCAGCGGCATGAATATGTGTCTGTTTAAGCCGGTGTCGGTCCAGACGCTGAGTCATGAGCTCAGCCGTTTAGCGGTGGGCCGCGCATCACCTCACGCTACCCGGCACCTGAAGCTCAGCGTGCTGAGCGAGAATACGGGGGGAGACCAGGCGCTGATGAATGAGATGCTGGAGACGTTCCGCGATGCGTCGGCCGCGGATTTACAGGCTGCCGGACAGGCAATCGCCCGGCATGAGCCGCAGATCTTTCTGCGGGCGCTGCACCGTCTGCACGGTTCAGCACAAATTCTGGGGATTACTGCGCTACAACAACTGTGCGCCCCTTTTGAGGCAAAGCGGCCTGATTCGCTGACGCCGGCAAGCTGTCTGGAGGTGGTACAGCGCATCACCGGCGTCATGCGCGAGATCGATGGCGAAATCGACGCCCTGATCGGCCGCTAGCCGTTCCGCTCGGGCAGTCCGCCTGCCCGAGCGTTAAGGGGACATCCTTGTCAGTTTTTTCCTCTGCGCTCTCTCAGGGTGGAACAAGTATCAGTTGCCTGCCACCAGCATCTCGCTATCCACCACAATGCCCTCTTCAGCGCCCTTCAGCACCAGATTCGCTTCGTAATATTTACCGGCTTTCAGCAGTTCTTGCGCCTGCGCTACCGCCTTACGGGTCTGGTTAAGCGGCATCAGATACTGGTTCTCAATCACGCCAATACCGGCCAGACGCAGGGTATCGATAGCCCCTTTCTGATCGCCTTTCGCCAGCTTTTCGTTGGCGGATTGGATAGCGCTCTCTTTTTCCGGCGTGGCCACATAGTCTTCAGACAGGGCGATAGAGGCGTTAATGATCACATAGCGATCGGCGATCATTTTGGCTTTAGCATCAGTTTTCACAAACTTCGCCCAGCTGGCATCATCGGCGGCCAGCAGCGCGGCGGCGTCGTCTGTCAGTTTTTTGGCGCTATCCGGCTGGCCATGGAACAGCGCCAGACGGGCGAACTGGATGTCGCGCATCGCATTCGCGCCCTGCACCGCCACCTGCAGCACATCGGCGGCTTCTTTCTGTACCTGCGTCGTGGCTGCCGCGGCTGGCGCTGCCGTCGCGCTATCTGTTGCCCATACCGGAGAGGTACTCATCATGGTTGCCAGCAGGCTCGCCAGAATGACTTTTTTCATCGTTGACTCCTGATTAAAATCGGTAAGCATCACCAAACGCAGCCAGCTTAAAAAATATCGCGGGCATTGAGAATCAGAGCCCGGAAGTAATATTGCGGGCCTGGTCTGACAGCTGTCAGACCAGGCGTATAAAGTGACCTCGGCGCTCTTATTTACGCCTGCCGATCGCGCGGCCTACTATTTTCCTCAGACCTTTCTTTTGGCCCGCTGAATAAACCCTCACGCTTTTTATTCAGCGTCAGGCCGCCAACCGGGATCTGCGGAGCAATTATGTTTATGTTTAGCCATTACACCTTAAATGCGTTTAGCCCACGCGTCTTCATTCGATATAAACGGCATGCCTGCCTGATGGCGGTATTGCTGTTTATCTGCGGAGCCTGTTGTCTGGCCTGGCCGTTGGTCGCCGGCTGGTATCTCGCCACAGTAATCGGCATGTTATTGATGATCTGCGGCTTCTATTCGCTGTACAGCCTGATTGTCTTCCGCCAGCAGCACTGGAAATCACGCCTGGTGGCGCTGATCTTCGCCATCGCCTGGATCGTGCTCGGCCTGAGCTTTGTCATCAATCCCCTCAACGGTATGAGCAGTCTGGCCATTTTATTTGGCTTTTTATTTGTTCTCGGCGGTATTTCCCGCATCGTTAACGGATGTCAAACCCGCAAACAAAGCGGCGCTGGCTGGAATATTTTTATCGGCCTGTTGGATTTACTTATCGCCTGCCTGTGGCTGGCCATGAACCCGCAGCAAAGCTGGTTATTTATTACCGCCTTTATCGGCGTTGAAATGATATTTAGCGCCATCGGCTTGTTGGTCCTGCGCAATAAAATGAAGCACGCTCAGGCTTAAGCCCTATTTTGTCACTGGAGAAGAAAATGAATTTACCTAAAGCACTCGTATTGACCGTGGCGGCTACCACATTCTGTCTGATGACCAGCCCGGCGTTCGCGGTTGAGGAAACCACGCCGCAGAATATGACCTGTCAGGAATTTATGGATATGAACCCAAAAAGCATGACCCCGGTGGCCTTCTGGGTAGTGAATCGCAACACCGACTTTAGCGGCGGCGACTATGTTGACTGGCATGAAGTCGAGACCGTTTCGGTACCGAAAATGCTGCAGGAGTGCCACAAGAACCCCGCCGCTAAACTTGGCGATCTCAGCGCGGTCATCAAAAAATAACCCCCCCGGCATCAGGCCGGGGAAACCCGCCGCGCTGCGGCGGGTCCCGCTTTACTCATCGATACCGCATTCGCACGGCAGATGGCGGCCGATAAGCTTGCGATACAAAAACGCCCCGATAATCGCCCCCACCACCGGCGCCAGCAGCGGCACCAGAAAGTAAGGGATCGCCAGCCCACCGGTAAAGGCGATCGAGCCCCACCCGGCCAGACTGGTAAACAGTTTTGGGCCGAAGTCGCGCGCCGGATTCAGCGCAAAGCCGGTTAGCGGCCCCATCGACGCGCCGATCACGGCGATCAGCAAGCCAATCAGCAACGGCGCCAGCGGCCCGCGCGGAATTCCGTTGCCATCGTCGGTCAGGGCCATGATCATCGCCATCAGGATTGCCGTGATGGTGGTCTCCACGGCAAACGCTTGTATAAAAGTGATATGTGGATGCGGGTACGTGGAAAAGACCCCGGCCAGGTTAAGACTGGCGGCAGTGCCGCGCACGATATGCTGACTCTGTTCAAGATCGAGAAACAGCTGGCGATAGAGCCCATACACCAGCGCGGCGGCGCAGAAGGCCCCGGCCGTCTGGGCAACAATAAACGGCAGCACCTTGCGGCGTTCAAAACAGGCGAACAGCCACAGGGCAATGGTCACCGCCGGATTAAGGTGCGCGCCGGAGACACCGGCCGTCAGGTAGATGGCCATGGCGACGCCAAGGCCCCAGATAATACTGATCTCCCACTGACCAAAGCTGGCCCCGGCGACCCGCAGCGCAGCGACGCAGCCCGCGCCGAAGAAAATGAGCAATCCGGTGCCAAGAAACTCGGCCACGCACTGCCCGGTTAAGGTAGAAGTCTGGTTCATTATCGGCATCCTGAAATAGCACGTTAAAGAGAGAGGCTGGCGCGAGCGCCCGTTTAATTCGCCTGACCGGCCAGTAGCAGCCCGGTGGCGACCGCATTGCGCGGCCCTTCTGTTCCCCGAATATTGCCCTGCCCGGCGACCACGCCATAGTGCGACAAGGCTTCCGTGATAAGCTGCGGGATCTCAAAGTCCAGCGATGAGCCGCCCACCAGCACCACAAAGGCGATATCGCGAATGGAACCGCCGGGTGAGACCTGGCGCAGCGCGCGCAGGCAGTTTGTGACAAACACTTTCTCTTTCGCCTGCCGGCGCACGAGACGAATTTTTTCCAGCGGGCTGGCGTTATCGATCGGCACCAGTTCGCCCTCCTTGATGTACACCACTTTGGCGAACACCGCCGGGCTGAGGGCTTCCCGAAAGAACTCCACCGCGCCATTCTCGTGACGAATACTGAACAGGCTTTCCACTTTGGCCAGCGGGTATTTTTTTATCGCTTCCGCCAGCGAAAGATCCTCGAGGCCCAGCTCGGTTTTAATCAACAGGCTGACCATATTCCCAGCCCCGGCGAGATGGACCGCCGTTATCTGCCCCTCCGCGTTGACGATCGCCGCATCCGTCGAGCCGGCGCCGAGGTCGAGGATCGCCAGCGGCGCCGCACAGCCGGGAGTGGTTAACGCCCCGGCGATGGCCATGTTGGCCTCCACGCCGCCCACCACCACCTTGGTCTGCAGTCGGGCGCTCAGTTCGCGGGCGATAACCTGCATTTGCAGACGATCCGCTTTCACCATCGCCGCCATCCCGACGGCATTCTCCATGGCGCACTCGCCGGCCATCCCGCCCTGCACCTTGCGCGGAATAAACGTATCCACCGCCAGCAGATCCTGGATGTATATCGCGCTCATCTCATGGCCGGTCAGGGACGCCATTACCTTGCGCACCCGCTCAAGCATGCCGCCGGCGTGGGTGCCCGGTTCGCCGCGGATGTCGCGTACCGGAGCGCAGGCGCTCATCGCCTGCATGATGGCTTCCGCGCCCTCGGCGACATCGGCCTCTCCGCGGCGCTTTTCGCCGCCAATGTAGAGGTTGCCCGCCGGGATCACCCGCGACTGCACATCCCCCTGCGGGGTCTTGAGCACCACCGCGGAACGGTTGCCAATCAGGGCGCGGGCGATGGGGACGATGGCCTGGGTCTCTTCCGGGCTTAGCCCGAAGAAGGTGGCGATCCCGTAGGGATTCGACAGGATCCGCACCACCTGGCCCGGCGCGGCCACTTCCACCGCCGCCATCACCCCCTCGGGGACCTGCTCCAGCAGCGTCACTTCATCTACCACCGGCAGGGTTTTACGCAGGCGGTTGTTCACCAGCACGCCGTCGTCCTTTTTGAGGATCGCCGCCACCACGTTGATCCCCCGGTCGAGCGCCTCATTGAGCCACCACACGGCGTCAAGGAAATCGACGGCGTCGTCAATCAGTACGATCCACCCCTCGGCATACTGCGCCGCCGGCAGCGTCGCCAGCCGCCCGAGGGCGATAGTCGTCCCCACGCCAACGCCCACCCCGCCCGGCGTCTGCGGGTTATGACCGATCATGGTCGATTCGGTGATAATGGTCTCGGTGATGGTCTCCATCGCCACATCGCCAATCACCGGCGCGGCTTCGTTAAGATAGATGCGAGAGACATCGCTCATCGACCACGGTGTTTTCGCCAGGGCCTGCTCCAGCGCGGCGAGGGTCCCGGCGATATTGTCCCGCGTCCCTTTCATGCCCGTCGTCGCGACGATCCCGCTGGCAACAAACGCCCTCGCCTGCGGGTCGTCGGACGCCAGCGCCACCTCGGTGGTGGCGTTGCCGATATCAATCCCGGCTATTAACGGCATGCTGACCTCCGCTTAGCTTCCTTTACGCAGCTTATGCCGCTGCTGATACACTTCCGCCGACTCCCGGACAAAGGCGGCATTCACTGTCGCATGCCAGGTGTGCTCCAGCTCGTCGGCGATCGCCAGCAGCTCCGCCTGCGAGGAGCGGAACGGGCGCAGCGCGTTATAGATAGCCAGAATGCGCTCGTCAGGAATGGCGATAAGCTCCGCCGCGCGGCGGAAATTGCGCGCCACCGCATGGCGCTGCATCTGCTCGGCAATCTGCGCCTGGTACTCAAGGGTCTGGCGGGAGATCCGCACATCCTGCGGGCCCACCTCGCCAGAGAGCACCTTCTCGAGGGTAATATCGGTCAATGGTTTGCCGGTAGGCGTCAGGATATGCTCCGGGCAGCGGGTGGCTAACGGATAATCCTGCACGCGCATGGTTTTCTCGCTCATGGTCACTCCCTTACTAAGTCGACGTGCAGGGTGACGGGCTCGGCGTCCTGCACCACATGTTTGGTCTCTTTGATATGAAATAGCGCGGCTTTGGCCATAAATTTCGGCCGCACCATCTGATCGTTCACCACTGGCACCGGCGAAGGCGACTCTTTGCGCGCATAGCG
>SKDZ01001084.1_pt1 | contig 10806 bp, 11 predicted proteins | sample 4826551 | NCBI WGS metagenome assembly SKDZ01 (sample SAMN11008822, study PRJNA524170) | human gut metagenome | biome: Human fecal sample; material: Feces; isolation source: fecal sample from pouch patient p12, p15 | host: Homo sapiens | place: Israel: Tel-Aviv | collected 2016-02-02 | reverse complement strand
CCCTTAAATATAAAGCTCTTAGCGGTGTTTTATTATCTCAATTAATAACAAGTTTTACTATAAGAAAACTAAATAGCTTGACATATTGAAGAAAAGCATTTATTATGGGAGAGTGAATTTATTGTAGGAAGTCAGTAATTTAGACCAAACATTAGTTCAATTTCCACTTTCTAATCACTAAATCCTCTATGAACTGTATAACATTTTATAGATAGTGGATATTTAAAAATAGATAAATAGGAATATTAATTATGCCAACTTCAACTAAAACTAAAACTAGTACAAAGAAAAAAACAACACGAAAGAAAGTGACTCCTGGGAAAAATCTCGTAATTGTCGAATCGCCTGCTAAAGCCAAAACAATTGAAAAATATCTTGGACGAAACTATAAAGTTGTTGCTTCTGTCGGTCATATTCGTGATTTAAAAAAATCAACGATGTCTGTTGATATCGAGAATGATTATGAACCACAATATATCAATATTCGAGGTAAGGCACCTCTAATCAACTCACTCAAAAAAGAAGCCAAAGCTGCCAAAGCTGTCTATCTCGCGAGTGACCCGGACCGTGAAGGAGAAGCAATTTCATGGCACTTAGCTCACATCTTGAATCTTCCACTCGAAGAAAAAAACCGTGTGGTCTTCAACGAAATTACTAAAGACGCCGTAAAAAACGCCTTTAAGGAACCACGTCAAATTGATGTAGATTTGGTTGATGCCCAACAAGCACGTCGCGTTCTTGACCGCCTAGTTGGATATTCAATCAGTCCAATTCTTTGGAAAAAGGTCAAAAAAGGACTTTCTGCAGGTCGAGTTCAATCGATTGCTTTAAAATTAATCGTTGACCGCGAAAATGAAATTAATGCCTTTATCCCAGAAGAATACTGGTCAATTGATGGGGAATTCAAAAAAGGAACCAAGAAATTTAAAGCTTCATTTTGGGGAATTGATGGAAAAAAACATCCATTAAAAAATAACGAAGATGTTATTAAAGTGATGGAGCGTTTAGACGGTCCTGATTTCAATGTCGATAAAGTTGAAAAGAAAGAACGTCGTAGAAATTCACCACTCCCTTATACAACAAGTTCAATGCAACAAGATGCAGCAAATAAGCTTAAATTTCGTACCCGTAAAACAATGATGGTTGCCCAACAGCTTTATGAAGGATTGACACTCGGAAGTCAAGGACATCAAGGTCTGATTACCTATATGCGTACCGACTCAACACGTATTTCTCCAGTCGCACAAAGTGCAGCTCATAGCTATATTGCGGAACAATTTGGCGAAAAGTACAGCAAGCACGGTTCAAAAGTTAAGAATGCCTCTGGTGCTCAAGATGCCCACGAAGCCATTCGACCTTCAAATGTCTTTAATACACCTGAGTCCATTGCTAAATATTTGGACAAAGACCAATTAAAACTCTATACACTTATTTGGAATCGTTTTGTTGCTAGCCAAATGGTTGCAGCCATTTTTGATACTGTGAAAGTGAACCTTTCACAAAATGGTGTCATTTTTATCGCCAATGGTTCACAGGTCAAATTCGACGGTTATCTTAGAATCTACAACGACTCCGATAAATCAAATATGCTTCCAGAAATGGAAGAAAACGAGACAGTGAAAAAAGCAAATGTTAAACCAGAACAACACTTCACACAACCACCGGCTCGATATTCTGAAGCAACACTCATTAAAACATTAGAAGAAAACGGTGTAGGCCGTCCCTCAACCTATGCTCCAACCTTAGAAACAATTCAAAAACGCTATTATGTAAGATTATCAGCAAAACGATTTGAACCTACGGAACTTGGAGAAATCGTTAACAAGTTGATTGTTGAATTTTTCCCTAACATTGTTAATACCGAATTCACTGCCGAAATGGAAAAAGATCTTGATCAGGTTGAAGAAGGAAAACGCCAATGGATTGAGGTTGTTGACCAATTCTACAAACCTTTTGCTAAAGAACTTGAAAATGCTGAAGAAGGTATGGAGAAGATTCAAATCAAGGATGAACCCGCTGGTTTTGATTGTGATGTGTGTGGAAGTCCAATGGTCATTAAATTAGGACGTTTCGGTAAGTTTTATGCTTGTAGTAACTTCCCAGATTGCCGAAATACCAAGGCTATCGTGAAAGAAATTGGCGTAAAATGTCCACTTTGTCATGAAGGAAACATCATTGAACGTAAAACTAAGAAAAATAGAATTTTCTATGGTTGTGACCGCTATCCTGAATGTGAATTTACAAGCTGGGACAAACCAATTGGACGTGATTGTCCTAAATCTGGTCATTTTCTCGTTGAAAAGAAAGTTCGTGGTGGTGGTAAACAAGTCGTGTGTTCAAATGACGAGTGTGACTATCAAGAAGAAAAACAAAAATAAAAGGCGCAATAGCGCTTTTTTATTATATTAATCAATGGTAAAATTCAATAAAATTAGATATAATTGGGACTATGAGAAAAACACATATTAATGTTATCGGAGCAGGCCTTGCCGGCTCTGAAGCCGCTTATCAAATTGCTAAACGCGGTATCCCAGTAAAAATTTACGAAATGCGCGGTCTTAAACAGACCCCTCAACATAAAACAGACAAATTTGCTGAACTTGTTTGTTCAAATTCTCTTCGTGGAGCCGCAATAACCAACGCGGTTGGGCTCCTCAAAGAAGAAATGAGAAGACTCGACTCAGTAATTATTAAAGCTGCTGAATACACTCAAGTTCCTGCTGGTGGAGCTCTAGCCGTGGACAGAGAAGGTTTTTCTGATTTTGTTACTAGAGAAGTATCTAATCACCCATTAGTTGAGGTTATTCGTGAAGAAATCACTGACATTCCTCAAGATGAATTGACGATTATTGCAACCGGTCCCTTAACTTCTGACAGCTTAGCAAATAAAATCCGTGAATTTAATGGCGCTGATGGTTTTTACTTTTATGATGCGGCAGCTCCAATCATTGATGCTAATTCGATAAACTTTGATAAAGTTTATAAAAAATCACGTTATGACAAGGGTGAAGCCGATTATATTAACTGTCCAATGACTAAAGAAGAATTTCAAGCTTTTCAAGAAGCCTTGATTTCTGCAGAAGAAGCTCCTCTCAATTCTTTTGAGGATTTAAAAGTCTTTGAAGGCTGTATGCCCATTGAAGAAATGGCTAAACGTGGCTATAAAACAATGCTGTTTGGTCCCATGAAACCTGTTGGACTGGAATACCCAGATGAATACAAAGGTCCTAGAGATGGCGAATTTAGAACACCTTATGCAGTTGTTCAACTTCGCCAAGATAATGCCTCCGCCTCCTTATATAATATTGTCGGATTTCAAACTCACTTAAAGTGGGGAGAACAAAAACGAGTTTTTCAAATGATTCCAGGACTCGAAAATGCTGAATTCGTTCGCTACGGTGTAATGCATCGAAATTCTTATATGGATTCCCCTAATCTTCTTAAACAAACATTTCAATCACGTAAACAAGAAAATCTCTTTTTTGCTGGGCAAATGACAGGAGTAGAAGGATATGTTGAATCGGCTGCCTCTGGCTTAGTTGCTGGGATCAATGCGGCTAAACTTTTTAATGATGAAGAAGTGGTGATTTTCCCTAAAACAACTGCAATTGGAAGCCTCCCTTACTACATTACCCATACTGATAGCAAACATTTCCAACCGATGAATGTCACTTTTGGAATTGTTGAGGAGTTAGATGGCCCACGGATTCGTGATAAGAAAGAACGCTATACAAAAGTTGCTGAACGTTCGTTAAATACTTTAACAGATATCATCTCAAAAGAAAATTTAGCATAATATATAAAAAAACGCTTGAAGCTTATCAAGCGCTTTTTTATATATTACTTTAAAGACTATCTAAGGCATTTTTTTGCTCTTCATTAATGATATGCGTATAGAGGTCGGTTACCTGAGTTGAAGCATGACCTAGCTGATTACTCACCAACACCTGCGAATTTGTCTGAGCGTAAAGCCGAGTTGCAAGAGTATGTCTTAGTTTGTGAGGTGTTACCCTAACTTTAAAAGCTTGTGAATATTTAGCGACTAACTTTTCAACACTAGACGGATCGATTCGACTGGCTATATCACGATAAAGAGTGACAAAAAATGCAGTATCTTTGGCAGTTGTTTTATAACGTTGACTGCGCACCTCTAAATAGCGCTCAAAATAAGTTTTGGCAAAAGGAGCAAAAGGAACAGCATCCCTTTTACCTCCCTTACGAGTAACTTCAACAATCATAGTGTTAAGATTTAAATCTCTTAAATCAACATTAACTGCCTCAGATAAACGAATACCAGAAGCTAAAATAAGGGCAATAATTGCTAAATCCCGTTCTTTATTTTTGAAAAAACTAGAGTGGGCTCGATTTGATAATGTTTTCTCATATTCACTATCAATATAATCAAGGAAACCCTGAGTTTCATCTCCTAAAAATAATTTTCCTTTGATATTTTCAGCACGAGAAGCTAAAGTTTCAGATTTTTTCTTTGTTTGTACTTTTTTCATAACATTACGATAGAAGTAAGGCTCACCATCTTCATTTTCAACCTCCTCAGTAAGGTATTTATAAAGACTAGAAAGAGCTGATAAAGTACGATTAATTGTCGTTTGGCTAACCCCATAGCGAGTAGAATGGGTATTTAAGCGTGGCCTTTCCCTAAGATAGAGAATAAATGACTCCAAATCTCGCTTAGTTAAGTTTTCCAGAACAGAGAGTGAAACGTCAGTTATTTTATCAACATCAGCAACCCCCGAGTCCACCAACCAGCTAAAAAAGCGTTCATATTCTTTTAAATATTCATAAAGTGTATTTAAACTATAAGGAATAGTAAGTTTAGATTGATAATATTCAAGAACATAAGGAGGCATAACATGCTTTAGTTTTTCAATATTTTGTATTAATTGTTCACGTTTCATAGATTAAGTATACCAGAAGAGATATCCAATTGTCAAGAAAATTACAGTTTTTCGGAAAGATGTTAATTAAAACTTATAGGAGTGCTGTGTTATCCTTTTTCAAAAGGTTTCATAAACCTTTTTCTTATAAGGTTTTATAACACATTGCTCTCCTGCTTTTCCTTTTAATTATCTTTTCGGAAAAATTTTTCAAGAAAGTTTTTTTACATATAAACGAAACAGTTAATTAAAAAAGAGAGATTCCGATCTCCCAACATAAAAATTCATCACATGAGGTCCGACATCAAAGATTTCGATTTATATCCTTTGTGGGTCCATTTGCTGTCAATGACCGTCTTCCATCGCCTTTACATAGTCTAATGGTTTGTAGATGATCCGGGTTCCTTCCGGTAACGATTATATTTGTCAGTTCCATTAATATGGGAATACTTGAATGGTTTACTGATTCCCCTCTGTCATTTGAATACGTTATTTGATTATATCAAAAATTGCTTGGTAAATAAATTTCAGATAGTTTGTGAATTTTAAAACTTATTTAAGCACCCATATGTTGAGGAATTCCCTGAAAATGTATCTTAATTTCTTGCTTTATTTTAATCAATAGTAATTATATGATAATCTATAAACTAATATATCCAATTCTCTTTCTTTATTTCCTTTCAGAAAAGTCGTTCTTATAAACCAAGCCACACATACAATGGATATCAAAAAACCTGTGAATACGTAAGCCATGTCTGGAATATGATTCATTATATTTGTAAAGTAATCCAAGCCAATACTGGCACCGTATGAAAATATTAATCCAAAAATGACCGTAGAAAGTAGGGCCATTAAAGCAAATAAATATATTTGTTTTTTCTTTGTTCCCTTTGCCAATTCAGCCATTATAAGGATTGCTCCCATTGGATCAAATCCGCCGAATCCTAACAAAATTGATGATAGTATTAGTTTCATATCTCATTGCCTCCATGCATCATTTTCTGTAATAACAATCTCTTAAATTTTTTTAAATTCACTAGGTTTGCATGTCTTGCTGCAGCCTATCGTTAAAAAGTATAGAAAGATAACAAAGTCAGTCCGTATCCTAAGCTCTTGTTCAACACAAGCATATTCTAGCAAATAGAAATGATAATTACCAGTAATCAAGCAAATTATAATAAGAAGCTAATAAAACTACGACTTTTTGATAAGCATAATCACTAATCATTGGTCTAAACCATGGTGAGTCAACTTTATTGGTGTTTATTTTAATTGCTTTCTCCGCTCCTTTTAGTGCCACATTTTTACCAAATGAGCAGTTTAGACAAATGAAAAAGCCCCCAATGGGCTTTTTATTGTTTCTGTAGTTGCAAAACTTGAGCATTATTAATTTCTTTAAAAAGTTTATTACTAGTTTCTTTAGAAATCATATCAGATTTTGCTTGATTTAGTACAAATTGGTATTCAAGTTGAAATGCCTCAATGAGTAATTCATTTGGAATAATTGTATCTTCTTGAATGTCATTACGGATACGATAGTGTCTGTTTTCTAAAATGTGTTTAACTTCCTCAATATCACTAAAATCAATAGTTTTATTTTCTAAGCGTTCTTTTTCTAATTCACTCAGTCTTTCCATTGTTTCCTGGTAAAGAATATCTTCTAGCCTACTTAAGTCATTTCTTAATAGAGTAAATTCTTCCATCTCGACTGAATCTGTTCTTCTACCCCGTCCTCTTTTTGAAAATAATCGTCTTATTCTCTTGCTAGTTGAGTGCTTACTAATATTTTCCAGATAAATCCTAAAATAATCAACAATTGTGGGTGAAAATTGTGTTTTTATAGTCGGTGTATCAAGAAGTGTTTCTTGCCAGGTTATAATGTCATCCATTAGCTTACTACTCTTGTTATGATCAGGAATTTGTAATCCTTTTTGTGATTGCAACTGTTTAGTGAGGCTACTACGCACTTTACTATCTTCAATCTCTTGCGCCATATGTAAAATTGCATAATCAACCATCTCATTACGGACTTGGTTGATATCGTCAGAACTTTCTACACCAAGTGCGGGTAATAATTTTGGAAGAATGAGTGTCGGTACAATGAGACTCAAAAGAATTACAATAGCAGCCATTGTAATAATAATTTCTCGGTTCTCATTTTAAAACTCGAGGCATTATTTGTTTTTTATTAAATGCTGATGTATTTTCATCCATTGTCCATTCATCTTCTGCACCACCTCGTATATAACCAAATGCTCCTTTATTCCCAGCAGATTCCATGCTTTCTTTCACTTTACCTTCAAGTGATTTGATGTTTACAATTTCAATAGCCTTGTTTTCAGTACTTGTTTGATAAGTCATTTTATATCTCCTATTTTCTTAAAGTTTACATCTGTAGATGATAAATATATTATACATCTTATTTCAAAAAAATACACAAATACAGGATTTTATTTTATTATTTTTTTTAAAGACTAATTTTGAAATTTGTAAATCATCTCTGAAATGATAATTTGCTCCCGTTATGCTTAATAGCAATCACAGTTTTAGTTTTTATTTAACTAATATCTGCTTTATTCCTGATTCAAAAAATGTTACAGGAAAACTTGGAAATCGCTTTTTAAATTTATCAGAATTAAAGAGATTATCAACTTCATACCGTGGAAGTAACTCCAACAATTCTTTGGCATTTTTGTTGAATAAGCTGCCTACCTTAAATTTCCATAATTTAATTATGGAGTAAGATAATTTTTCGTTTTCTATTTTGTCAGCAATATTAATCATTTCTTTGTAGGTAAGGCTCCTATCACAAGGCAAATGCCAGGTTTGTCCGTATGCATCATCAGTATTACCAATAAGTGCCATTGCACGGCTTGCATCAGGAGTCCAAATTAAGGTTCTGAGAGTGCTATCACTAATAGGAATTTTTAATTTTTGCTTAGCTTTGATATTGCTGAAAATCATTGTATTGGTAATACTTTGGGTTTTTTCTGGTCCGTAGAATTCAGGTGCTCGACAGACAACTGCCTTCAATTCATTGGCTTCCATCTCTTTAATAATCTTGTCAGCTAACTGAGCTCTTACAAGTGATTTTTTACCACTTGGACTAAAAATTGTATTTTCAAATTGAATAGCTGAAGTTTTAGGATACATATAAGTATTATCAAAAAAAACTAGCTTACTTCGGTGAATTTTACAAGCCTCAATAACATTATCTAAAATCTTTGAAAATTGCTTCATCCACATTTCCGAATCCATAGGTAATCCTACGGTAAAATAAACTATATCACTTCCAGAAATTGCATTATTCGTTTCATTAAAATCTAATAAATCAGCCGAAACTAATTCATCACTATCATGTATTTTCTGAGGTTTTCGACTAACTAATCGAATTTCTTTTGTATAGTTTTTATATAATTCTTTTGCGAGCTCATGGCCAATTTGGCCGTTACTTCCTAAAATTGTTTGCATTATATCAGCTCCTTTATAAGTATTTTAGCAACAGTTCGTACTGAAAATGGATTTTGACCAGTTATTATATTTCCATCTTTAAGAGCATAATCTTTGTAAAAACGTTTTTTAGTCCAGATTGCCCCATGTTTTTCTGCTACTTTTTGATTTAAAAAAGGAACAACAGCTCTCTTGCCAGCAATTCTTTCCTCAGCAGTTGTGAACCCTGTAATTTTTTCCCAGAAATAAGATATTTTCCATTTTCATCTTTGATATTTAAGAGCCCAGCAATCCCATGATAAACCGAAGTTAGATAGCCTCCATCATTGTAAATGACTCTAGCAATGGCCTGAATTTTTTCATTATCTGGAAAATCCCACATCACGCCATGACCGCCAGTGAAATAAATAGCCACATAATCTTTTGGATTAATATCCTCTGGCCTCATCGTATTTCTAATTGCTCTGTCAGCAAAATCTGAGGACTCATAAATGTTCCAAATTGAGGAATCTATATATTTCATACTTCGAGGATCTAACGGAACTAAGCCACCTTTGGGACTGATAACATCATAATCTATATTGCACTTTTGAAGCTCATCGATAAACTCGGCGCTTTCACCTAACCATAATCCCGTTGCTTCGTCAGTTCCTTTGTATCTGTTAACATTTGTTTCTATAATTAATACTTTTTTCATTATTTTTCTTTCATATTCATGATTTTTGAAACTTCTGCTAAAAAGTTCTGTAATTTGACAATCTCAGAGCTATTATGGTCCAGATAATAATAATTCTTAGTTCCTTCTGAACGATAATTTACTATTTTTGCTTGCTTTAAAATTTTCAAATGATGTGAAATTGCGGGGCGAGACAAGCCGGTTTCTTCAATTAATTCACCAACTTGAATTCCTTTGCAATCCATCTCTTCTAAAAGTCTAATGATAATTGCTTGTCTTTTTTCATCCCCCAAAGCAATTAAGAAATCGCTAACTTCTGCCAGCTCTTTTTTTAAATATTTATAATCTGTCATGGTTCATCCTTCATTCGTCAGCAATGGTTTATATTTTTAAACCATTAAACCATTATTTTTATCATTAGTCAATTATTAATAACTACATATCAATATTTTCTTCAAAATAATAAAAAAATAGCCATTTAAGACTATTTTTCATACTGATAATTGTAGATTTTATTAGTTAAGCTCTTTATGTTTTCTGTTATAAAGTACGCTAGATAAAAATGATGCTCCTATGAGAATTGCACCAATTAATCCTGTAATAATTTCAGGAATCTCGACATTAATTGATATTAACAATAAAACAGATAAAACTAAAATTGCCCAATGTGCACCATGATCTAAATAAACAAAATCATTCAAAGTACCTTTTTCTACTAAATAAACTGTTAGTGACCTTACAAACATTGCACCAATCAATCCCAAACCTAACATAATGACAATCGGGTCTGAGGTAATGGCAAAAGCGCCAATGGCACCATCAAAACTAAATGAAGCATCTATCATTTCAAGATAGAGGAATAGTACGAAGGCTTGTTTTCCTGTCGCAAGAACAGTTTGAGCAATTAGTGGTTCGTCATTTTCTATTTCTTCTGTTACCTCAGCCAAGGTCCCATGATGTTCCATCAAACTTCCTAAACCTTCAACGGCCATATAGAGCACCATTCCAGCTGCACCTGCGAAAAAAATCAAATATGATTGACTACTTACCCATTTTGAAATTCCCATCATGACTATTAAAACAATCATTGGCGTTGCCATTGGAAATTTTCCGATTCTAAAAAGAAGTTTCTCAGGAATTACAATCCAATGATAATCGTTCTCATCAAAAAAGAAATTTAAAGCTAGCATCAATAAAAATGCTCCCCCAAATGCTGCAATCATTGGATGGGCATGTTGAAGAATATAGCCATAAGTACCTATAGTCTCTGGATCACCTTTTTCCATTGCTAAGTGCAGTGCTTCCAAAGGACTCAACTGAGCAGAAATAGAAACAACTGCCAACGGGAAAATAAAACGCATTCCAAGTACAGCAATAAGCATTCCTACAGTTAAGAAAATATTACGCCAACGATGACTCATTCGTTCAAGGATACGTGCATTTACGATTGCGTTGTCAAACGATAAAGAAACCTCCATAATTCCTAAAATAGTTGCCAAAACAAGTGCATCCACTCCGCCATAAACTACGGCAATAATCAATGCAATAATTGTTACAATAATCGATTCTCTAAAATATTTCAAAATTCCCCTCCACGGGCTTATAAATTAATTGTTCTTTATCAGTGAATAAGAAAACTCCAATTTACTTCAATCAGAGCTTTTTCATAGTTCAATAATGCTTAAGTATTGATAACCTGATATAAATTTATCAATTTCTATTTCTTGATTTTGTGAATTAGTTTTACTAGATTCAGATTACAGCGTCAATCATTTTATATATAAG
>SKDZ01001083.1_pt1 | contig 10816 bp, 9 predicted proteins | sample 4826551 | NCBI WGS metagenome assembly SKDZ01 (sample SAMN11008822, study PRJNA524170) | human gut metagenome | biome: Human fecal sample; material: Feces; isolation source: fecal sample from pouch patient p12, p15 | host: Homo sapiens | place: Israel: Tel-Aviv | collected 2016-02-02 | reverse complement strand
GTTAATATGAGTGAACTTGAAAATAAAATTGAATCTATAGTTCAAGAAGAAGCAATAGCTAAACTAGAAGAGGAAGAGGAGAAAAAGAATGATGATAAAAAATAATAATATTTTGATAACGGGGGGAGCAGGTTTTATTGGCTCTACGTTAGCAAATGCATTGCTACCTGATAATAAAGTTATTGTATTGGACGATTTATCCATGGGAGATTTTAATAATTTGGATGAATCGATAAATTTGACAAAAATTGAAGGAAACCTAGTAGATAAGGAGCTTTTGGGAAAAATTTTTTCTGAAAATGAATTTGATTATATTTTTCATCTAGGTGCAGTTGCTTCTGTTGCAGATTCAGTAGCACGCCCTTATGAAACACATCAAGTTAATTTCGATAGTACAATGACTATTCTCGAAATATTAAGGACCAGAAAGTCTAAATTAAAAAGATTTGTATTTTCTTCTAGTGCAGCAGTTTATGGAGATGAGCCTACATTGCCTAAAAGGGAAGAAAGTGTTATTCGACCATTGACACCATATGCAATTGATAAGTTTGCGTCTGAAAAAATGGCAATGATTTATAATTTACTTTATGACATCCCGACCAGTGCGACTCGTTTTTTTAATGTTTATGGACCAAACCAAAATCCAGAGTCACCTTATTCAGGTTTTATCTCTATTTTGGTTGATCGGTTGAAAAACGAAAAAGAATTAACGATATTTGGTAATGGTGAACAAACAAGAGATTTTGTGTATGTTGAAGACGTGGTTAATGCACTACTACTTATTGCGACATCGGATAAATCTCGTGGACAAGTTTATAATGTTGGTACAGGGTCAAGAATAACTTTAAATGATTTAGTAAAACTTTCACAAGAAATTACAGGAAAGAAAATATCTATTAAATTTGACAAAGAGCGTGAGGGAGATATCAGAGATTCTATCTCTGATATCTCAAAACTGCGAAGCATTGGATATGAACCAAATGTAGACTTAGCTCTAGGTATGAAAAAATATCTTGAATATGAATTTAAAAAATGAAAAACGATTTTAAAAATGGATTATTTTTTACGGCAATTGCACAGTATAGTACGGTTGTTGTTCAGCTTGTAATAAACATGGTACTTTCACGGTTGTTGACCCCCAAAGAAATTGGGATGGTTACCATTGTGCAAGTCTTAGTTTTTTTCTTTCAACTTTTGGCAGGTTCGGCGCTAGTCCCTGCCATTATTCAAAATAAAGACCTGAATGATGAAGATTACGGAATAATTTTGAATTATTCGATTTTATTTGGTTTCTTGCTAGCTTTAATTTTTGGATTAGGCGGCGGATTTTTACTCAGTTTATTATATAAAAATCCTGCATATATTCCATTAAGTTGGTCTATGTCTCTATTAATCATAATGGGGGCAACGGGGCAAGTTCCAAATGGAATTCTGACTAAAGAAAAACGTTTTAAGGAAATGAGTCTTAGATTACTTTTATCAGGTATTGTAGGAGCTACTTTTGGTATTGTTGCGGCGTTTATGCACGCAGGTATATATGCAATGGTTCTAGTCTTTACGATAACAGATTTTATTAGTCTTGTTTTGAATTTACGTATGGTTAAAATACATTATACTAGGTCTTTAAAATGGGCTTCTGTTAAAAAGGTTCTACCCTTTGTAAAACATCAAACAGGATTTTCAATGATTAATTACTTGTATCGTAATCTTGATAATTTATTAGTAGGGAAAGTTTTAGGAGCATCTGCACTAGGAAACTACTCTAAAAGCTATCAGCTTCTGTCGCTTCCAATTACTGTTTTTCTTAGTGTGATTAATCCAGTAATGCAACCCATTTTGGCAGAGCATGAAACAGACGTTCGCTTAATTAGAGAAACGTATCTTAAGGTATGCAGAATACTTGCGATTATAGCAATTCCAGTTTCAGTATTCTTTTCTCTTAATTCGGGTCCAATAATTTACTTTTTATTTGGTAAGCAATGGTCATTGGCAATAGTTCCTCTTGGGATATTAAGCTTAAGTATCTGGGCCCAAATGCTTTCTCAATCGATGCCGGCAATATGGCAGTCAAGAAATTTGACACCTATCCAAACATTTAATGGTATAATCTCATTATTGATTATTGGTATCAGTATTATTATTGGTGTTTTTATGGGGTCGATTAATACAGTAGCAATAACAGTTGCATCTGGTTATATTATTAATTTCATTGTATCTGGTAGTATCCTGATGTCGAAAGCTTTAGATAGTAATTTTTTTCAACTATTTAAAGTTCTTATTAAGCCACTAATTCTAGGGGGAGTTATGAGTGTAGTTTTGATAATCACAAACCCTTACCTTGAATTTTCAAGTTTATTTATTACCCTTTTGATTAGAGGGATTTTATGGGGGATATTAATCTTCTTTTATTTAATTATAACTGGGGAGTTCAGAAAATTGAAAGAGATGGTAAAAGGATAAAAATGAAAGTAGTTGCTTTTTTTAATGGATTCTATCTTCCTCACTTCGGAGGTGTTGAGAGATATACATATAATATTGCTCAAAAATTACTTGCCAAAGGTTACAAAGTCATTGTTGTTACTTCTCAGCATGATTCAAAATTACCCTATGAAGAAATTGTTGAAGGGATTGAAATTTATCGTCTTCCTGTTTGGAATATCTGGAAAGAACGTTATCCTATTTTACACAAAAATCGTGTATATAGGGAAATGATTGAGAAATTAAGAGCCAAAAAAATTGATTACTTTATCGTCAATACTCGGTTTTATATGACATCGCTTTTAGGAAGCGATTTAGCGATGGAAAAGAATAAACAGGCGCTAGTAATAGAGCATGGTTCAAGTTATTTGACGCTTGGTAGTCAAGCACTAGATAAAATTTTAAATCAAATAGAACGTTTCCTTATAGGTAAAATAAAGAAAAAAACACAAAAATTTTATGGAGTGTCTAAAGAATCAGCAGCTTGGCTTTCAGAATTTGATATAAATGCTAAGGGAGTATTGTATAACGCCGTTGATATAAATGATTATCATAAGTACCATACGCAAACATCAACAAATAATAAAATAGTTATTAGTTATTCAGGTCGATTAATTCCTCAGATGAAAGGCGTTGAAATTTTGCTTTCGGCTTTTAAAAAGGTATCACGAGAATTTAATAATCTGGAATTAATTATTGCTGGTGATGGCCCATTACTTTTACCAATGAAAAAGCGTTATGAACAGAAAAATATTCATTTTTTAGGATTTGTTAATTATGAAAAAGTTATGGAAATAGATGACTCATCAGACATCTTTGTTTTAATGTCTCGAAGTGAGGGTTTTTCCACAGCAATGTTAGAAGCGGCAATGCTTGAAAATGTTATTATTACTACCCCAACGGTTGGAGGAGCTAGGGATATTATTTCAGATGAAACGTATGGATTCATTATTGAAAATAGCGAATCTGCCCTCATTGAAACATTTAAAACTATTATCAAAGATAAGTCGCAAATGGACAGTGTTAAGCTAAGAATATCCGAGCGAGTTCTTGATAAATTTACTTGGGAGCAAACGGCGGAAAAATTTGAGACAGTATTTAAAGAGATGGAAGACTAAGACACTATGAAAGAAGTATCAAAAGAAGAACTTTTTACAATTCAATTAGATATGGTTCAATTTGTTGATGATATTTGTCGTCAACAAAACATCAATTATTCACTAAGCGGAGGCTCTCTTTTGGGATCCATTAGACATGGAGGATTTATTCCTTGGGATGATGATATCGACCTAATGCTAGTACGTAAAGAATACAATCGACTTATAGAAGCTATTATAAGCTCACCAGACTTGAGTAAAAAATACACATTAATACATTCTAGTCAAAAAAATGCTTACCTACCTTTTGCAAAACTTTGCGACAATCGGACATTTTTTAAAAGTGATTTAGACACTTTGAATGAAGGAACGGGTGTTTTTATTGATATTTTTCCTATGGATATCATGCCAACAGATATTAAAAAAGCCAAAAAGTTTAAGAAAAAAGCTTTATTGAATAATCTTCGCCTCGCTTCTTCAAAAAAAGAGGGAGTTTCTTATGCTAGTGCTTCGAATCTTATATTCTTTTTAGGAAAGTTAGTTTTATTGGCGCCATGGCATTTTATGTATCAGAACCGCTATGAGTATCTTAATTCTAAAATAAATCTATTTATGCAACAATATAATAATACTGATGAAAAAAATATAGGATATGTGAGTTCGTGGAACAAAACAGAGTACATGGATAAAACAATATTTGATGAATTTGAAGATGTAAAATTTGAAAATAGAGTATTTCGTAAAATAAAAAGGCATGATGTATATTTAAATCAACTTTATGGAGATTACATGGTATTACCACCGGAAAATAAACGAGAAAATCATGACTACTATAAATGGTATTGGAAAGACGAGGAATAAAAAATGATTATCGCACAAATTATGGCAGGAGGAATTGGGAAACGTATGGGAAATGTTCCCTTACCTAAGCAATTTTTAATGCTAGGTTCTAAGCCTATCATAATACATACAGTCGAGAAGTTTATTTTACATAAAAGCTTTGAATTTATATTAATATCAGTTCCGGAAGACTGGATTTCTTACATGGAAGATATTTTGAATAAATATAATATTGAAGATGAGCGTATCAGAGTAATTTGTGGGGGGAAAGAGCGGAATGATACATTAGATAATGCTTTGAAGTATATAGAAAATGAAGGGAACTTTACTGGAGAAGATTGTCTAATCACTCATGATGCTGTTAGGCCGTTTGTCACGCGTCGTATCATTGAAGAAAATATAAAAGCCCTTAAAAATTTTGATGCGGTAGATACAGTAATACCTGCTACAGATACAATTGTTGAAGGAAGTAATGGGTATATATCTAATATTCCAATTCGAGACTTAATGTATCAAGGGCAAACTCCTCAAAGTTTCAAAATCACCTCGCTCAGAGAAAGTTTGGAAAAATTGAAAATTTCTGAGCGTCAAAAATTATCTGATTCGGCAAAAATTATGCTATTAGATGGTAAAAAAGTAAAAATGGTTGCTGGAGATATATCTAATATAAAAATCACAACACCATATGATTTAACTATTGCTAATGCAATTTTGGAGAATTTTCACTAATGTTAAATACAGTTTATCGCCTTACGGCCCCTAGACAGATTGAAGCAATACAGTTTGATGAAAAAATAGATGAAAATACTGTTATTGTCCGTCCAACCTATCTTTCAATTTGTCATGCTGACCAACGTTATTTTACAGGAAGTCGAGATAAGACGGTCTTAAGAAAAAAATTACCAATGGCTTTAATCCATGAAGGGATTGGAGAAGTAGTTCAGGACAATACTGGAAAATTTTCTGTGGGAACGCGTGTCGCTATTGTACCAACTACTCCCGTTGAAAAAGATAGAATTATAGCTGAAAACTATTTATATACATCTAAATTTCGTTCATCGGGATTTGATGGACTGATGCAAGAATATGTGATAAGTACACCAGATCGTCTAGTTAAAGTTTTAGATGATATTCCAGGAAATGTTGCGGCTTACACGGAGATGATTTCTGTAGCTATGCATGCCATTCAGAAGTTAGAAAAAATGATGGATGGACATAGGGAAACTATTGGTATTTGGGGAGATGGAAATTTAGGCTATATTTCTGCTAATATTGTCAAGTCATTATTTCCAGATTCTAAAATTTATGTTTTTGGAAAAAATGAAGACAAATTAAATTTTTTTAGTTTTGTTGATGATACATTTACTATTGATAACATTCCAAAAGAGTTAGAGATTTCTCATGCCATTGAAGCTGTTGGGGGTAAGGGAAGTCAATACGCAATAGATCAAATTATTAATTACATTAAACCCATGGGAAGTATTGCTCTGATGGGGGTTTCTGAAAATCCTATTGAACTCAACACCAGACTTTCTTTAGAGAAAGGATTGAGCTTTTCAGCTTCGAGCCGTTCAAGCGCCGAAAATTTTAAAGAAACAATTAAGTTTCTTGTGAAATATCCAGCTGCTCGTCAACGTTTTGAAAATTTGATAGGGATTGAAAAAGTAATTCATACTGTGACCGATATAAATAAATTATTTGAAGAAGACCTAGCCAGTATTTGGGGAAAATCTGTTATGAAATGGGAGGTATAATTGAAAAACATTACATTTAGCCTAATTATTCCAGTTTATAATGCTGAAATTTTTTTGAAGTCAACCGTTAACACAATTTTAAATCAGACTTATAAGAATATTGAAGTTATATTAGTTAATGACGGTTCCCAAGATCAATCTTTAAAAATAGCAAGACAAATGGCAGAAAAAGATGCACGGGTTTTTGTTGTTGAGCAAAAAAATGCGGGTGCTGCTGTTGCCAGAAATAATGGACTAGCCCTTGCTAAGGGTGACTATATTTTATTTCCTGATAGCGACGATTATTTTACGACATTAAAAGGACTTGAAGAAATTGCGACATTATTAGACGAATCGCATGCAGATGTTTTGTTTTTTGATTGTATAGAAGTTACTGAAAAAGAAGTTCAACATAATTTTGATTCTAACTTTAGAAGAGAAAATGTTTTTTCTCGGTCTGCCAATAAAGGTTTAGAAAATATGATTAAAGCTAATAAGTTAACACGTTCGGCGTGGACAAAAGTTGTAAACCGAGATTTTTTGTTACAAAATTGTATAAAATTTCCAGAAGTAAGCCAGACGGAAGATACGGGATTTACGGCAGATTTGATTTTTTATGCTAAAACATTAGACTGGTATGAAAAAAAGTTTTATGCTTATGTGAAGCATGATGAAAGCATAACAGCCAAACGTTTATCAACGCAAGTTGTTAAAGACTCTGAAAAAGTAATATCTTACGCAATGGCTCGCGTAAAGGATATGGAGGATCTGAAACAAAAGAATGTTTACTTGTCTTATATGGCATACCCATATATGGTTTTGTTAGGACAGGCTAAAGAACTAGCAAAAAGAGATAAGGAGACGTCGAAACAAGTAATAAAAAACTTAAAAGAATATTCACATCTATTAAATTATGATTGGACACCAAGAGTTTCGATGATTAGAAAATTTTATAGTATTTTTGGCTATTATCTAACAGTCGTTATATTAGGCAAAGCTATGGATAGGATTTATAAACGAAAAGGGATATAAAACTGCTTATGAATGAAAAAATTACCATATTAACTCCTAGTTATAACAGGGCGCATACTCTACCTAATTTATATAAAAGTCTTCTTTTACAAGATAATCAGAATTTTGAATGGCTTATTGTTGATGATGGAAGTAAAGATAATACGAAAGAGCTTGTAAATTCATTTTGTAAAGATGAGAAAATAAAAATAACCTATCTTTTTCAAAAAAATGGAGGAAAGCACTCTGCAATTAATACGGGGATTAAAAAAATTGAAAATAGTATTACTTTCATTGTAGACAGCGATGATGTCCTGACAGAGGATGCGATATCTTCTATCTATAAATATTGGCCAATCGTTGTTGAAAAAAACTTGATAGGGATTTCCTTTCTTAGAGGGTATAGTGTAAATAAGGCAATTGGTGATGAATTTCCTAAGCAGATGATGATAGAGAATTTTAATAAAATAAGATATAAGAGTAGTTTTAATTGGGGAGATAAAGCGGAAGTTGTTTCTACATTAAAATTGAGAGAAACACCATTTCCGATTTACGAAGGAGAAAATTTTATGAGTGAGGGAGTCGTGTGGAAACAGCTTGCTCGAAAAGGAGATTCTCTTTTAGTTAGCCAAATTATTTATATAACAGAGTATTTAGAGGATGGCCTCACAAAGTCGGGGCGTCGATTACTGCTCAATAACCCATTAGGTGCAATGTTAAACTCAAAATTAGCAATGACAAAAGAATTTGAGATGAAAGTCAGGATAAAAAATACAATGCTTTATGTTGCATATGGATTTTTTGCAAAAAAAACTGCAAGAGAGATAGTTATAGGTAGTAACCAAAACATATTGACAATGGCGTTTTTGCCATTTGGCTGGGGAATTTATAGATTTTGGAGAAAAAAATATGAAATATAATCATGGAGAGCGTATTAATTGAAGAAGGGAAGTAGATTTTGAAAAATAAAAGTTTAAGATTTAAGATACTTGCAATTATTTTATTTTTTATTTGTTTCTTTCCAAACTTAGGAGTCAATGCCTCAACAGATGATACTCCTGTGAAAATAATTGCAAATTTTAGAACTTTAGGTACTCCTTACGCTTCTCAAACAATGTTTACACAAAATATTGAGACTGCTTATGAAAAAATTAAAGATGGTAATTTTACAGAGCAAGATTTAAAATCAACAGGATGGACACAAGTTGCTCAAGACTATAAACATACAGATAATATTATAGAATTTTCGGAACATTTGAAACTTGGCCTTAACATTAGGCATTCCTCTCAGGAAGCACAAGATATAATTAGCTTTTTATACCAAAATAACTATAAAAATTTAATAAATACATTGAATGGTTCAGGAGGGTCAAGGAATCAAATTAAATTTCATGTTCCTGGGAATAAAGGTAGAAATTATACCGATGTGCATGGAAAGGCAGAAGCTGATGGTTTCAAGGGATTGAACGCAATATTTAATCTTCAACAACAATTCATTACTTTTGTTAATGCAGAGGATGACCAGAAGGAATTCAATATAGATGTAGTTAATAAAGATAAGCGTATTTCTTTTTCTATTACAAATGTGTCAGATCAAGCTCAAACACAGTCAAGCCTATATACTATTGAATATAATCAGGAATTGTCATATCGGTTACATATTGATAAGAGCTTATTAACTCAACCTACAAAAGTTCAACTAACTCCGGAAGCTAATCTTGTAATAGATGATATATCTGTTCCTTATACCTCTTTAGATACAATATCAACAATTAATCCGGACGGGACCAACTCTGCATTAACAGTATATTATATGGACTTACCTGCTAGTGCGTCAGATATTACTATAACAGTAAAATCTCACTTAGTTCCTGAAGTGTATAATCCAAATACAGAAAGTCAAATTAAGGCTTATACGCTTCCTAACGCAAAATATAATATTGTGGCCAGTGTTAGTGGACTTGTTGCTGGATACTTAGTTTCAAACACTTCTGATGCCGTAACCACTTCTGGTATAAATTTTGCAATGACAAATCCAGAAAAAAATATCTTGGTCAGAGGGGGGGAGTATGCTCTAGGGAAAATTGAAAAACAGCAAGAGTATTTTTATAATACTTCAGGAGAATGGACACCTATATCGGATTTTTCAAATATCAGAAGCTTAGATTATAAAGTGATTAGTGGTGGTAATAATTATGTTATAGGTTTAAAAGATACTCCAATAATACCTTTGAATACAAATAGATATAGTTTTGATGCCAAAAAAGATACGAAAATCAATAAATCTTTGATACAGTTTAGAGGACTGTCGCCAGAGAATGAGTATTTTCTTTTTCAAACAAAGGCACCAGATGGGTATAAAAAAATAGATAGTAAACAACTGTTTTCAGTATTTAATGAAACAAAACTGTTAACTAATAATTCATGGGGATTTAAGAATTCTATTGGTTTTGCTAACCAACAGTCATTTAGAGCAAATGGTAAGATACCTGATTATGTAGCTGGTACTAATGAGTACAACACTCTATCTGTTATTAAAAATCACGATTTAGTATTTAATAGTATCGTAAAGATTATTTTGCCAATACTGATAGCATTGCTCGTCATTATAGCAATTTCAATTGTTGTACTAAAATTTATATAAAGAGGAGTAGTTTTAATGATGAATTCATTTTCAGCTTCATCAAGCTCGTATTCAAGAAGCCAAAAAAAAATATTTAGTGATGATTTTTTAAAAAGAAAAATGCACAAAATTTATTTCAGTTTGGCACTTTTTCTCGGATGTATAATGGCAGTTGCCTTCCCACTTTTCCAAGAACCAGATGGAACTTACCATTTTGAAGATGCTGCATCTCTTGTGAATTTAAATACGGATTTATCAAATTCTGGATATCTTGGGTTGACATCTGGCACTGGAGCACAGGCCCCTTTTTATCAAAATGGGACATTTTTTAAACAATACTTTAAAACAGAAGTAACTATTATTCCACAAAGTAAAGTTCCTCGTAATTTGGAAGCTAAGACTGTTACCTACGATTTTATCGGACACTTGGTTCCAGCAGCTGGTCTTTGGATCGGTTATAAAATATATCCTTCTCTAGGAATGATGACTGTTATTGGTAGGTTATTATCGTTGATTGTTTATTCTTTAATCACTTGTTTTGTTATAAAGTGGCTTAAGCGTGGTAAGTTACTATTTTCAGTGGTTATGCTAAGCCCAGTTGTTCTAACTCAATTTACAAGTTTTTCTTATGATGGGTTCTCCAACATGTTTGTAGCTGCAGCACTCGCTTTCGGTGTAAACATGATTGTTGATAAGAGAATAAATTTCAAAATGATATTTGGAATTCTCTTTTTTTCTGCTGGTCTGGCATTTGCGGTAAAATCTAATTATGCAGCTTTGATACTTGTTTATGTGGTGATCATAGGCGTAAACTTTGTCAAAAGTTGGCATAATCAGAGTTTAATAAAATTTTTTGCAAAAATAAAAAAAGGGCTTATAGCCATGGTAATTTTATTCGCTTTAATTGGAGCGTCATTGTACTTGGCTAAATTTGGCGGAATATTTGATGTTATTTATCGTTTCTTTATAACTAGTGTATACGCATTTGGGGAACCCCTGACATTGTCAAGTTTTGTTAGTGCAGATATTTATAT
>SKDZ01000463.1_pt2 | contig 10845 bp, 10 predicted proteins | sample 4826551 | NCBI WGS metagenome assembly SKDZ01 (sample SAMN11008822, study PRJNA524170) | human gut metagenome | biome: Human fecal sample; material: Feces; isolation source: fecal sample from pouch patient p12, p15 | host: Homo sapiens | place: Israel: Tel-Aviv | collected 2016-02-02 | reverse complement strand
GGATCAGCAGGTGCTGGAACAAGCTCAGCAAGCTCACAAGTTATAAACATCATCAACCTTCTTGGTGGACGTGCTAACATTGTCGATGTTGATGCATGTATGACTCGTCTCCGTGTTACTGTTAAAAATGCTGAAAAAGTCGGAACTGAAGAACAATGGAAAGCTGAAGGTGCCTAAGGGTCTTGTTATTAAAGGCCAAGGTGTCCAAGATATCTACGGTCCTAAAGCTGACATCTTGAAATCTGATATCCAAGACGTACTTGATTCAGGTGAAGTTATCCCTGAAACACTTCCAAGTCAAGTGACTGCTGTTCAAAAAGCAGAAGCTCAATTCAAAGGTGTGACTGAAGATGTTCACTCAGTTGCAGACGGTCAAGTTATCAACATTGAAGATGTAAAAGATCCAGTATTTTCACAAAGAATGATGGGTGATGGTTTCGCTGTAGAACCAGAAAACGGTAAGATTGTTTCTCCATTAGCTGGTAAAGTTTCAAGCATTTTCCCAACTAAACATGCTCTTGGTTTGGTATCAGATAATGGACTTGAAGTTTTGGTTCACATAGGACTTGATACTGTTAGTCTTGAAGGTAAACCATTTGAGGTTAAAGTTACTGAAGGACAAACTGTTGCTGCTGGTGATCTCTTAGTGAAAGCAGATCTTGCAGCTATCCGTGAAGCTGGACGTGAAACTTCAACAGTAGTTGTCTTCACCAATACAGACGCGATTAAATCAGTTAAAGTAGAACATACAGGAAAATTGGCAGCTAATGCTCCAGTTGCAAAAGTAGAACTTTAATTTGTTAAATAATAATCAAGCAGACAGCCCAGGGGCTGTCTTGTTTGTAAAAGACCTTGTTGTCATTTCTATATGTAAGTGTCAGATAAAGGATAAGATTATGAAATTTCTAACCTTAAAAATACCCATAGTTGGATAGAAGAAGATGCAGAAGGAAAATTCCAAACCCTAAAGGAACAAATCCTTAAGGCTCAATATGATATCATTTGTTTCCAAGAAGTTAATCAGGAAATAGAGACGGCAGCTGTAGAAACGGATGCTTACTATCATGTGCTACCATCAGCAACATCAATCCACCAAGATCACTTTGTCCGTTTGCTTGTGGAAAAATTAGCTGAAGAGGGACTTCAATATCATTGGACGTGGGCTTATAATCACATTGGTTATGACCACCTTAATGAAGGTGTTGCTGTCTTGTCACGCCAACCATTGACAGCTAGCGAAATTTTAGTTTCAGATGTTGATGATCCAACAGACTATCATACACGCCGTGTGGCAGTGGCTGAGACGACTGTAGATGGCCGAGAAGTTGCTGTTGCTAGTATCCATCTTTCATGGTGGGATAAAGGTTTCCAAGAAGAGTGGGCACGCATTGAGGAACGTTTCCAATCTATTGGCAAACCTCTTATCCTAGCAGGGGACTTTAATAACCCAGCAGGTCGAGAAGGTTACCAAACTATATTAGCCAGTCCGCTCAAACTTCAGGATAGCTTCCAAGTGGCTCAAAAAACAAATGGAAGCTATACAGTTGGACCTGGTATCGATGGTTGGAAAGGTAATGAAGAACCTTTACGTATTGACTATGTTTTTGCAAGCCAAGAGTGGGCAGTAAATCGCCTTAGTGTCATTTTTGATGGGAACAATCAATCTCTAGTAAGTGATCATTATGGCCTTGAAGCAGGACCTTACATTTAAATAGTAACTGTAACCTATCATGACCTAATGAGGGTAAAAAAACATTGTCAAAAGATAAATAAAAGAGTAAACTAGAAGCTGTAATTGAATTTTTATAAGGAGAGACTAATGGCTCATATTAAATTTGACTATTCAAAAGTTTTGGATAAATTTGTAGCACCACACGAAGTAGATAACCTTCAAGCACAAGTAACAGTAGCAGACGAAATGATCCGCAAAGGAACAGGCCCAGGTGCTGACTTCCTTGGATGGCGTGACCTTCCAGAGAACTACGATCGTGAAGAGTTTGATCGTATTTTGAAAGCTGCTGAAAAAATCAAAGAAGAAAGCGACGTTTTGGTTGTTATCGGTATCGGTGGTTCTTACCTTGGTGCTAAAGCAGCTATTGACTTCTTGAGCAATCACTTTGCTAACCTTCAAACAAAAGAAGAACGTAAAGCACCACAAATCGTTTATGCTGGGAACTCTATTTCATCAACTTACCTCGCTGACTTGCTTGAGTATGTTGAAGGTAAAGATTTCTCAGTTAACGTTATCTCTAAATCAGGAACAACAACTGAACCAGCTATCGCTTTCCGTTTGTTCAAGGAACTTCTTGTTAAGAAATACGGTCAAGAAGAAGCTAACAAACGTATCTACGCAACAACTGACCGCCAAAAAGGTGCTGTTAAGGTTGAAGCAGACGCTAACGGTTGGGAAACATTTGTTGTTCCAGATGATATCGGTGGACGCTTCTCAGTATTGACAGCTGTAGGTCTATTGCCAATTGCAGTTTCAGGGGCTGATATCAAAGCCCTCATGGAAGGTGCTAACGCTGCACGTAAAGAGTACTCTTCATCTAAAATCTCTGAAAATGAAGCTTACCAATACGCTGCAATTCGTAACATCCTTTACCGTAAAGGTTACACAACTGAAATCTTGGCAAACTACGAACCATCACTTCAATACTTCGCTGAGTGGTGGAAACAATTGGCTGGTGAGTCAGAAGGTAAAGACCAAAGAGGTATCTACCCAACCTCAGCAAACTTCTCAACTGACTTGCACTCTCTTGGCCAATTTATCCAAGAAGGTACACGTAATCTATTTGAAACTGTTGTTCGTGTAGACAAACCACGTAAAAACGTTGTTATTCCTGAATTGGCTGAAGACCTTGATGGACTGGGTTACCTCCAAGGCAAAGATGTTGACTTTGTTAACAAGAAAGCAACAGACGGTGTTCTTCTTGCTCATACAGATGGTGACGTGCCTAACATGTTCATTACTATCCCTGAACAAGATGCCTTTACATTGGGTTATATCATCTACTTCTTTGAGCTTGCTATCGCACTTTCAGGATACTTGAATGCTGTTAATCCATTTAACCAACCAGGTGTAGAAGCTTACAAGAAAAATATGTTCGCCCTTCTTGGTAAACCAGGATTTGAAGAACTTGGAGCAGAACTTAACGCTCGCTTGTAATTCTCAGATAGGATCAGCTTTGGCTGGTCTTTTTTCTGTTATTAGCACTTCGTCTTTATTTCAATTTTACTAACGGCAGTCAAAGTGCTATAATGTAAGGGATTGTGAATTTAGCGGGTTCTGCTATTTTCAAAAAAGAAAAAACAAATCAGAGATGTTATAACATCTCTTAGAAGAGGTGAATCCAATGGGACGTAAATGGGCTAATATCGTTGCTAAGAAAACTGCTAAAGATGGTGCTAACTCAAAGATTTATGCTAAGTTTGGTGTTGAAATCTATGTAGCTGCTAAACAAGGTGAACCAGATCCAGAGTCAAACTCAGCTTTGAAATTTGTTTTGGAACGTGCTAAACAAGCGCAAGTGCCAAAACATGTTATTGATAAGGCTATTGATAAGGCTAAAGGTAACACAGATGAAACTTTCGTTGAGGGGCGTTATGAGGGATTTGGACCTAACGGTTCTATGATCATTGTAGATACTTTAACTTCAAACGTTAACCGTACAGCTGCCAATGTACGTACTGCATTTGGTAAAAATGGTGGTAATATGGGTGCTTCAGGTTCAGTATCATACATGTTTGATAAAAAAGGTGTCATTGTATTTGCTGGCGAAGACGCAGATGCTATCTTTGAGCAATTGCTTGAAGCAGATGTAGACGTTGAAGATGTAGAAGCAGAAGATGGAACAATCACTGTTTATACAGAACCAACTGACCTTCACAAGGCGTTGGAAGCTCTCCGTGCTAACGGTCAGGAAGAGTTCCAAGTGACAGAACTTGAAATGATTCCACAAACTGAGGTTACTCTTGAAGGTGAAGACCTTGAGACGTTCAAAGGACTTATTGATGCTCTTGAAGCGGATGATGATGTTCAAAAGGTTTATCACAATGTAGCAGATATGTAATCTCATTAAACATTTTCTGTCTTGTAGAAAGTGTTTTTCTGTGGTCTGGTTAAGGATCTGCCTTGTTTGTCCTGACGTAATCTGATATAGTAGAAGCCAAGTGAATTATTGGAGGAACACGAAATATGAATATGATGCTATTGTTGGTCATTTATGCTGTTGCAATTGTTGGTTATGTGGTGTTTAGCCGTCGCCGTCAGGCGAAGGCTCAAGAAGATCGTTTTGCAGGTCTCGCTAAGGGTGCGGAAGTCGAAACAATTGGTGGTTTGATTGCCATTGTTGACGAAATTGATAAAGAAAATAATCGTATCGTCTTGGATGCGGAAGGTGTTTTCTTGACTTTTGACTTGAGCCGTTCAATCATGAAAGTGATCACGCCAGCACCAAGTACAGAAACAGCAGAGACTGTTAAAGAGACAATTGTTGAAGAAGATTCAGCAATTGAGTCTGCTGATGAAAAGTAAGATGTGTATTTTAGGCTAGGTTAAATCCTGGTCTTTTTGCATATTCTAATCTCCTTGGTATTAAATACTGTTCAGAACCCTTTAAAATGTGGTAGAATAAAGGATAAACTATATTTAGAGGATATTTCATGTTTAAATTTAGAAAAAAATCTCATCAAGAGGTTTTAGACAATATTCCTAATCATATCGGTATTATTATGGATGGAAATGGCCGTTGGGCTAAAAAGCGTCTACAACCGCGTGTGATGGGACATAAGGCTGGGATGGATGCCTTGCAAAAGGTAACCATCGAAGCGTCACAACTTGGAGTTAAGGTATTGACAGTCTATGCTTTCTCAACTGAAAACTGGTCACGTCCACAAGATGAAGTTAAATTTATCATGAATTTGCCAGTTGAATTTTTTAACAAGTATGTACCAGAATTAGACAAAAACAATGTTCGCATTTTGACAATCGGAGATAATAGTCGCCTACCTAAGGAAACCTTAGATGCTCTTGAAAAGGCAGTAGAGCAGACGAAACATAATTCCGGTTTGATACTTAATTTTGCATTGAACTACGGTGGTCGTGCGGAGATTGTATCGGCTGTTCAAGCTATTGCTAAAGAGGTTGAAATAGGGAGACTCAGACCTGAAGCTATTGATGAAGACCTCATTGCTAAGCATTTGATGACAGATAAGCTGCCATACCTTTATCGTGATCCAGATTTAATTATCCGTACGAGTGGCGAACTTCGTCTTAGTAATTTCTTGCCTTGGCAATCTGCCTATAGTGAGTTTTACTTCACAGATGTTTTCTGGCCAGACTTTGATCAGCAGGGACTACATCAAGCTATCTCTGACTACAATAAACGTCACCGTCGCTTCGGTGGTGTCTAGAAAGGACCTCTCATGCAAGAACGTTTAATTGGTGGGGGTGTGGCAGCAGCCATTTTCCTCCCATTGCTCTTTATCGGTGGTCTTCCTTTCCAGCTTTTGGTTGGGGCTATGGCCATGATTGCAGTGTCTGAGATGCTTCGGATGAAGCACTTGGAGATGTTCTCTATCGAAGGTGTTTTGTCTATGTTGGCAGCCTTTATTTTAGTAGTGCCCATTGACCATTATTTTAACAGTCTTCCGACAGATGCCAGTGTGACAGGTTTTGCTATTATTTCTTTTTTGATTTTAGCAGGAACTGTACTTAATAGCGACCACTATTCTTTTGATGATGCGGTATATCCAATCACTTCTGCCTTTTATGTTGGTTTTGGTTTCCAAAATCTCATTGCAGCACGTTTGGATAGCTGGGAAAAAGTTTTATTTGCCCTCTTCATTGTTTGGGCGACGGACATTGGTGCCTATCTCTTTGGTCGTCGATTTGGTCAAAAAAAGTTATTGCCAAAAGTATCACCTAATAAAACCATTGAAGGTAGTGTTGGTGGTATCTTATCAGCAATCATTGTAGCACTACTCTTTGGGTTGATTAATCATAATGTCTATGCACCCCATAGTTTCTTCTGGTTGCTTAGCTGTACGATTCTCTTTAGTATCTTCGGTCAATTTGGTGACTTGGTTGAATCAGCTATTAAACGACACTTTGGTGTTAAAGACTCAGGTAACCTTATTCCTGGACACGGTGGCATATTAGACCGTTGTGATAGCTGGATTTTCGTTTTCCCAATCATGCACTTACTAGGACTTTTTTAAGGGTGGTGGTGTCTAAATGAAAGCTATTATTACTTTTTTACTGATTTTCTGTGTGATTGTCGTCTTCCATGAGTTTGGCCATTTCTTCTTTGCCAAACGATCAGGCATTCTGGTGCGTGAATTTGCCATTGGGATGGGTCCTAAAATTTTTGCACACACTGGTAAGGACGGTACCGTTTATACTATTCGTATCCTTCCTTTGGGTGGTTATGTGCGTATGGCTGGTTGGGGTGAAGATACAACTGAGATTAAAACGGGGAGTCCTGCTAGCCTAACGCTTGGAAAAGATGGCAAAGTGAGACGTATCAATCTTTCAGATCGTCAGGTTGACCAGACGGCTTTGCCTATGAACGTTACTGCCTATGATTTGGAAGATAAGTTAACTATTACAGGTCTTGTCCTAGGTGAGACCAAGACCTATGAGGTTGACCATGATGCCACTATCGTTGAGGAAGACGGTACGGAGCTTCGTATTGCTCCTAAGGATGTCCAATATCAAAATGCTAGCATTTGGGGACGTTTAATTACCAATTTTGCTGGTCCTATGAACAACTTTATTCTTGGGGTCTTGGTCTTTATTATCCTTGCCTTTGTTCAAGGTGGTGTTCAAGATACGTCGACCAACCTTATCCAGGTGGCTAATGGTGGTGCTGCCCAGGTGTCAGGTTTGAAAACTGGTGATGCCATCGTGGCCATTAACAAGGACAAGGTTACTGACTGGGACAGCTTGAAAGAAGCATTGAGAGAGAATACCCAAAAATTCTCGAAAGGCGACAGCCTTTCTGTGACGGTTAAGAGAAGTAATGGTCAGGAAGAAACTATTTCTGTTAAACCCCAAGAGAGCCAAGGGAGCTACTTTTTAGGTGTCTCTCCTGTCTTAAAGACAGGTCTTAAAGATAAGATTTTTGGTGGTTTCCAAATGGCTTGGGAAGGTGCGACGGCAATCCTCGCTACGCTCAAAGGGCTCATTACCAACTTTAGCTTGAACAAGCTTGGTGGACCGGTTGCTATGTTCCAGATGTCTGCACAAGCCTCAGAAAGTGGGTTGATTTCCATTCTTGACCTTATGGGAATGCTCTCTATCAACTTAGGAATTTTCAATCTTATTCCAATTCCAGCCCTTGACGGTGGTAAAATTGTTATGAATATTATTGAAGCTATTCGTCGTAAACCACTTAATCAAGAAATTGAAAGCTATATCACACTCGCAGGTGTTGCGGTCATGGTTGTCCTTATGATTGCAGTAACTTGGAATGATATTATGCGTGCTTTCTTTTAATTAGAAACAAAGAAATGAAAGGAAGTCTAAGGAACTTGACCCACGGGCTAGCCTCCTTAGTATGTAAATAATGAAACAAAGTAAAATGTTGATTCCAACACTTCGTGAAATGCCAAGTGATGCTCAAGTTATTAGTCATGCCCTTATGGTACGTGCGGGTTACGTGCGTCAGGTCTCTGCTGGTATTTATGCTTATATGCCATTGGCAAATCGTGCTATCGAGAAATTTAAAACCATCATGCGTGAGGAGTTTGAAAAAATCGGTGCGGTTGAAATGTTGGCGCCAGCGCTTTTGACAGCAGATTTGTGGCGTGAATCTGGTCGTTATGAAACTTATGGTGAAGACCTTTATAAACTAAAAAATCGTGATAACTCTGACTTTATTCTCGGTCCAACTCACGAAGAAACTTTTACAGTCTTGGTTCGTGATGCGGTTAAATCATACAAACAATTGCCACTTAACCTTTATCAAATCCAATCTAAATATCGTGATGAAAAACGTCCTCGTAATGGTCTTCTTCGTACGCGTGAATTTATCATGAAGGATGCTTATAGTTTCCACCAAAACTACGAAGATTTGGATGTAACTTACGAAGACTATCGTAAGGCCTATGAAGCTATCTTTACACGTGCTGGCCTTGAGTTTAAGGCTATCATCGGTGATGGTGGTGCTATGGGCGGTAAGGATTCCCAAGAATTTATGGCTGTCACTCCTGAGCGTACGGACCTTAATCGTTGGGTAGTTCTTGATAAGTCAATTGCTTCATTGGATGAGATTCCAGAAGATGTCATGGAAGAAATCAAGAATGAATTGACATCGTGGTTGGTAGCTGGTGAAGATACGATTGCATATTCTACAGAGTCAAGTTATGCAGCTAACCTTGAGATGGCAACAAACGCCTACACACCAGCGACTAAGGTTGTGACTCAAGAAGAAGTTTCACGAGTTGAAACACCAGGTTGCAAGTCAATTGACGATGTCGCTGCTTTCTTGAATATTCCAGAAGAACAAACGATTAAGACTTTGCTTTTCACTGCTGATGACGAACCAGTAGTGGCTCTTCTTGTTGGTAATGATCAAGTTAACGATGTGAAGTTGAAAAACTACCTTGCAGCTGACTTCCTTAAACCAGCTACAGAAGATGAAGCGCGTCAAGTCTTTGGTGCTAACTTCGGTTCTCTTGGTCCAGTTAATCTTCCTGAAAATGTTCGTATCATTGCAGACCGTAAGGTTCAAGACGTGGCTAATGCTGTTGTTGGAGCCAATGAAGATGGTTATCACTTGACAGGGGTTAACCCAGAGCGTGACTTCAAGGCAGAATACGTGGATATTCGTAAAGTTAAAGAAGGTGAGATTTCGCCAGACGGTCAAGGTGTCCTTCAGTTTGCGCGTGGTATCGAGATTGGTCATATCTTTAAACTTGGTACACGTTACTCTGAAAGTATGGGTGCTAACGTTCTTGACGAAAATGGTCGCGCAGTTCCAATTATCATGGGATGTTACGGTATCGGTGTAAGCCGTATCTTATCAGCTGTTATTGAGCAACATGCACGTCTCTTTGTCAACAAAACACCAAAAGGTCAATACCGTTATGCTTGGGGTATTAATTTCCCTAAAGAATTGGCACCTTATGATGTTCACTTGATTACAGTTAACACAAAGGACGAGGAAGCTAATGCATTGACAGATCGTTTGGAAGCTGCTCTTGCGGCTGAAGGTTACGATGTTTTGATAGATGACCGTAATGAGCGTGTTGGTTCTAAATTCTCTGATAGTGACCTTATCGGGCTTCCAATTCGTGTGACGGTTGGTAAAAAGGCAAGTGAAGGTGTTGTCGAAGTTAAAATCAAGGCAACTGGTGACACTATTGAAGTGAACGCAGATAATTTGATTGAAACACTTGCAATCTTAACAACTGAACAAGATGCTTAATACTAAAAAATCTTTTCTTGCAGAGGCGGGAAGAGATTTTTCTTTTTAAATGACAAAGATTAATTGAGAAAAAGGAGATAAATTCCAATTTGACAGAATTATCTAAATAGTGTAAACTTAAATCTATCTTAACTACGGAGGCATTACATGCTTGACAAATCTACCCACTGGGGAAATCTTAAAGCTTGTTATTACTTTAGTTTCTTTAGATAGGGCGTTTGTGTTTCAAGATACAAGCGTCAATAAGTTTGTATCTATGAAGCTAAAGCATTTTGTGATGGATTAGCCGATTAGATGAAGAGGTCTAACCGGTGACATAAGCTAGCTTGTGCTAGTCAAGATGCAGAGAACCAGTTGGGTCTGTCCTAGCTGGTTTTTCCATGCCGTGGTCTATTTTTAATTTCTCATTCTAAGCTAGAATTGTTCTTTAAACAGCAAGATTTAGCTTACTTTTGACGTGATAAATAAAGTGATTGTATCACTTGGGGATGCTCTTGAAGACTTGAGGATTTTTCATGAGCAATGAAACTGTTGTTTTCCCTGTGCCTCCAATGCTTCAGAAGAACATAAAAGGAAATTGGAAATAGATAAAATAAAAAAAACAGAGGTGTACAAGATGAAGAAATTCTTGGTCAGTATGATGGCTGTTATAACAGCTGCCATCTTGGTTGCATGCTCCAATGCTTCTAACAAAGATTTAGTTCACATCGGTGTTCTCCAATATGTAGAGCATCCTTCCTTGTCAGCGACACGTAAAGGGTTCATTGAAGAACTCAAAGAGGAAGGGTATGTCGATGGTAAGAACATTAAAATCGATTATCAGAATGCACAAGGAGATCAGTCTAACTTGCAGACGATTTCTCAGTCGCTTATTGAAGATAATGATGTCATGTTGGCTATCGCAACCCCAGCAGCTCAGTCATTAAGCAGTTTGACAAAAGGTAAGCCAATTCTCTTTACGGCAGTGACGGATCCTGTCTCAGCTAAGTTGGTTAAGTCTATGGACAATGTTGGTGGAAATGTGACGGGGACAAGTGACATGTCTCCTATCAATAAACAGGTTGAATTGTTGAAAAAGGTCTTTCCAAACACTAAAAAAGTTGGGATTATGTATACGACCAGTGAGCGTAACTCAGAAGTTCAGGTTGAAGAAGCCAAGAAATACTTTAAGGAATCTGGTATTGAAACGGTTATTAAGGGGATTTCATCAACCAACGATATTCAAGATACAGCCAAAAGCTTGATGAGTCAGACCGAAGTCATTTTTATCCCGACTGACAATACCATTGTTAGTGCCATTAATACCTTGGTAGACCTTTCTAAAGAGACTAAAGTTCCTGTTGTTGGTAGTGATGCTGGTAGTGTAGAAAAAGGTGTCCTATTCACTTATGGAACCAACTATGAAGCACTT
>SKDZ01001078.1_pt1 | contig 10852 bp, 10 predicted proteins | sample 4826551 | NCBI WGS metagenome assembly SKDZ01 (sample SAMN11008822, study PRJNA524170) | human gut metagenome | biome: Human fecal sample; material: Feces; isolation source: fecal sample from pouch patient p12, p15 | host: Homo sapiens | place: Israel: Tel-Aviv | collected 2016-02-02 | reverse complement strand
ATCTGATCAAGGTTATCAAGCGGAATGCCTATGGCTTTAGGAACTTTGAAAACTTTAAAAAACGCATTCTCATCGCTTTGAACGTCAAAAAAGAGAAAACCAATTTGGTTCTCTCTAGATGTTAGCTGGCATCAACCCACTACAGTTGACAATGAGCCTGAAAACTTTAAAAAACGGATTTTGATTGCATTGAACATAAAGAAAGAGAGGACGAAGTTCGTCCTCTCTAGGTGTTAGCTTTTCATCTACCCACTACAGTTGACAAAGAGCCTGATTAATTATACCAAAAGCGGTTTGATATAATTCTTGTTTATTCATTGATTTTCCTCCCATTTATCCATTAATTCTTCTAACCCTGCTTCGGATGTTAGCTTTTCAAGATTATTAAATATTTCCTCTTCACTCCAATTCCACCATTGAAGCTTTAGCAAGAATTCAATCTTTTCGTCACTAAAGCGTTTTTTGATAAACTTAGCTGGATTCCCACCATATATTGAATAGGGTTCAACACTTTTTACTACTGTTGAGTTAGCAGCAATAATCGCACCATCTCCAATTTTAACACCTGGCATTATGGTTACATTTTGACCTATCCACACATCATTGCCAATCACTGTGTCACCCTTGAATGGTAACTGCTCTACTGTTGGAGTTGCCTTCTCCCACCCACAGCCAAAGATATTAAAGGGATAAGTTGTAATACCATCCATTCTATGATTTGCTCCATTCATGATAAACCTAACACCCTCTGCAATTGCACAAAACTTGCCTATTATAAGCTTATCCCCCAAGAATTCATAGTGATGCTCTATATTATCATAGAATTCCTCAGGAGAATTTTTGTTATCACTATAATAAGTGTATTCTCCAATTTCTACATTGGGCCGTTTTGGTAGATTGCTTATGAAGCAAACCGTCTTTATATTTTCATTCGGGTAAAGTTTCTTCTTATCTGGTCCTATCATATTTATATACTCCTTTTATCTTTAATTATCTCAATACATCAATTCGTTCCTTATTTGCTCGCTCCATTTATTAATATTCACGATTGCATTTTCCTCCCTTACTTTAAAAAGAAGCCGCCAGCCAGAACAGACTATACTGACCAGCGACTACCTTAAATTTAATATTTCAGATTTATTTTCTTATCACTAATTTCATAAATCATATCAGCCACATTTTCGAGCAACCGTTTATCATGGGTGATAAACACGATAGTTCCGGCATATTCCTTCATTAGTATTTCCAAAGCCTCTAGGCTTGGTATGTCAAGGAAGTAGTTTTCTGCATTTCTGAGAAAAACTCGTACAATCAGGTAATGGTGCCTCTTTAATAAATTTCTTATCTTTACTATTTAAGTAAATCGTTACAGGCTGTTTTTTATCTATGCTACTTTTTCTACCTGCACCTTTTCTATTTCCTCCATGCATGCTCATACCTCCATTCACTAATATAATTATAACATGAGAGCATTGTTTTTTCAAGTAAATAAAATCCCGATTAGGCTTTTTGTTTAGATTTATGATACCGATAATTGAGAATGCGTTCCTATCAATCCAATATCCATCTAGCCTACCCAACCCCACTAATTCATCTAACCTACATACCCGACCCTAAAATTTCCTTAATTTCGGACTTGTTTCCTAAAACAATAAAAATAAGGGTTTCCAAGATTAGTTTCTTATGCAATATAACACTACATTTCTACTAATGCTTGAAAACCCTTATATATCAAGCCTTTAACTACATTTTAATTTTCTACCCTCGACATCAATGCTACGCACTCAACGTGATGGGTATTTGGGAATAAATCGACGGGTTGAACTTTTTGGAGTTTGTAGCCTAACTCTTGGTAGTGTTTGATGTCACGCGCCATGGTAGCTGGGTTACATGAAATGTAGGTGATTTTGTCTGGTTGCATGGCGACGCTTGCTTTGATGAAGTTTTCAATTAAGCCTTTGCGTGGTGGATCCACCAAAATTACGCTTGGTTTAATACCTTCTTTGATCCAAGTTTCCATAGCGTGCTCGGCTGAGTCCGCCACATAATGGGTATTGGTGATGCTATTTAGGGCAGCATTGCGTTTGGCATCGGCGACAGCTTCTTCAATCACTTCGACCCCATAGACAGCTTTGACTTTTTTGGCAAATGAAAGCCCAATGGTTCCAATACCTGAATAGGCATCAATGACAATGTCTTCTGGTGTTAAATCTGAAAAATCAATAGCGGTCTGGTAAAGTTTCTCTGCCATTTCAGTATTAACTTGATAGAAAGAACGTGCTGAAATTTCGTACTGATTACCCAGCATAGTATCTACAATTGTGTCTTTTCCGTCAAGCGTTCTAAATTCCTGACCGAAAATAGCATTGGTGTTTTTGTCATTAATATTTTGAATAATGGATTTCACCGCTGGAAAGGCTGCTACGATTTTAGCGATGATTTGCTCAATACGGAATATTTTAGGGCGTGTTGTAACAAAAACCAGCATCATTTCACCTGAGTAATGACCACGACGAACCACGAGATTGCGAATCAAGCCAGTTTGAGCTTTTTCATCATACGGTTTAATATCAAATTGACGCAGCAAATCACGGGTAAATAAAATCAAGCGATCGATTTCTTTGTTTTGAATGTAAAAATCAGTAATAGGCATCAGATCATGAGAATGTTTGCGGAAAAAGCCAGTTTCTAGCTGACCGTTGACACGACGAACAGGCACTTGGGCCTTATTGCGATAAGCATAAGGATGCGCCATTCCCATAGTTTCTGCGACTTCAACATCTGAAATACCAGCTGTTTTATACAGATTATCCACGACTTGTTTGCGTTTGAATTTGAGTTGCTCTGAGTAAGCCAAATGTCCAAAATCTGCAATTCCTGTTCGCAAATAATCCACATTGACATCTTGATTACGGTAAGGCGAGAGGGTTAGGTATTCTTCAACCTTACCAAATCCAATATTTTTCTTAACTTTCAAGACACGCATCTTGATGGTTTCACCAGGAAGGGCATTTTCAACGAAAAAGACGAAGCCATCAAACTTGGCCACCCCTGCTCCTTCGTGCGATAAATCTGTGATCTCAACCTCTACAATGCTATTTTTTTCTAACATAATATCCTTTCTACTTCCTCAAAAAATAGAGAAACATCACTGTCCCTCTATTATAACATAACGCTATTCACGCAATCCCAATTCTTTTAGTTCTCGTTGATATTTATCAAAATCAATGGCAATGCCTAGACCTCCATACATATCATACTCGTCTGTCCAATCCCCTTCTGCTGGAATGGTGACTTGCTCAATGCCTTTTTGACCGCTGGTGATGACAGACAAGCCTTCCTTGAGGAAAAATGGATAAGAGATATTGGTTGAGGTAAGGGCATAGATTTTACCGATAGCCGCAGACCCTGTAAAAAGTTTGGCGGGGTCCTTGACTTGATTGATAATGGCGGTAATCACTTGTTGTTGACGTTGGGTACGGCCATAGTCCCCATTATCGTCCTTACGAAAACGTGCGTAATTGAGCAAGGTACGACTATCCATGCGTTGTTTACCAACGTTAATGGTTTGGCTAGGAACGCTACCGTCAGGCTGCATATTGAGGTCATCAGGAACTTCGACGGAAGTTACTTCTTGACCATCTACAGTACCAAATTTGGCATCTATTTCAACCCCATTTGGGAATAGCGTGTTGATGGCTTCTGCGAACGTTTCAAAATCAACCATCACGTAATATTTGATGTTGATGCCAAAATTATCCTTCAAGGTTTGGCGCATAAGCTCAGCTCCTTGATTGTGATCTTGCTCACCAATATTAAAGGCGACATTTAGCTTTTGGTCATTAGTGTAATCATTGTAGCTAACACCCGGAATATTAACCAAGATATCACGCATGAAGCTCACTAATTTAATTTTGTCATCGCTATTTCCGATATTCATCACCATAATGGTATCGGTTCTGGCATCAGACGAGCCTTGGGTCACCCGCTGGTCACTTCCCAAAATCAAAATATTGGTGCCGTCAGGACTATTTTCACCGTGAAACGTTTCCGTCACGCCAGGGGTGTAATTGGTATTGCCCTCTGATACATCACGCACTCCCTTGAAAAACATATAAATCATGCCAGCCATGGTTGCCACCACAAGCAAAGCTAGCCATTTCATCAAGCGTTTAAAGAAGTGCCGTTTCTTCTTTTTTGGTCTTTCTCCAGACACATCTGCAAAACGGCAGGCACGTTTGGCTTTTTTAGAACGCTTGGGAGGGGCTTCGTCTGGATATTTGGGAAGTCCTGGTGCGGTCCATTGCTTCTCATCTTCCCAATTCGCATAGTCATCGTAGCCATCATAAGCTTGATCATTAACCTCCTGATAAATAGGACGTGGGTCATGAGGCGCAGCTGGTTGGGTATAATGGGAGGGACTAGAGATGCTCGCTAATTTTTTTTGATAAAGGTAATCAAACTCCTGCTTCTCACGCTCGCTTAAATATTCAAGATTTCGTAACAGGTATTGATACCGCAATTCCTCGTGGCGACTTAAACGATTTTCTACCATTTTATCATACCAGTCCTTCACTTTCTAATCATAAACAATAGACGTCATACATCCCCATAACATTGTAAGTAATACCTAAAACACGCAATTCTTCTAAGGCAAAAGTCACCAAATCATGATTGCTATTATCCACATCAACGATGAAAAAATACTCCCCCAATGCCGTTTTCAAAGGACGGCTTTCAATTTTAGTCAAATCAAGGCCCCGCCAAGCAAAAACAGACAAGGCTTTGTAGAGAGCTCCAGGGAGATTGTCAGGAAGAGTTAATGCCAAGGATATTTTTTGCGTGTCTTTGATCAGATCAAAGACATAAGGTTCATGCCCTAGCACCCAAAAACGCGTGTAATTTTCATCTATTTCCTGAATGTCCTTGCCGATGATTTCCAAATCATATTCTTTAGCTGCTGCCACGGGAGCAATAGCTGCGTAAGGTTTGTCTGGGTGTTCTGCGATAAAACGCGCAGCGTAAGCCGTGCTAGCAGTCACTTCAATTTGTGCATGGGGGTAATGGCTTTTGATGTATTTTTTCCCTTGGGCAATGGCTTGCGGATGTGAGAAGATTTTTCCGACAGGCTTATCCTGTGCCGTTGCTAATAATTGTTGCTTAATGGGTTGAATCACTTCTGCAATGGCACTAATATCCGTTTGATGAAACAAGTAATCTAGGGTTTCATGCACCGAGCCTTCAATCGAATTTTCAACGGGGATAATAGCATAATCCACCAAGCCTTCCTCATAAGATTTAATGACTTCGGTGATATTTGCAAAAGGGATACGGTCAGCTTTTGGAAAGGCTTTGACCGCAACATTGTGTGTAAACGAACCGCTTGGTCCTAGGTAACCAACTTTCATCCGATTTCCTCAATAATGTCTTTGGGCGTTTTACCAGCTACTTCAATAATACGGTTGGCAACTGATTCGTACAAGTCTTGGCGCCCATCAAAAATCGCCTTGAAGTCTTCTTTGCTATTATTGACAAATAGCGGACGCACATTTTTAGTGTCTTTTTGGATACGATTATAGAGCGTGTCAAAATCTGCTTTCAAGTAAATGGTTTCAGGATTTTCTGCCAAAAGTGCTCGGTTAGCCGCACTGGTTACAATGCCACCACCTGTTGCAATCACTCGGTCAGACGCTATCAATTCTGCCAAAACTTGTGATTCAATCTCACGAAAACGGGCTTCGCCTTCTTTTTCAAAAAAATCTGCAATAGGCATTCCGATGCGCTCTACAATCACTGCATCCATATCAACGTAATCCTCATCTAACAAAGAAGAAATGGTTGTTTTGCCTGAGCCCATAAAACCGATAATAATTCTAGCCATGTGTCAGTAACTCCAAATCTTTGAAGAAGCTTGGGTAGCTAGTGTTGATGGCTTCTGAACGGTCCAGTTCGACCTCACCATCTGCTACCAAAAGAGCCGCAATTGCCGTCATCATGCCGATGCGGTGGTCCCCAAAAGTATTGATGCTTGCACCATGAAGCGGCGTTTTGCCTTCGATAATCATACCGTCATCTGTTGGCGTAATATTGGCGCCCATAGCATTCAAGGCATCCGCAACCACTTGAATACGGTCAGTTTCCTTCACTTTCAATTCTTCCGCATCGCGAATCACAGTTCTTCCCTCGGCTTGGGTCGCCAAAAGGGCAATAATTGGCAACTCATCAATCAAACGTGGAATGATTTCGCCACCGATTTCTGTCCCGTGAAGGTCGGAAGTTTCTACCGTGATTGTCGCTGATTTGGCAATATCGTCCACATCTGACAGGCTTAGTTGACCGCCCATAGCTTCAATCACATCAAGAATACCCGTGCGTGTTTCATTGATACCAACGTTTTCAAGCCTTATTTTCGCATTTGGAACAATGAGCCCTGCAACCAACCAAAAGGCTGCTGAGGAAATATCACCTGGCACCACCACTTCTTGTCCAAGCAATTCTTGCCCGCCAGTGATACGGATTTCCTTACCATTGACATCAATTGAGCCACCGAATTGAACAATCATGTCTTCTGTGTGGTTGCGCGTGTGTTCTTTTTCGATGATAACGGATTCACCGTCAGCCTGCAAAGCTGCGAAAATAAGGGCTGATTTGACCTGAGCAGATGCCACAGGCAATTGATAGTGAATTGGTTTCAATTTTTTATTACCATGCATAGTCAATGGTGGCAAATCACGTTCTGTCTGTCCTGAAACCTCAACCCCCATTTGACGAAGGGGAATAGTCACACGGTCCATTGGACGTTTTGACAAACTGTCGTCCCCAAACATCTCAATGCTAAAGTCTTGCCCTGCTAAAACTCCAGAAATCAAGCGAATAGACGTTCCAGAATTGCCCATATCCAAAGATTTTTGAGGTGCCTTTAGCCCGTCAAAACCTACACCTGTAATGGTCACACGGTCACCGTCATCTTGAATGTCAACACCTAAATCACGAAAAGCTTGCATAGTTGATAGAACATCTTCCCCACGTAAAATATCATGAATCGTCGTTTGACCTTTGGCAAGGCTACCAAACATAATCGAGCGATGACTGATTGATTTATCTCCTGGAACTCTCACCGTTCCCTTTAATTGCGATACATTGATTAATAATTTCATGCCGTTCTCCCAAGATACATTTAGATTTATTTTACCAAAAATAGATAAAAATTTGAATGATTGACTAAGTTTCTGTACCTAAAAAGCGCTCAGAAACACATCCGAGCGCAACTAAATACGAGGTGTTCTGATAAGATTAGTTTTTACTGTTGTCATCGTCCATTGACAAGACAGACAAGAAAGCTTCTTGTGGAACTTCCACAGAACCAATCGCCTTCATGCGTTTCTTACCAGCTTTTTGTTTTTCAAGTAATTTCCGTTTACGCGAGACGTCACCACCGTAACATTTTGCCAACACGTTTTTACGAAGAGCTTTGATATCCGAACGGGCCACGATTTTATGACCGATAGCCGCTTGAATTGGCACTTCAAATTGTTGACGTGGAATGATTTTCTTCAATTTTTCGACAATCAATTTACCACGCTCATAGGCAAATTCGTTGTGCACGATAAAGCTAAGGGCATCGACCTTATCACCATTAAGCAAGATATCCATTTTCACCAGTTTTGATTTACGGTAATCTGAAATTTCGTAATCGAAGCTCGCATAGCCACGTGTTGATGATTTCAATTTATCAAAGAAATCAAAAACAATTTCGGCAAGTGGAATATGATAAATGACATTAACCCGATTATCATCAATGTAGTCCATGGTCACAAAATCACCACGTTTGCGCTGAGCCAATTCCATAACAGCTCCAACGAATTCTTGTGGCACCATGATTTGAGCTTTTACATAAGGCTCCTCGATGCTGGCTACTTTGGTTGGTTCTGGGAATTCTGATGGATTTGACACTTCAAGCATATCCCCGTCTGTCGTATTGACATGATAAACAACGGACGGCGCTGTCATAATCAAATCAATGTTAAACTCACGTTCCAAACGTTCTTGAATAACATCCATGTGCAACAAACCAAGGAAACCACAACGGAAACCAAAACCCAGAGCTTGTGAGGTTTCAGGTTCAAATTGAAGACTGGCATCATTTAATTGCAGTTTTTCAAGGGCTTCACGCAAGTCATTGTACTTGTTTGACTCAATTGGATAAAGCCCTGCAAACACCATTGGGTTCATTTGTTTATAGCCATGAAGCGGGTTATCTGCTGGATTATCAGCTAAGGTAATAGTATCCCCAACGCGCGTGTCTGCAACGGTCTTGATAGAAGCCGCGATATAACCAACGTCACCTGTTGCTAGGAAATCACGTCCAATAGCTTTTGGAGTGAAAATACCAACTTCAGTAACGTCAAAGGTTTTTCCGTTTGACATCAATTGAATTTTGTCACCAGGTTTAACCATACCGTTGACAATACGCACCTGCAAAATAACACCACGGTAAGCGTCATAAACCGAGTCAAAAATTAAAGCTTGTAGTGGTGCCTCCACATCTCCTGATGGAGCTGGAACGTATTCCACGATTTGCTCGAGGATTTCCTCAATCCCAATTCCCGCTTTAGCCGATGCCAAAACGGCCTCTGAAGCATCTAATCCAATCACATCTTCAATTTCTTGACGCACACGCTCTGGGTCCGCTGCTGGCAAATCAATTTTGTTGATAACCGGCAAAATTTCCAAATCATTATCAAGAGCTAAGTAAACATTGGCGAGGGTTTGCGCCTCGATACCTTGAGCAGCATCCACAACCAAAATAGCCCCCTCACACGCAGCAAGTGAACGCGATACCTCATAAGAAAAGTCAACGTGTCCTGGCGTGTCAATCAAGTGAAAAATATAAGTTTCGCCATCTTTAGCTGTATAGTTCAACTCAATCGCATTAAGCTTAATCGTGATACCACGCTCACGCTCCAAATCCATGCTATCTAGCAGTTGTGCCTGCATTTCACGACTCGAAACCGTTTCAGTCTTTTCCAAAATACGGTCCGCCAAAGTCGACTTCCCATGGTCAATATGTGCAATAATAGAGAAATTACGAATCTTCTCTTGACGTTTTTTTAATTCTTGAATATCCATTTTAAAATCCTATAATATTAGTCACTGCTCCTATTATACCAAATTACCAAAAACGTCGCCATAGAAAGTTGTTAAGACCTAAAAAGCAAAGCCTATCATGCGACAAACACCCGCATAGAAAATAGCATCACACCTGTTTTTGATTTATTTTCAAGAAAGTAAACGTGGTTATAGTTAGGTGAGTTAGATATCTGAAAACTAGCTATACAAGGAAAAATATTTGACGATAGAGTATTTTAAAATATCATACAAGAAAATAGAGGTTAAGAATCTGTCAACAACACACCGCTTTATTAGCCGATCGATAAATGTGGGAGCTCCGACAGTCCCACCTATCTTATTGATTTGCTGTACTTAGAGTTAAGCTAGGCGCTTTTTAAAACCTTAGCTAAATAAGCGTTTTAAAAGTTTGCAGCTATTTAAATCAATTGCTAAAGCATACACTGTAGTGTTTTGGTTTACGGCTACTTAAATCTTGAGAACACAAAAACTCAGCCCTCATCATTTTTATCACACTATTAATATAGTGTCAATCTCATCCTTCTCTTTCCGTAACAAAGTAATTCCAGTTTTCTTCAAGGCTAGAATTTGGTGTATTGTCAGGATCATAGTAGCGTAGCCAATAAAGAAATTCTTTTGTAATATTGTATGGACCAGTCAGAATAGAGTCTTTAGTTGCCACAATTGGTTTACCATCGGCCATAGTTCCTTCGCGTTCCAATCTATAAACTGAATATACAATTTCTGATCCTGATCTCACTCCTCCTGGTGCCACAATATAGTAGCCACCATCTTTGAAAATAGAAGGATCAGTGCCAAGTCCGACAACATCAGTTAGATAAATAATGTTACTGGATGCTGTATTGGTTTCAGTTTCAGTTACTGCTTCTTCATGATAACCATCGTCACTCCCTGTTTCACTAGTAGAAATTATAGATTGAGAGGTTTCAGTAGTACTAGAAATAGTATCACTAGTAGAAGTTGTAGATTGAGAAGTTTCATCAGTAAATATACCACCTCCGTAATGTGATGGTCGTAGATAAGTGTAAGTCACAAATCCTCCTATAGAGAGAGCAAAAATTGTTAAAGCTATTGCTGTGATTGTCTGCCATTTTTTCATGATATCCACGCTTTCTAGCTATATACTATGCGTTCGACAGTGAATGATAAAAGATATAAATGTTTTTCTGTATTTTTTATAAACATCATCGCTGTATCACAATACTTGAAATCAATAGCGTACCTAGTTGGTTAATTACCGCTTGTGCATAACACAAACAACGATGCTGTTTGATACTGATGAAGTTTTACAGCTACTTAAAAATTGCAACCCCAATTGCCAATTATTTTTGTTTACCTTTCAAATATAATCGTAGTTCATCTCCTTCTTTTTTACACAATAGCTATTGCCAAGAACATCTATACGTATTTTGTAGATAGAAAGATTTGGTTTGTTTAAACTTTTTAAACAGGCTCTATAATTTCTGTAGTGGGTAAATCCACTGTAGAGATTATGGAGCCTTTTTTAGTGTAGAAAAAAAGTCCCATATGACCTATAATGAAAAGCGACGAAACTCACATTAGAAAGGGTTCATATGGAACAACTAAATCTTATCACAAATTTTCTCAGAATTAAAGACAAAAATATCACTATCACTGATGAATATGATATGGGAACTCACTTAGAACTCCACGGTTACTTGGATTACACAGCCCCTAAATG
>SKDZ01001075.1_pt1 | contig 10867 bp, 10 predicted proteins | sample 4826551 | NCBI WGS metagenome assembly SKDZ01 (sample SAMN11008822, study PRJNA524170) | human gut metagenome | biome: Human fecal sample; material: Feces; isolation source: fecal sample from pouch patient p12, p15 | host: Homo sapiens | place: Israel: Tel-Aviv | collected 2016-02-02 | reverse complement strand
TTGCGCAGATGTTCCAGGATGTGACGGGAAAGCGAGTAAGGCAGGGAAGAAAGTGGTTTTTCAATTGCCTCAATGGCATCAGACGGATTCATACATGTATTCCCGGTGAAAAAAGACAAAACCCCGCACACAGGAAAGGAGGCGGGGGATTCACGGAGATAATATATGTCTGAAATTATTTAGGATGTGCCAGACATACAGCAAAGGAGAGAAGTATTCGGCCACGCCTCCCTGCCATGAATAACCCGGAGTCCACCGACTTACTTACGGGCTACCTGAGCCACGCGTTTGCTGTAGAATAGCCCCTGATGATTCATACCTGAACCAGGAAAACGAATTAAAAATGACAGGCATTCAATAACGAGCAGGGCTGCAACACCAGGTAGGGCAAATGGTCAATGATGTCAGAGGGTCTGTCGACGGATAAGATTTTAAACAGTACATTTTGGGCGCACTTTTCTACCGTTTTATCAGCGAAAAATTTTCCAGCCATATGGAATATTGTCGATCAAGATGTTGTAAAAATATCCAGAAAAAATATTTCAAAGGCATGAAAGAACTTGCTGACAAGAAGTTTATTGCAGAGACCATGATACAGAACTATTACTTTATTAACCCAGGCTATATGTTTAATGGTCATCGCTTGACCTATATGAAGACCTATTACCTGAAGGATAAAAACGAATAAATAATAATAGAGAGATTCCTGTGAAGTAATTTCATATTAATTATCAAATGGTAACTAACTATTTAATAATACATGGCGAATGGACTGTTTTAATTAATATATTAGCTCAGACTTAACCTGAGACAGCTATGACACAAAAGCCAGAGCTATTTTGATGGTTTGGGTTTGCTCTGCCCTAAGAGCAGGTATGATGGGTAACAGTCTGGTCCTCTACTACTGTGCTTACACCACAACATTTACGTTGTGTGTTAACATGTAGCGATTTACTGACTCTTTTGAGTGGTACCGTTATGTCTCAAATGCCCCTCTATTTTCTTAATACCCAAAAGAAACTCACTGCTCACTATGAATGGCTTCAAATCAACCTGACTGATACCTACGAACTAGTTAAAAGGTTAATGCCGATTCCTTCACTGGACGTGGTGGTTAAAGTAGGGAAACTTGTCCTCCCGGAGAAAGGGCATCTTGGTTTTTACCCTGAAGCTGGAGTTGTCTATAGAACAGTAGCTCCAGAAAATCCATAATTTTGCAAAAATTATGCGCACTCCATTGCTCGAATGTTTGCACATGAACTGCATCGTGCTGTTAGATGGGCCGAGATACGGCTCAACTTTAGGAGAAGTCATAGTCTCTGAAGGACTTGCAGGGCACTTTTCGCTTGAGCTTTTTGCTGGTGAACCAGACCCCAGAGAAAAACTCACATCAGATATTGTTCAACCGTACAGGCTGCATTTGCTTGAAAACTGGTATAATACTGATTACGATTGTAACGCTTGGTTTTTCGGAACCGGGGACTTGCCAAGATGGCTGGAATATACCAAAGGTTTTAAACTGATTTCCAGATACCTCGTACATTCCCACATTTAAAGGCTTCAATGCTGGCGAATATAAACACTGAGGAGTTAAAGACATTTATTTAAAGAGCACAGCCATTTTCCAGAACTATGACTGTGATCATGGGCAAAACCCAAATGGCCCACTCATGGCGGCCTATCAGAGTTAATGGCTTTCAGTTTGCGGAAACTGCCTACTTGAATCCACATGTACCCTATTTCATATCATTAATGTATATAATATGACATTTAGATACTATCTCAGACATTGTTTATGGGGCTTAGTCGGTTGTGGCTCTTTGGTTTACAACATTTTGACTGATTTAAAGGATGGAAAGATATTTCCTTCTTATGTTCCTTATATACCTTATGTTGCTGCATACCTTGCTATTGGTGCTGTAGCATACCCGTTTGCATATTATGCTTTAGAAATATCAGCGCAAAAGATAATATCAAAGAAATCCTGGGATAGATTTTTTAGTGATACTGGATCATCAAGGAATTTATTCTTATTCGTATTAATGTTTTGTATATTATTTATCGTACCTCTACTCGCATTATATTTTTGCATATCAAAAAAACATAATGAATTACAAACCTAAAATTACATTTAATTATGCTCCCTAAAAACAGTTTAAGTTATTATCAATAAATTTAGCAATCTTCTTAATACCTATTTTTACATACCCGAAGCTAAAAATCTAGGTTCAGCTAAGTATAACTCTATTGGACGGTAAACCTGAACGGGCTGGCAACGGGGACAATGAAGGTTAACTGTGACCATGGAAGAACCTTAAAAGCAACTATTATACCCCTAATTCAACTAATTGGAGGTATTACCATCTATTGATACTGATAATTCTAAAAAGGCATGGACAGCTCAGGGCCAAACTCCGAAAACAACAATAGCTGCTATCGAATCTGTTAAAACATTGGTAAATTTTGCATAATTATAAATGCAATGTGTTTAACGCCCTGAAATAAAACAATTGATGCATCTATTCTTTAAGTTAATAAGGTCAGAAAAATTTCAACTTATTCATTTAATAATTTCCCGTTTAGAGTGTAAGTACAGCACTTACATAATTATTGGTATGCCTGATGCCTTTAAATCTGGAGAAAACATTTCAAGTAACCATTCTCATCAACATACAGCCCATTGTAATAACTGGATTTGCCGCACCGAACAAAATTTCTTTGGTCTGTTTCGTGTAGAGCAACTAGCAAGAAGGTTGGATCAGGCAGATCGAGTCGTAGAATCGCTTTACTATAAACTTAATCCGATTTTTCACCTGTTTTTCTTAGTAGAAACATGAATAATGGTGAATAATCAAGCCCATAGTTTATTTTACCTGACATAGGTAAAATGTATGGATGCTCAGAATTAACTCTTTTATTCTTACTCCGCCCCCAATGATATTCTCCACCATGTAAGTGTGGGACATTATAATTAATTAAATTTACAGGGCAATATCAGCTTTTTCACACTTGTTTTTCCTGTAATTGCTCATAACTATTTATCTACACTTATGTTAATTTTTTATTCGTTAGACTTGGGTATTTGATATTTCAGGTCGATTTCAGGTGCATCAACTAGTTGCCTACCGGATCGAACCATCAAATAGCATGCAATCTCTTCAACACTCAGTTCAACATCTAACATATCTGGATCCTGAAACCATTCATCGGGCCAGAATATAAGATCAGATGGATTTCCATGAAAATTCTTTTCAAGCAACAAAAGAGCAAAATTTTTTCCGATTCGTTTGACTTTGGATCACATACACAGCTTATCGTTTGAACCAGTTCCTCCCAAGTAAAATCCTCGTAGAACTTTTCCAAATTAAAAGCTATTCGTGTAAATTCATTTGCATTTGTCCAAGAGGAATAATCTCTAAAATCTGAAAACTCACATGGACATACTACCTGACTGTTCCAGTCATCGATCATGTCCTTTAAAAAAGCATCTTCTTCACTTGCTCCACTATCAATAGCTGCAAGTATCTCTTTAGCTTTCTGTGCTAATTCTCTTATTTTTTTGCTGCTGACTTTTACGGGGCTCATACGTTCAGGGATTGCCATTAATTCACAACCTCATATAATAAATATTATAATATCTATTTGTCTAATAACTCTTTTAACCGTTCACAACCTTTCTTAAGCCCATTATTACATGACCGCTCATAGTAATGTCTTGCTTGTTTCAGGTCTATGCTTTCACCCTGACCCAGCTCATTCATAACGCCAAGTTCGAACTGCGCCTGCGCATCATTTTGTGAGGCTGCCTTTTCATACCAAGCCTTTGCCTGTTGATAGTTCTGACTCACACCTTCACCATTTTCGTATATTACACCGAGATTATATTGAGCATCGACATGACCTTTCTCTGCCGCTTTTTCAAACCAGTATTTCGCCTGTCGATAGCTCTGAGTCACACCCTGACCGTAGTAATAAATCTGACCTAAATTATATTGGGCATTCAGCTGATTTTGAGATGCGGCTTTTTCAAACCATTCTCTGGCTTGCCGAAAGTTTTGTTTAACACCCTCACCTTTGTAATAGAGCATACCAAGATTAAACTGAGCATTGGCGAAATTTTGTTCTGCTGCCTTCTCATACCAGTCTTTTGCCTGCTGATAGTCCTGCTCTACACCATTAGCATTGGCATACAGAATTCCAAGAGCGAACTGCGCATCAGGACTATTTTGAGCTGCAGCCTTTTCATACCAGCTTTTGGCCTGTCGATAATCCTGTTCAACACCATTACCCTTTGCGTATAGAACAGCGAGATTGACCTGAGCACGCTCATCATTTTGAGCAGCCGCTTTTTCATACCACATCTTTGCATGCTGGTAGTCTTGGCTTACCCCGAGACCATCGTCATACATCTCCCCAAGCAAAAATTGCGCATCAACATCATTTTGCGCAGCCGCCTTTTCATACCATAATTTTGATTGCTGATAATCCTGATTTACCCCGAGACCATTTGCATACATCACACCGAGTTTGGCCTGCGCACGCGGATCATTTTGGTCAGCGGCTTTTTCATACCAAATCTTTGCCTGCTGATAATCAACATCCAGAATTTCTCCATACAAATACATGAGCCCCAAAGCATACTGAGCTTCTACATCTCCGTTTTCACCTGCTGATTTCAACCTAGAAAGCGTAGAATCCCTGTCACTAATAGCAATGTAAAAAATCGCAAAAAGTATAATAAATCCTACTATTAGCCAATATTTTATTTTTCCCATCTCACCCCCAGTCCATTTAAAAAGTATATAGCCTCTACAAAGATCTTTACTCCAGACTGTCCCAGTCTGGAAGATTGTTAACTACCTTTCGACACTAATGGTACACAGCCATGAGAACACCAAAGCAAATGCCTGCGACTATGCTTGAGACAAATGCAACGCCCGGTTGCATACCACTGTCTTTCCATGAAGAAAACCACATACAAATCCCCACAACGTACCAAACCATACCCCATCAGCAAGGTTATTTCCAGAACGAGGCAAACGGTAGCGGTTGCATCCCGATGATCATTTTTGATCCTGTCTATCGGTGATTTTACTATCTGGGAAGAGGCAATAACCTAGCATTTTATATTCATCGCTGTGAGTTGATGATATAGCCCAAAACCACAGGGGCCAGCTTCATAGCAGGAAAGAATGTTTCCGTAAAGTCCCTGCAATTTCTGAAATAATCGACGTACAGACTGGGCTTCGTTGTTAATCGTACCATACCATAATAACGAACCTTGCCAAGCCGTTCAGATGCAACAATAGCAACTGCTAGGGGGCTTTATGCACATCCAGCCCGACGTAAGCCGCAATATTTTCCGAATGCATGATGACCTCCTCTGGAATATCCCACCAATGCTATAGTGAGTATATAAAGGTCATATCATCTACATGTTCTTCGGCAACGATCACGGTGGAGAGCGTAGTGCGCTGCTGTACGGGCTGATCGGCGCCTGCCGACTGAACGGTATCGATCCGGAAGCGTATCTGCGCCATATCCTCAACGTCCTGCCGGAATGGCCTTCTAACCGTGTTGATGAACTCCTGCCATGGAACGTCGTACTCACCCAATAAATAAACGTCAATACGGCGCTCCGTGAACGTTTACCCAAATCATGATCGATTCGAATGCCAAACTACGATCGATTCATATGCCATATTTGCAATATCGCGTTAATCATCAGTTCAGCCGGGATATATTAACGGGCCAGGGATCCGCGAAAACGCCACCTGATTGCCACCAGACAATTTCTTCTTCAGAAAGAAAACAGTTAATTAAGGCGGAGGTAAAATCATGGACTTCATCAGAACGCCCTATAATCGTTAAATGGCATCTCCTGTCTCCAAACCGCCCCATAGTTTTATTGACTTTTTTCTGCAAAACAGAGCGCTCTTCGTGGGTCAGGTGATTATCAGGGTCTGCCAATACACCGGAATTCCAGTAGCTGATAAACTCCAGATTGATACTTCCTGCGGCCTGGTTCCAGAGCAGAGCCATGTCAGGTCTTCCTGGTAGCCAGAAAAAGCCTTTGCTACGATAAATACCCATTCCCATAAAATAATGATAGGTTTCCCATAATCTTTGTGGGTGGAATGGCCTGTCATCTTTAATCACTCGCGAAATTATTTCGCCATTTTGGGCTGAAATTTTTGCTTCTTCTACTGTGATTGTGTCTTCCAGTTCTCTGATAAGTAATCCGACCCGGTTAAAATCGTAATCCGGAAGGGTTAGTAATTCTGCTAGTTTAAGGTTCCCCCATGACACAGCTATCACATTTACGTAAGGATTCAGAGGATGGATTGCTTTCGCCACATCGGTGACAATGTCGAATGACAGTCGATCCTTTTTGGTTAACAGCAAAGTGCTACAAAACATGATTTGCTCAGCCAGTAAATTCTCTATTCTGCGCTTGCCATGGAAAAGATTCTCCTGAAATGCAGGTATCAGTGCTTTCCCTCCGTTATAGTCATCATTGAGCATAACGGTATCGACAAGTGATAAAAGTGATTTTAGCTGTAATCGCTCATGAGTCTGCAGATACTTAATTAATGGCAGTGGGTGGCTACCTCCGGATGTTTCGACAAATATAACGTCAGGCAAATAATGCCTGAGCATATTTTTAATTGCCTTGTCGACCGTCTTAATCCCACTCTGGCTGCTGATACTATCAGATGTGATACTCACGAAATTATTGTTCGCAATATTAACGATTTCTGTATTTGCAATAAGTACACCATCAACATCCAGATCGCTCATATCATTGACAATGACAGATACAGCTAAGTGATTCCTGTTTGCCTGTGTGAGCAGGTTTTTCATAAGAGTGGTTTTTCCTGCGCCAAGGAAACCATTGATAATGATTACTGGGATCCTGTTCATATTTACTGGACACCTGTGAGTTAAAGTGATACCTAAGATGACGGGGAACTGACTCCATGCCAAGAATATTATTCCTGCATATCAGTGATATTACAGACAAGTACATAGGGACAACGAGAATGCTCTGGTATAAAAACTGGAGCTACCAATGTATTAGGTAAGATACATCAACAAAATAATTATGAGTTTTTTTACATGGATGTCAGTAGGCTATTTCCGGTTGATATACCCTGCCCGTAAAATACAGGGCAGGAATAGTATCATTAATTTCGGGAGAAGCTTAAGGTTGCCACATCGACAGTTTCATCACACAGGCTTTTGTCCTGAAAACTTTTCTTATTTTGGACTTTCGCCAGCCACTGTCCGATATGAAGAGAAGGTACTGTGACGATACCATCCTCATTAGTTACAAAGGTGAGTTCTGCTTTATGAACAGGATGTTTGTGCTCAACTGCATGAGTATGACGGGATGATGTCAGATAACTGACCGAGTCAAGCTCCATGATAGCTCCGGCGAGCGGGGACGTTTTATACAGAACTTTCAGCTTCACATTTTCACTGAAACGACTTATATCGGATAACGGAATGATTTCAAGCTCATGCCCTGTTGGAGACTGATAGAGTTGTGCTGGCATCTGCTGTTCACCAAGAATAAAAGATTTTGCATATTTAGTGACAAATTCACAGTAAGCCACATCATTTCTGCCCTCCCGGCTGACCGGTTTCCATCCTGACGAGGTTCTCGACCAGTATCCTGGTTTCATATACGTTGACAGAACGTAACCATTATCTTTGCTTGCAGACTCAGTTTTATAGACATAATCCGTGGACGCTGGCTTCAGTGTTATTGTCTCTTTCCCGTTATAAAGCCGGGGATTTTCAAAGAAATCCCTTCTGTCAGGAATTGTCCCCTTTGAGGGGAAATTATGACCATAACCAATCTCTGCGGTAACGTTGTTCTCTGACTGTTTACCTGTAATCCAGACATCATGGGCCAGGACATGCCCCGATGCTGTCAGACAAAGAGCTAAGATATAGCCTGTATTTTTCATCATGATTTATTTCCTGCGAGGTTACCACTGATAACGGGTATAAAGACTGACAGTTCTGCCTGAAAGCGGCACACCTTTGCCATTCATGGCAAGCTTGTTGAAGGCATTATCCAGAGTTACTGACGCCTCAAAGCCTTTAACACTTACAGGCTTATAAGACAGTGAAAAGGAATGTATGGTATAACCAGCCTGATGGGGATCGCCTTTTTTCACATGCGTGGCTGATGCTGAAAGTTCAGCACGCCATCCGGCATAAACGCCTCTATGACCAAAAGGTATGCTGATGTCACTGATAAGTGTGTCAGGATTGCCGGAGCCCAGCCATTCCCTGCTGCTGGCATCCATACTTTCCGTCCGGTTATAAGAAAGCATCCAGTCAACATAATCAGACTGGTAATTACCCTGCATATCCCATCCCCAGATACGGGCCCGGGATACATTATAAGAATAAGAACGCATCCGTTTCATATCCACGCGTGTGGCAATATAGTTTCTGGCATCCGTTCCGAAATATCCGCCTTTTAACTGCAGCCGGTCATTGTCTGTAAGCAGGCCATCCAGTTGAATACCTGCGCCAATCTCACGGGTGATGTTATTTTCTGGTTTCAGATTAAGGTTAGGAACCCAGTAATTGGGTTTACCCTTGCGGTAAAAATGTACATCATCCCTGTACATTTCTGCCATTGTGGGCGCTCGGAATGCAGAGGATATGGAGCCGTACATCATCAGCCAGTCTGTCGGTGAGACTGAAATCGCCGCCCTTGGGGACAGGCGTTCGGCTTTCAGTTCTCCGGCACGGGGATTGAAGCTCTTGTACCGGTCATAGCGGGAACCGACGATAATGTTAACCGGGTAGCTTTTCATTGTCATTTCATCCTGGAAATACAACGATGTAAAGTCAATGTTTCCTTCCGGATATAGTGTGGCAGAGCCTTCTGGCTTCTGCTGCTGACGGTAATATTCAGCGCCATAACTTAACTGATGGGCTCCCGGAAAAATCAGAGTATGACTTCTGTTGACAACATTAACACCGGAGGTTCTGTTGTTTCTCCATTCTGCCGTTTTGTTGTGACCGTTTGTCTTGATAGTGATATCACTGAGATATAACGTTGACTTTACATTGATGAGGCTGTTATCCACAGGAGCGTACTGGTACCAGAACTGTACGTCATTTTGTACTGTTTTTCTGTCACGCAGGCCGCTGTCACCATGTGTCTGAGTGGAATTGCCCGGTTCAGTGGTGTTATTCCGGTAGAGACGCAAGCTGGCACCTGCTTTGTTACTGTCTGTTATACCGACAGAGCCTTTCGCAAACAGGGCTGCAGGTTTTTCCTTGTTAGGTGCGCGCTCACCATCACTTTGATAGATATTACCTCTTTTACGCATAATGACAGAAAGGAGCGCATCTGTTTTTCCAGTTTTACCAAACCAGGTGAGCCCCGAGCCTGTGCTGTGGTCACCACTGGCGATATTTCCCCACAGACTTAAACCGTTTGTCTCTCCGGGGGGAAGAAAATCTGCTGCATCGGCAGTTCTGAAGTCCACTACACCTCCCAGCCCGCCACTGCCGTACAGACTGGAGTTTGGCCCGCGGACAACTTCGATACGTTTGACGAGTGCCGGATCCAGATAAGTGCCACTGCTTTTTGCCATGTCACTGAGTTGGCGAACGCCGTCAACAAGAACAAGTACCCCGCTTTTGTCATAGCCGCGTAAATTAAAGGTCTGCCCATTGGTCCGTCCTGCACCAGTCTGGCTGAGACCGGCAACACCTTTCAGCATGCCGGCCGATGTAACCGCATTCTGACTCCACGGAGTGTCATTCGTGACGACACTGACCATCGACGGCGTTTCAAATACCGTGTTCTGATTTCCTGTCGCGACAATGGTGATTGTATCTTTAGCCATAGAAGAATGACTGGTCGCTGCCTGTAGTCCCACCGGGACTATAATTAATGTACAAATGACAGTTCTGATTACATTCATATACATTCGAAAACATATGTTGGTATTAAAATGTTATAACATAACATTTTATTTATGCAACTCTGATTATGTAGCGTTCAGTGATGAACTGTTAATAATATTCTGTCGATCAGCTAAGTGTCAGCGTATGCGGTAAGCCTGCCCTTGAGTCACTGTTTGGCAACTGCTACATCTAAGGTGACGTTATCCGCTGACATCGATATTCCCGTGGTGAGAGATAACCTAACGCACTATGCGGGTGGTTCTCATTGTAATTCTCGAACGCCTATGCAAGGTTATGCAATGCCGTTATTACATTCGGTTTCGGTATGAACGCAATGTAGTCTTCCTTCATCGTTTTCACTAACCTTTCTGCCATTCCATTACTCTGAGAGCTGCTGATTGCCGTTGTGCAGGGCTCCAGATCCAACTCTCTGGCGAACTGCCGTGTTTCATGCGCTCTATACGCTGAACCGTTATCTGTCAACCACCGGATGGACTGTTCCGGTACTTTATCGCCAAAGAGTTTTTCTATCGCTCCTAACATCACATCCTGCACTGTCGCTTTATTGTAACCTCCCGTATTGGATGCCCAGTCGATAGCTTCACGATCGCAACAGTCCAGGGCGAACGTAACCCGGACTTTTTCGCCATCATCGCAACCGAACTCAAAGCCATCAGAACATCAACGCTGGTCGCTTTCCTTACCGATATTCGGCCTTTATGTTCCCGCTGCAGTCGTGATGGTTTGTCATGTAACAACAGGATATTTTCGCTCATTATCCGGTAAACGCGCTTTGCATTCACTAACGGTAGTCCTTCATTTAGGGACTGCCGCCTGAGTATCGCCCAGAACACGGCTTACCGGGGCTATTCCTTGTCCGAAGGTAACAAGGGCACATGCGCTATCCATTTTCGCGATTGCG
>SKDZ01001074.1_pt1 | contig 10890 bp, 10 predicted proteins | sample 4826551 | NCBI WGS metagenome assembly SKDZ01 (sample SAMN11008822, study PRJNA524170) | human gut metagenome | biome: Human fecal sample; material: Feces; isolation source: fecal sample from pouch patient p12, p15 | host: Homo sapiens | place: Israel: Tel-Aviv | collected 2016-02-02 | reverse complement strand
CACATTTTTTCTTATTTTCTTTATACTGGTGCCAATAATCAAGAGCAGTCTTGCCTTGCTTGAACTTATTGACTACATTATAAATAGTTTGTATAGCACGTCCCATTCGGTTAGCGATTTCAACCGGCTTATTATGTTGAAGATAATATGATTCTATCATTGTCAGTTCGTCTATGGTAAGATGTTTGTAGGTCATTTATGGTTACACTCCTTTGTTTTCTTTCGTCGGAAATACAATTTGAGTGTACCATAAATGCCTTTTTATTTTTCTAACTTAATTTTACAATTCGCGGGTTATAAAAATGAACATTGCATAGTAGAGATTCTTTGATTATACTAATTCAAGGTTATATGAAAAAAGAGAAATGAGATGGATGATTTATGAAACTTTGGATGAAAATCCTTTTAGGCGTCGCTTTAGCTCTGATTGTTGCGTTAGTGTTTGCAGGGAATTATTTTTATAATTATGCTGTTGTGCCTTCTGAGAAAGACTTTTTAGACGAAGATACACCTGGTACAACACAGACATCCAAAGAAACGGATGCACATAAATGGTTTAGTTCAAAAGAAAACCGAAGCGATTGGACCATCACTTCAAAAGACGGTCTGAAATTATCAGCGATTTATCTTCCTGCTGAAACGAAAAGTGAAAAAACAGCTCTTGTGGCTCATGGCTATATGGGAAACGCTGAAACGATGACCAATTACGCAAAGATGTTTCATGATATGGGTTACAATGTCCTTGTTCCTGATGCAAGAGGACATGGAAAAAGCGAAGGGGATTACATTGGATTTGGATGGCCAGAGCGTAAAGACTATGTACAGTGGATAAACAAAGTGCTAGAAAACAATGGAAAATCGCAAGAAATCGTTCTATACGGTGTCAGCATGGGAGCAGCAACAGTTATGATGACTAGCGGAGAAAAACTACCAGATAATGTGAAAGCAATCATTGAAGATTGCGGTTATTCTTCCGTTCATGATGAGCTTGCTTATCAGCTAGACGATATGTTTAGTCTTCCAGCATTTCCGCTTATGCAAGTAACGAGTCTAGTGACAAAAGTCCGTGCTGGCTACTTTTTCGGTGAAGCAAATGCAGTGGAACAATTGAAGAAAAACCAGCGCCCAATGCTCTTTATACATGGAGACGAAGATACATTTGTACCATTTGAAATGTTAGATAAGGTCTATCGTGCAACGAAGGGACCAAAAGAAAAGTATGTTGTAAAAGGAGCCGAGCATGCGGAAGCATACAAGACAGATCCTGAAAAATATCAGCAAGTAGTCCAACAATTTTTAAGCCAATATGTTCATTGAACGAGTTTAAAAGTAGGGGATGAAAAGAAAGAAGCCTTTGACTGGATCCAGTCAAAGGCTTCTTTTATCGATTGATCTATCAAATTACAAGTTAGCGAATTTTTCTAGTAAGCGAATCATTTGGCAAGTAAATCCATACTCATTGTCATACCATGCAACAGTTTTAACAAGTTGGAAATCACCAGCAGTTGTTACTTCTGTTTGCGTTGGGTCAAAGATCGAACCTTGAGTTGTTCCAATGACATCGCTAGAAACGATTTGACGGTCATCATACCCGAATGAAGGATTGTCAACTGTGTGTTTTTTGATTGCTTCGTTTACTTGATCAGCAGTTACTTTTGTTTTCAATACTGAAACCAATTCAGTTAATGAACCATCAACGACTGGAACACGTTGTGCGTGTCCTTGTAATTTTCCTTGTAGCTCAGGGATAACTAAGCCGATTGCTTTCGCAGCACCAGTAGAATGTGGGATAGTATTGTCAGCAGCTGAACGAGCAGCACGCAAATTACCGCCTTTTACAGGTCCATCTAAGAGCATTTGTGTGGAAGTGTAGGCATGAACTGTTGTCATTGTACCAACTTCGATCCCAAATTCATTATTTAAGAAATAAGCCATAGGTGCTAAACAGTTTGTTGTACATGAACCTGCTGAGATGATTTTGTCGTTTTCATCTAATGTATCATCATTGACGTTATAGACGATGGTTTTCATAGCACCAGCTGGGGCAGAAATAACTACTCGTTTGACACCAGCATCTAAATGCGCTTTTGCTTTTTCTTCAGATGTATAAAAACCAGTACATTCTAGTACGATATCTACACCGTTTTCTTTTGCCCAAGGGATTTTGCTTGCGTCGGGTTCTGCATAAACACGAGTTGCTTCGCCATCCACTACGATTGAGTCTTCTGTTGCAGTAACTGTGCCAGGATAAGTACCATGAGTAGAGTCAAATTGCAATAATTGTGCTAACATAGTTGGACTTGTTAAGTCGTTGATTGCTACTACTTCAATATCATCTGAGACTTCTTTGATGCGGCGGAAAGCCAGACGGCCAATACGCCCAAATCCGTTAATACCTACTTTTACTGTCATATCAAAAGTTCCTCCTTTATTAGGGGTGCTGTGAAACGGCATCCTCAATTAATACAATTAATACACTGTTATTCTGCTACGCAAAGAATATTTTGTCAAAAAATTATACTTGGTAGCAGAAAAAAGGTTGGAAACCTTACCAAATGATAAAAAAAGAAGAAGGTAAACAATCTTTTTGCTGAAATGATAGACAAAATCAGATTTCACCGATAAAATAAGTAAGACTTTTGTTTATTGTGGAAATTCAGGCAGTCAAATAAATAAATGAATAATAGGAGGACTTAATTATGTCCATGTTTTTAGATCAAGTAACGATCGATGTGAAAGCTGGCAAGGGCGGAGACGGAATGGTTGCATTTCGTCGCGAAAAATACGTTCCTGACGGCGGACCGGCTGGCGGAGACGGTGGTCGTGGCGGCGATGTCATCTTGATCGTCGATGAAGGGTTACGTACATTGATGGATTTTCGGTTCAATCGCCATTTCAAAGCGCAGCCAGGTGAAAATGGGATGAGTAAAGGGATGCACGGTCGTGGTTCAGAAGATACCTATGTTAAAGTACCACAAGGAACCACTGTCCGAGATGCGGAGACTGGTGCTCTTTTAGGAGATTTAATTGAAAATGGTCAAACACTAGTTGTGGCAAAAGGTGGACGCGGTGGACGAGGGAATATCCGTTTTGCCTCTCCTCGGAATCCTGCACCGGAAATTGCTGAAAACGGTGAACCAGGACAAGAGCGAAAAATCGAACTAGAATTGAAAGTATTGGCAGACGTTGGACTTGTAGGTTTTCCATCTGTCGGGAAATCGACTTTACTATCCGTTATTTCATCTGCTCGTCCAAAAATCGGCGCTTATCATTTCACGACGCTCGTACCTAATCTAGGAATGGTTACTACAAGTGATGGCAGAAGTTTTGCCGCAGCAGACTTGCCAGGCTTGATTGAAGGAGCTTCGCAAGGTGTTGGGCTGGGTACACAATTCCTTCGTCATATCGAAAGAACACGAGTAATTTTACATGTGATCGATATGAGTGGGATGGAAGGACGAGATCCTTATGAAGACTATCTTGCCATCAACAAAGAATTATCTACTTATAACTTACGCTTGCTAGAGCGTCCGCAAATCATCGTGGCAAACAAAATGGATATGCCGGATGCACCGGAAAATCTAGTGAAATTCAAAGAACAGCTGAACAAGGAAAAAGAAGATGAATTTGCTGATGACATCCCAGTATTTCCAATTTCTGGAGTGACTCGACAAGGATTGGACGCGTTATTGAATGCTACAGCAGATTTGTTAGAAGTAACGCCAGAATTCCCATTGTACGAAGAAGAACTGGAAGAAGAAACTGTACACTATGGATTCAATCCAGAAGGTCCTGAGTTCCAAATCGATCGTGATTCAGATGCAACGTGGATCTTATCTGGTGAGAAGATCGAAAAATTATTCCAAATGACGAATTTCGATCATGATGAAACAGTGATGCGTTTTGCTCGTCAATTACGTGGTATGGGTGTGGATGAAGCTCTTCGGGCACGCGGTGCGAAAGATGGCGACCTTGTACGTATCGGTGAGTTTGAATTTGAATTTGTCGAATAGGCAAGCAAATAAAAACAAATACCAAAAAATATAGATTCAGATTTAAGGGAGGTTGTGACAGAAGTGATCAGCTTCAAGAACGCCGTTTATTCGGAAAAAGGAGCTGTGATACGACTTTTGTCACAGCCCTATTTTATTGGAAAAAAAGAGTGCTTTTCTTTTCTTATTTTACAATTAAAGGTAAAATAAATAACAAGAAGGTATGAAAGGGGCGTTTTTAATGAGCAAACGAGTAATCATTTTAAATTTTCAAGTAGAAAGCCAGGCATATCAGGCATTTTCAGAAATCAAAAAGTTACATGCTGTTCGTTCGATTAAAGGAGAACAGATGGCAGTTGTCAGCCATGATCCTAATGGGACACATCAATTCAAAATAGAAGATTTTATCGACTTTACCGGTAATAACAAATCTTCTACGGGTGGATTAATCGGAATGTTGGTTGGTGTATTAGGTGGTCCGCTAGGGATTTTATTAGGATGGTTTGCCGGAGGAATGATCGGTGCGACACAAGATGCCAAAGAAATAAAAGATGCCCAGACCGTGTTCGACTTTGTAGGAAATAAAATCGGTGAAGGAGCTACAGGACTGATCTTGATTGCTGATGAAGAGGACAATCGCCCACTGAATCAATTGGTAATGATGGAATTAGGCGGAGAAATTACTCGCTTGGATTATGAAGATGTCGAAAAAGATGTGCATGATGCGAAAGAAGCTGAAAATCATGCGAAAGAAGCTGCACAAAAGACTTGGAAGGACAAACATCCGCAAACTTCCAACGACAATGAAAGTTCTGGATCTTCAAATTAATAAAAAACAGCAGAGGATCTCAAACGGGTTCGCTGCTGTTTTTATAGTAATTTTCAAAGAAAACGCTATCGCTTTAGAACGTTATTTTTAATTTGAACCCATTCTCGACTTACGGTTGATTATCCCTTCTTTTTACCCTAAAATTAAAGAGGAACTTAAAGAAAGTCAGGTAGATTATGGAATTACAATTTTTAGGAACAGGTGCAGGTGTTCCTGCAAAACATAGAAATGTGACAAGTATAGCATTGAAACTTTTAGACGAGCGCAATGAAGTTTGGTTGTTCGACTGTGGCGAAGGCACGCAAATGCAGATTTTGCGAACGACTATTCGTCCGAGAAAAATCGGTAAAATTTTCATTACACATTTACACGGCGATCATATTTTTGGACTTCCCGGGCTCATCAGCAGCCGGTCATTTCAAGGTGGGGATACGCCATTAGAGATTTACGGGCCAAAAGGGATAGAGGAATACATAAAAGTCTCTTTAGGTATTTCGCAAACGCGTTTAAGTTATCCGCTGAAATTCATTGAGCTAAATGAAACAGCCCCGATTTTTACTGATCAGCAATTTTCTGTTTATACAAAAAAACTAAATCATGGGATCGACAGTTTTGGTTATCGTGTGGTTGAACATGATCATAAAGGAGAATTGCAGGTGGATCGTCTAAAAGAATTAGGTATTCCAGCTGGACCACTGTACGGCAAACTGAAGCAAGGTGAAACGATCCAACTAGAAGATGGGCGGACGATCAATGGAAAAGATTTCGTAGGTCCAGATAAAAAAGGACGAATCGTGACTATTTTAGGCGATACGAGAAAAACACATAATTCCGTTGTGCTTGCGGAAAATAGCGATATTCTGGTACATGAAAGCACATTTAATAAAGATGAAGCAAGAATGGCGCACAACTATTTCCATTCCACGACTCATCAAGCTGCTGAAGTTGCAAAAGAAGCGCAGGCAAAACGGCTGCTACTTACTCATATCAGTGCGAGATATTTAGGAAAAGCAGCTTTAGAGCTTGAAAAAGAAGCACAAGAAGTGTTTGAAAACACGACGATTATGAAAGATTTTGATAGCATTGAGATTCCATTTCGCGAGGAGGAAGAGGCATGAATTTAGAAGATAAAGTTGTTTTAGTAACAGGTAGTTCAGGCGGTCTGGGCGCACAAATCTGTTATGAAGCAGCAAAGCAAGGAGCAATCGTTATAAGTTGCGCACGAAGAATGGCATTTGTAGAAGGTGTCAGAGACGAGTGCAGACGCTTGAGCGGCAAAGAGGCTTATGCTTTCAAGGTAGACGTCAGCAATCCTGAAAGCGTGGACGAATTATATGAAAAGGTGATGGAAGAAGTCGGGCGCGTCGATATTCTGGTAAACAATGCGGGTTTTGGGATTTTCGAAGACTTCCTTACATTCGACCTTGGAAAAGCATACGATATGTTTGAAGTCAACATCTTAGGAATGATGGTTTTGACACAAAAATTTGCGATCGATATGGCAGAAAGAAGACAAGGTCATATCATTAATATCGCCTCTATGGCTGGAAAAATGGCAACTGCAAAATCAACGGTTTATTCTGCCACGAAATTTGCAGTCCTTGGCTTCTCCAACGCTTTGCGATTAGAATTGAAACCACTTGGCGTAGCTGTTACGACAGTGAATCCAGGTCCAATCGAGACAAATTTCTTCGATAAGGCTGATCCAAGCGGAAGCTATTTGGAAAAAGTCGGACAAATCGTTTTAGAACCTGCCAAGTTGGCAAAAATGATCGTCCGCAATATGAGACATCCAAAACGGGAAATCAATCAACCGTTTATTTTAGAAGTTGCATCAAAATTTTATACGCTGTTTCCAACGATTGGTGATTATTTAGCCAGCGGAATTTTTAACAAAAAGTAGGTGAAGGAATTGAAAAAGCAAAGCAATGTGATTCTTGGATTTGTTTTAGTTTTGATTATTGTTCTTTTTGCTGTATTGAACAATAAAAATGTTCCTGTAAGTTTTGGCTTCACTTCCTTTTCTGCGCCATTGATCTTAGTGATCATCGGTTCTGCGCTGATTGGTGCACTGATTGTATTTTTGACTGCTTCGGCAACACTATGGCAGCAAAAAAAGCAAATCAAACAGCTGACTCAGGAAATGTCAGAATATCAAACAGAACTTCAAAAGAAAATTGAAGAAGCAAAAGAAGAACAGCAACGCGAGTTTAGAAACGAACGTGCGGAGTTGGAAGCTGCTTATCAGGCGGAGTTACAAGCGAAAACCGCACAAATCAGTCAATTGAAAGCGCCGGAAGAACAAAAAACTCAATCGCCCAAACAAAGCTTCAATTATTTTGACTAATAGGGATATTTCATAAATGGTCGTACAAAAGATCAGGTCCTGCTGAACATCTGTCTAGCGGATCTGATCTGTTTTTATTCTTTCTTTCTGCTTTTTTTTGCTGATTTCCTTTGCTATAATAACTAAGTTAGGAGTGAGAAAGTGAGACAAGCAAATTTTGATTGGAAGTTAAGCGAGACAGAGCCTTCTGAATCCTTTCTCCAAATGATCCGTGAACTGAAATTATCTCCATTTGTCGGTAAGTTACTGTGGCAAAGAGGTTACCATGAGGAAAAGGATATCAACCGATTTTTACATCCAAAGGAACAAGAATTACATGATCCGTATCTGATACACGATATGGATAAAGCAATCAGCCGAATCCAAGAAGCTGTAATCAGTGGAGAAAAAATCCTCGTTTACGGTGATTATGACGCAGATGGGATCACCAGTGCAACGGTAATGAAAGAAACACTGGAATTACTTGGTGCAGAAGTAGAAGTATTCCTGCCAAATCGATTTGAGCATGGGTATGGACCAAACCAATCGGTATACCAAGAAAAGATCGAAGAAGGAATCCAGTTGATCATCACTGTTGATAACGGGGTAGCAGGAAATGATGCGGTAGCATACGCTCAGCAAGCTGGTGTAGACGTGATCATTACAGATCATCACGAACTACCTGAGAATTTACCAGACGCTTATGCGATTGTTCACCCTCGTCATCCAGCGGGGCACTATCCATTTCCAGATTTGGCAGGAGTCGGAGTAGCATTCAAAGTAGCTTCTGCATTATTGGAAGAACCGCCTGCAGAATTTTTGGATTTAGTAGCGATAGGAACGATCGCCGATTTAGTTTCATTGACTGATGAGAATCGAATCCTTGTTTCATTAGGAATCGATGCCATTCATCATTCAGAACGGATAGGACTTCAGGCGCTATTTGAAGAAAGCGGCGTAAAAATGAGGGACGCAGACGAAACAACGATCGGTTTTTCGATTGCTCCCAGACTAAATGCAATCGGTCGGATGGGCGATCCACGTCCTGCCGTCTCGTTACTTGCGACGTTTGATGAAGAGGAAGCATCCGTTCAAGCAAAAAAATTGAATGAGATCAATGAAGAAAGAAAAGCAATCGTAGAGCAGATAACACAAGAAGCATTAGCGATGGTCAATAAGGAGAATCATATCCATCTATTGGTAAACCGAGGATGGCATGAAGGCGTTTTGGGCATTGTTGCTGGGAAAATAATGAATGAAACGGGTAAACCAACGCTTGTCCTTACTTTAAAAGAAGATGGATCAGCTAAAGGATCTGGACGTAGTATTGAAGCCTTGAATCTTTTTGAAATGCTTGACCAGATGCGAGATTTATTTACTTACTTCGGAGGACATCATGCAGCAGTCGGTTTAACGATGCCAAGTGAAAATGTCACTATACTACAGGAGAAGATGAACCAATATATAGTCGATCATCAAATTGACTTGATGAGAGGGCCTGAGTTGAGAATTGATGAAGTATTGCTGCCAAATGAAGTAACAGTAGAGCGAATTGATGAGCTGAAACTATTGGCGCCATTTGGTACGGATAATCCTTTGCCTCAGTTTTTATTTCGACAAGTCCAAGCAGAAAATATCAAAAGAATCGGAGCAAACCAACAGCATCTGAAATTTGTCCTTTCCGATGCATCGAGTCAGCTTGATGCGGTCGCTTTTGGTTTTGGTACTCAAGAAGAAGAACTGCTGAATAATCAGGTAGATGTGGTAGGAAAGCTTTCGATCAATGAATGGAACGGGCGTAAGAAACCGCAGCTGATGGTATCTGATTTTTCTGTGGGTGGTCTGCAAGTATTTGATTGGCGGGCAAAACGTTTCCGTGAACAGAGCCGAAGGTCGGAAGGTAGCCTTTATTTAGCATTTGATTCTTCGACGTTGAAATTCGTGCCTGAGATTATCCAGGAAGCTGCGATTGTTTTCGAAGGACTAGATTCTGTAAAGGCAATAATTGAAAAAAGAAAACCAAACTCTCTAGTTGTTATGGATTGTCCAGATGATTTAGCGGATCTGAAAGAAGTTTTTCGGTCTTATTCATTCAATCGTGTTTATCTGATGGGGATTTCACCTGATGAGGCCTATTTGAATGGGGTAGGCACAAGAGAACAGTACGCAAAATTGTTTAAATTGATCCATTCTCAAGAACGAATTGATATACGTCATAAAATAAAAGCAATAGCTCAATATTTGCGTATCCCTGAAAAATTATTAATTTTTATGATACAGGTGTTTTTTGAATTGAAATTTGTTACAATAGAGAACGGTGTTTTACAAAAAGTCGCTAGCCCAGAAAGTCATCCTTTGACTGAGAGCAGATTATACCAGCGACGGCTCAATAAAATCAAAGTTGAGGAATTTTTGCTTTTGAGCGATATTCCTACCATAAAGAAATGGTTAACAACCTAGGAGGAAACAAAGAGTGGATTTAAAAGATTATATTGCCAGTATTCCCGACTATCCGTCAAAAGGAATTGTGTTTCGAGATATTTCCCCACTGATGGCAGATGGTGACGCTTATCGGGAAGCTACTAAACAAATCGTAAATTATGCAAAAGAAAAACGAATTGATATGGTAGTTGGGCCAGAAGCCCGTGGATTCATCGTAGGATGTCCTGTTGCTTATGAGTTAGGAGTCGGTTTTGCCCCAGTCCGCAAAAAAGGGAAGTTACCTCGAGAAACCATCGAAGTGACTTATGGATTAGAATATGGAACAGATACATTGACATTGCATAAGGATGCCATTAAACCAGGTCAACGTGTGCTGATTTGTGACGATTTGCTAGCTACTGGAGGAACAATCAAAGCGACGATCGAACTGATCGAACAATTAGGCGGTGTAGTCGTAGGCTGCGCATTTTTGATCGAATTGATGGATCTCCATGGACGCGACAAAATCAAAGGATATGACATCATTACATTAATGGAATATTAAGCAGAAAAAAGAAGCTATTCTTGATGTTATTCTTAAAGAAGCGATTTTAAAGCGACCCTCAAAAGTCAGATTCTCTATCTGACTTTTGAGGGTCGCTATTTTTTTATAAATGGAAACAAGCAAAGACCAGTAGAAGTTTAAAAAATCACTTTTTCCGCAATTTGACTTAATACCGAAAAACTGGCTTTAGAACACCGTTTATTCGAAAAAAAGGATGTGACCGATTTTTGTCACACCCCCGTAAAAGTTTAACTTCTTGTCTTTTGAATAATTAGCAGTCAATCCTTATTATGATTGCCTGGATCTGTAGTAGGGCTCATGATAGAAATGATCTTCATGAATTCTGCGCCGCTCAGATTGACGGTACTTCTTTTCATCCCACAACATGAACCACAAAGTAAATAACGGAACAAACACAAGTAAAGCTGGACGTATGCCGAAATTACCAATAATAATACCTAAAAACAAAACAGTTAATACTAAGCCAAGACGTCTCATTGATTTCATGAATTCTCACCTCTTTAATTTATGCGAACAATTGTTCGTATATTTAGTATACGAATATTTGTTCGGTTTGTAAAGAGGGAAGTGATAAAAATTTGAAAGAAGAAGAACCCGGGCGAAAAAAGAGTGGCTCTTTGTCAATAAGGACTGATGAGTTGTGCAAAATCAAATCTGAGTCAGAATGAACCACATTCTGGCTCAGATTTTTTGTTATCTTACATTGATTAATTGATTGATCAAAAAGATTCTAATT
>SKDZ01001071.1_pt1 | contig 10920 bp, 10 predicted proteins | sample 4826551 | NCBI WGS metagenome assembly SKDZ01 (sample SAMN11008822, study PRJNA524170) | human gut metagenome | biome: Human fecal sample; material: Feces; isolation source: fecal sample from pouch patient p12, p15 | host: Homo sapiens | place: Israel: Tel-Aviv | collected 2016-02-02 | reverse complement strand
GCATCGACGACGCCAGCGCTTCCCCCTGGGGCGGCGGCAAAGGCCCGGGCGATACCGTCTGGATGGGCGTCGTGGATAACAGCGGACTGGCAGTGTCGTTTATTCAGAGTATCTATCACGAGTTCGGCAGCGGCGTGGTACTCCCGGACACCGGGATCGTCTGGCAAAACCGCGGGGCGGCCTTCAGCCTCGACCCGCAGCATCTCCTGGCGCTGGCCCCTGGCAAACAGCCATTCCACACCCTCAACCCTGCCGCCGCGCGCCTGAACGATGGCCGGGTGATGGTCTATGGCTCGATGGGCGGCGACGGTCAGCCGCAAACGCAGGCGGCGCTGTTTACCCGCTATATCCTGCAGGGGGTGCCGTTGCAGGAGAGCATCTCCCGTCCGCGCTGGCTGCTGGGCCGCACCTGGGGCCAGTCCTCCGACTCACTGAAGCTGGAGGGACGCTTTGCCCCCGCCTGTATCGCGCGCCTGCGCGAGCTGGGGCACGACGTAGAAGTGCTGGCCGATTTCAGCGAAGCGATGGGCCACGCCGGGGCCATTGTCCGCCATCCCAACGGTCTGCTTGAAGGGGCGACCGATCCACGCAGCAACGGCGCCGCCGCCGGATACTAAGGAGCAGACTATGACCACACAGCCAGACTGGAGCGAGTATCTGACGCAGATGACTCACCTGTTGGATATGGAGCTGGATGCGCCGCGCCGTGAGGAGCTGGAGCGCCAGTTTGCCCGCATCGCCGCCATGGCGCAGCCGCTGATGGACTATCCCCTCGGGCCGCGCGAGGAGATTGCGGGGGTGTATAAAGCATGACTCTTCAACACTTTACCATTGCCGATCTCCAGCGTGCGCTGCACGATGGCGAACTGAGCGCCCGGGAGATCGCCCGCCAGACGCTGGACGATATCGCCCGCGTGAATCCGCAGATCAACGCCTGGACCGAGGTCACCGCCCAGCGCATGCTGGCGGAGGCCGACAGCATCGACGCCCTGCGCCGGGAAAAGCGCCCCTTGCCGCCGCTGGCAGGGATTCCTTACGCAGTGAAAAATCTGTTTGATGTCGCCGGGCATACCACCCTCGCCGGCGCCGAACTGCTGAGCGACCGGCCGCCGGCAGCCAGCGACAGCTGGGCGGTGCGCCAGCTGCACAGCGCCGGCGCCCTGCTCAGCGGGATGCTCAATATGGACGCCTACGCCTACGGCTTTACCACCGAAAACAGCCACTATGGCGCGACGCGCAACCCGCACGATCTGTCGCGGATCGCCGGCGGTTCTTCCGGCGGTTCGGCCGCGGCGGTGGCGGCCGGGCTGGTTCATTTCAGCCTCGGCAGCGACACCAACGGCTCGATCCGTGTCCCCGCGTCGCTGTGCGGGATCTTTGGCCTGAAACCCACCTTCGGTCGCCTGTCGCGCTCTGGCAGCCATCCGTTTGTCGCCAGTCTGGATCATATTGGTCCTTTTGCACGCCGGGTAGCCGACCTCGCCGCGGTGTATGACGCCCTGCAGGGGCGCGACCCGGCCGATGACTTTCAGGCTGATAAAGCCAGCGAGCGCACCGGCAATCTGCTGGAACGCGGACTGGAGGGGCTGCGCTGCGCGCGGCTGGGGGGCTATTTCACCACCTGGTGCGATGACGACGCCCGGGCGGCCGTGGATCGGGTCGCCCACGCGCTGGGCGCCGACAGCGAGCTGCAGTTCGCGGATGCCGCGCTGGCCCGCTCGGCGGCCTTTATCATCAGCGCCAGCGAAGGCGGCAATCAGAACCTGACGGATCTTCGCCACTCGCCCGAGCGCTTTGAACCTCACTCCCGCGAGCGGCTGCTGGCCGGCGCGATGATCCCCTCCGCGTGGTATCTGCAGGCTCAGCGTTTTCGCCGTCATGCCCGTCAGGCAATGAAATCCCTGTTCAGCCAGGCCGACGTGCTGATCGCCCCGGCCACCCCATGCAGCGCCACGCCAATAGGCGCGGAGGAGATGGTGATTAACGGCCAGCCGCTGCCGGTGCGCGCCAGCATGGGAATGCTGACGCAGCCGATCTCCTTCCTCGGGCTGCCGGTGGTGACCGTGCCCCTGCGTACCGCCAGCGGTAAGCCGATTGGCCTGCAGCTGATTGCCGCGCCGTTTAACGAACAAGCCTGTCTTCGCGCCGCGCGGGCGCTGGAAGCGATGGGCATTACCGATGCCCGAGTGGCGGAGAGTGCAGCATGATCAATCTGGATAATGTAGACCGCCCGGCGATCCTCGCCGAGGTAACGGCGGCGTTTTATCAGTATGAAGAGGCGCTGGTGAGCAATAACATCGAGGCGCTGGATGCGCTGTTCTGGCACGACCCGCGCACCGTACGGCTGGGAGCCGGCGAAAATCTGTATGGCATCGAGGCGATCCGCGCCTTTCGCGCCGCCCGCCCCGCCGCCGGTCTGGCCCGCGATCTGCGCCATACCACCATTACCACCTTTGGCGCGGATATGGCGGTGTGCAGCACCGAGTTCACCCGCGAAGGCAGCGCGCGCCTGGGCCGCCAGCAGCAGACCTGGGTACGCTTCCCCTACGGCTGGCGGATTGTCGCCGCCCAGGTCAGTCTGATGGACTGAGTGGCATAGACTGGAGCGGACCGGGGAATAAGGTATCCGCCGGCCCGCTTCCGGTCCGGTAACACGCTATTTGGAGTCGAAGATCATGGTGTTCATCAGAGCTGCTGAAGCAAAAGATATCCCCTCGCTGCAAACGCTATTTCTGCAGCTGGGCTATCAGACGGAGACGGCGATCTTAGCGCAACGCATCACTGCCCCGCAGAGGATGATGAGTGCGCTGGTGGCGGAAACAGAAAACGCCGTGTGTGGCGTAATCGTTATCAATTTTATTTTACCGGTACATGAGAACCGTTTATGGGCATTAATTTCCGCGCTGGTCATAGAGGAATCGTCACGTGGATCAGGGATAGGCCAGCAGCTTCTCCAGGCCGCAGAGCGCCTCGCCCGTGATAAACAATGCGCTCAGATCGAGCTTTCAAGTAGTGAAAAAAGAATCAGAGCGCATCAATTTTATGAAAATAACGGCTACAAGGAGGTTCGCAAACGCTTCGTTAAACATTTGTCTTAACCGCCTGCGCGCGAGGGCTTTCCCCGGATGACCGTAACTATATTTTGCCCAGCAGGATATTTAACATGCGGCGCAGGGGTTCCGCCGCCCCCCACAATAGCTGATCGCCAACCGTTAACACCGAGTAGACTGGGTCATTATTTAGCGACATTTTCTTGTAGCGGCCAATACCTACCTGCAGCGAACCACTAATAGCAGCCGGGGTCAATTTACTGACACTCTCTTGCTTATTATTGCGGACATAGTTTACCCACGGATGGGAATGGGTGACTAACTCAGCAAATTCTGCTTCGCTGACCTCACGTTTAAGTTTCAGCGTAATCGCCGCGCTGTGACAGCGGATCACCCCGACCCGAATGCATAAACCATTGACCGGGATGGTACCCGGCGCAAGGCCAAGAATTTTATTAGTTTCCGCCTCGCCCTTCCATTCTTCGCGGCTGTTTCCATCGCCCAGATCGCTGTCGATCCACGGAATGATGCTGCCCATGAGGGGGACGCCAAAATTCTCCACCGGCATGCCCGCGCTGTTAATCAACTCACTCACTTTATTTACCAATGGCAGCACGGAACCTGATGATGTCAGTTCATCAGCGGATAAATGCTGACTGATATAAGCGCTTTGTGCGATTAATTCCCGCACCTGTTTGGCGCCCGCCCCGGAGGCAGACTGATAGGTCATCACGCTCAACCATTCGATAAGATCCGCTTTTATCAGCCCGGCCAGCCCCATCAGGCTCAGCGTGATGGAGCAATTGCCGCCGACAAACAGTTTCAATCCCGCTTTTACCGCGCGATCGATATTATCGCGGTTGATCGGGTCGAGAATAATGCAGGCTTTTTCATCCATCCGCAGCGCCGAAGCGGCGTCAATCCAGTAACCTTGCCAGCCATGGTTAATTAACGCAGGATAGATGGCTTTGGTATAATCCCCGCCCTGACAGGTTATAATAATATCCATTTCGGCGAGGGCGCTAAGGGAATTCGCATCTTTCAGCCTGTCGCTTTTACCATTAATAACCGGGCCCGGGGCACCCACACTGGAGGTACTAAAAAAATGCGCTGTAATATCGTCGAAATCATTTTCTTCGATCATGCGTTGCAACAATACTGAGCCCACCATCCCTCGCCAACCAACAATACCCACCTGCTTCATTTCTTTAACCTTTATAAGTTATGAGAATGTTAATTTGAGTGTCGCCATACCTTATATCGTATCCCCCAATAAAGGTCATTACCCAGCACATCGATTTTTATCATTATTAAAATGTTTCATCTGCCATCAGCGATATTTATCTCTTATTACGGTCAAGCAGATATAAGGCGGCGGCGACTGTCCAGTTTTCGGCATTCAAAGGTGAAACGGCGTAGCGAAACGGGAGCAGCTTCTTCTCCGGGTACCATGAAGAGTAACTTGCATTTTGATAGTTACTATGTCAATTTGCTGGCAAAAGCCACCTGGTTACTGGACAGCCCATGAAAAATGAACCGCTTTGCCACGCTCCCTGCCCCATCGCCCGCAGCCTGGGCCGCATCGGCGACAGCTGGAGCATCATGATCCTGCGCGATGCCTTCGCGGGCTTTACCCGCTTTGACGAGTTCCAGAAAAGCAGCAACGTCGCGCCCAATATTCTGTCGCGCCGCCTGAAGGAACTGGTCGATGACGGACTGCTGGAGAAGGTGTGCTACAGCAGCACCCCGCCGCGCTACGAATACCACCTCACGCCGCGCGGCCGCGATTTCCGCATGGTGCTGCTGGCGCTGGCGGAATGGGGTAATCGCCACTTCGCCCCCGAAGGGCGTCAGATGCAGCTGGTGGAAATGGCAACCCAGCGCCACGTGGAGCCAGTCATGGTGGATAAAGCGACAGGGGAAGAGATTATCCCGGGTAAATACGCCATGGTGCCGGGCCCCGCCGCCTCGCCGCTGATGAAATATCGTCATGAATATCTGCTGCGCAAACGCGAAGGCGATAGCGGGCAAAAATTCCAGCCTGAACCTTACAGAGATGCCAGCAATGAATCCGACCAGTAAGAAAAATATTCTTGTCCTGGCGGCCCTGGGGGCTGCCGCCCTGGCGGCAGCGAGCTACGGCGCTTACTGGTGGCATACCGGGCGCGTTATGCAGACCACCGATGATGCCTATGTCGGCGGCGACATTAGCGCCATCTCCAGCAAAGTCTCCGGCTATATCCAGCAGCTGGCGGTGCAGGACAATATGGCGGTGAAAAAAGGTGACCTGTTGATCCGCATTGACGACCGCGATTATCGCGCCGCCCTCGCGAAAGCCGCCGGAGAAGTGGCGGCGCAGCAGGCCGCGCTGGCCGATATCCAGGCTACCCGCCAGCTTCAGCAGGCGACCATTGCCGGCTCTGCGGCCTCGTTACTGGCCGCCACGGCGGCAACCGAAAAACTGGCTAACGACAACCGACGCTATAACGCCCTGGCCGCGTCGAGCGCGATTTCCGCACAGATCCGCGATAACGCCTCCGCCGATTATCGCCGGGCGCACGCCGAGCAGGAGAAGGCCAAAGCGGATAAAACCGTGGCCGAACGTCAGCTGGCGGTGCTGGATGCTCGCCAGCAGCAAATCCTGGCTGCCCTGGCGCAGGCCCAGGCTAACCTCGAGATGGCCAGGCTGAACCTCAGCTATACCGACATTCGCGCGCCGTTCGATGGGGTGATTGGCAACCGCCGCGCGTGGTCCGGCTCCTTCGTCAGCAGCGGTACGCAGCTGCTCTCCCTGGTACCCGCGCACGGCCTGTGGATTGACGCTAACTTCAAGGAAAACCAGCTGGCGCATATGCGTGCCGGCCAGCCGGTGACCATCGTCGCCGATGTGCTGCCGAACCATACCTTTAAGGGGCATGTCGCCAGCCTGGCGCCGGCGACCGGCTCACGCTTCAGCATTCTGCCGGCGGAGAACGCGACCGGGAATTTCACTAAAATCGTGCAGCGGGTGCCGGTCCGCATTGCGCTGGAAGGTGACGGGGCAAAGCTTGACGTCCTGCGCCCGGGACTGTCGGTGATCGTCACCGTGAACGAAAAGAGCCCTCGATGAGCACCGTTCAGGCGCTGTCCGCCCCGCAGGGTCTGTCGATGCCGACGGCGAAGAAGATCTTCGCCTTCGCCAGCATGTGCGTGGGGATGTTTATTGCCCTTATCGACATCCAGATCGTCTCCGCCTCGCTGCGGGATATTGGCGGCGGCCTGTCGGCGGCCGACGATGAAACCGTCTGGGTACAAACCAGCTACCTGATCGCCGAGATCATTATTATCCCGCTTTCCGGCTGGCTGGCCCGGGTCATGTCGACCCGCTGGCTGTTTGCCGCTTCCGCGGCGGGCTTCACGCTGATGAGCCTGCTGTGCGGCTGGGCGTGGAACATCCAGAGTATGATCGCCTTCCGCGCCCTGCAGGGACTGGCGGGCGGGTCGATGATCCCCCTGGTGTTCACCACCGCTTTCGCCTTTTTTCAGGGCAAACAGCGGGTCATCGCCGCGGCGACGATCGGCGGCCTGGCCTCCCTCGCCCCTACGCTGGGTCCAACGGTGGGCGGCTGGATCACCGAAAACTACAACTGGCACTGGCTGTTCTTTATCAACGTTGTTCCGGGGATTTACATCGCGGTGGCAGTGCCGCTGCTGGTAAAAGTAGACAGCGCCGACCCCACTCTGCTGCGCGGCGCCGACTATCTCAGTATTCTGCTGCTGGCCTTGTCCCTCGGCTGCCTGGAATATACCCTCGAAGAAGGTCCGCGCTGGGGCTGGTTTGATGACGCGACCCTGACGACCACCGCCTGGGTCGCCCTGCTCTGCGGCGTGGCCTTTGTTATCCGCACCCTGCGCCATCCGCAGCCGGTGATGGATCTCCGCGCCCTGCAGGATCGAACCTTCAGCCTCGGCTGCTATTTCTCGTTTATGGCCGGCGTCGGCATCTTCGCCACCATCTATTTAACCCCGCTGTATCTGGGGAGCGTGCGCGGTTTCAGTGCGCTGGAGATCGGCCTGGCGGTATTTTCCACCGGTCTGTTCCAGGTCATGTCTATTCCGTTTTATTCGTGGCTCGCCAACCGCGTCGATCTGCGCTGGCTGCTGATGGCCGGGCTGATCGGCTTTGCGGTGTCAATGTACAGCTTTGTTCCGATCACTCACGACTGGGGGGCGGACCAGTTGCTGCTCCCGCAGGCCTTTCGCGGACTGGCGCAGCAGTTTGCCGTCGCGCCAACGGTGACCCTGACGCTGGGCAGCCTGCCGCCCGCGCGCCTGAAGCTGGCCTCCGGGCTGTTTAATCTGATGCGCAACCTCGGGGGCGCCATCGGCATCGCCCTGTGCGGCACGGTGCTTAACGACAGAACCAATCTGCACTATAGCCGCCTGGCGGACCATCTGAATAACGCCAACCTGGCAATGAGCGATTTTGTTCAGCGCAGCGCGGCAAACTTCACCGTCCAGGGGATCTCGCCGGATGCCGCGCAGACGGCGGCGCTGAAAAATCTTTCCGCGCTGGCGCTACGGGAGGCGCGAACCCAGGCATTTTCCGATGCTTTCTACCTCATCATGATGGGTTTTTTACTTGCCGCGCTGCTGGTTCCCTTGATGAAAAAGCCGCCGGCACACTGATACTACAGGAGAGTTAACTATGGGCGTTTCCGTTAAACGCATTGTCGTCACCGGGATGGGGATTGTCAGCCCGCTGGGCTGCGGCGTACAGCACGTCTGGCAGTCGCTGCTGGCAGGAAAGTCAGGGGTCACCCGGCTCAGCGAGCAGCTGGTCGCGGATATTCCCTGCAAAGAGGCCGGCCAGGTGCCGTCCATTGACAGCGATCCGCTGCACGGCTTCGACCCGCTGGCGACCATCCCGGCGAAAGAGCGCAAAAAGATGGATCGCTTTATCGAGTTTGCGCTGGTCGCCGCCCGTGAAGCGCTGGCCCAGGCCGGTTGGTCGCCAGCATCCGAGGCCGCACAGGAACGCACTGCCACGGTGATCGCCACCGGGATCGGCGGGTTCAGCGAGATCGCCAATGCGGTACATACCACCGATGAACGCGGGCCGCGTCGTCTCTCGCCGTTCACTATCCCCTCTTTTCTGGCCAACCTGGCCGCCGGGCATGTGTCTATCGCCCACGGCTTCCGGGGCCCCATCGGCGCGCCGGTCACCGCCTGCGCAGCGGGTGCCCAGGCCATCGGCGATGCAGCGCGGATGATCCGCAGCGGCGAGGCGGATATCGCCCTCTGCGGCGGCGCGGAAGCGGCAATTCATCGCGTTAGCCTGGCCGGGTTTGCCGCGGCAAGGGCGCTGTCCAGCGCCTACAGCGACCAGCCGGAAAGCGCTTCCCGCCCCTTTGACCGTGACCGCGATGGTTTTGTGATGGGAGAAGGCGCGGGGCTTATCGTGATCGAGTCGCTGGAGCACGCGCTGGCGCGCGGCGCCACGCCGCTGGCCGAGCTGGTCGGCTACGGCACCAGCGCAGATGCTTATCACCTGACCGCGGGCCCGGAAGACGGGAACGGCGCACGTCGGGCCATGGAGACCGCAATTCGCCAGGCCGGGGTGACCGTCGACGAGATTGACCATATCAATGCCCACGCCACCTCGACGCAGGTCGGTGATAAAGGTGAGCTGGCGGCGATTAAAACGCTGTTTGGCGCGCATCCGGTCGCCATTACCTCGACGAAATCCGCCACCGGCCATCTGTTAGGCGCGGCCGGCGGGATCGAGGCCATCTTCACCATTCAGGCCCTGCGTGACCAGGTGGTGCCGCCGACGCTGAACCTGCATCACCCCGATGAAGACGCGGCAGGCATGAACCTGGTGGCGCTGCAGGCCCGCCCGCAGAAGATGCGTTATGCGCTGTCGAACGGTTTTGGCTTTGGCGGCGTTAACGCCAGTCTGCTGCTGAAACGCTGGCAATAATCGTCAGCTCCCCTGCGTTACTGGCCGACGGGGGATTTCCACCGTTGCGGCTTTTGCCCTGCTGCTGGAGTAAATCAAGTACAGCGCGATACCCAGGGAGACAATGGCGCCGATTCGGCTCATCGAGAATGGAATCGACGCATTGTCCAGCCAGCCGAAGTTATCGATCAAGGTCAGTTTTGAGCGAAGAACGGACCACACTATCTAAAGAATGATATCGCCTATTATGTTGGGACCGCTCATGTTAAAAAAGGGATAGCTTTTCTTTTCATTGACGATAACGAAGGAATTTTCATGGTTGAGGTTGAGGAAATAAAAAAGAAATATCCCGGCGCAGATGCCTGGCAAATGGGTGACAGTCCGCAACTGGCTAACGAGCTTGCTGACCTGATCAAAAAAGGGATCAAAACGGCCTCTTGCGGATCTTTTGCCTCTTACCAGCAGGAAGAATCCGCCCCGAGAATCGGGAGTTATAACATTATTCTTGATGGTCAGAATGTTCCAGTTTGCGTGATCAGACTGATTTCGATGCAGCTGGTTCGTTTTTGTGATGTCACTGAAGCGTTCGCCCGCAAAGAAGGTGAAGGCGATTTAAGCCTTGAATACTGGAAGAAAGAGCATCAGAGATTTTTCAGCTCTGAAGGTCATTTTTCTGAAGATATGGAGTTGATCGCAGAAGAATTTGAAGTGGTTGAGGTGCTGTAAGGCAAGGTCAACGGGCTGACATTTTATCACTGGCCACTCATAACACTGTTCGCTTCTGGCGCGGAGCGGACAAGCTATCGAGCTAAAGGTACGCAGTGAGCAAGGAGCTCACGGGCCAGCTATAAATGGTAATAAAATGAGAGTAGGACTCTTCTGATTTGTTTAAAAAAACATTTTTACATCCAAGGGCAAAATATTTTTTATGCTATCTTACATGCTCTCTCAATATGCCAGGCTACCTGTGCCTGAAGTTACTCTACGTTCATGGTTAAAACAATGGTTGTCAGAGCAGGAATCGAGGTGTACAGACAGAAGTTTCTCGGCGCGATTTCCCTGGAGAGAAACTGGATTATGTCAGGAATATTTTTTACAACGAAAACTCAAAATTGATGGAAAGCAATTTCTTACTGGCCCCCGTTATCAGGGCGGAAATATTAACAAACCTTTTATTGATATTGTAGGTATGGATTCTGACCTAAATCATACTGCATTAGAACTCATTAGTAAGGAATGGTCACAACTCAGAGCTCAGTATGTCCGCATTCTTGTGCCAGGCCAGTCCTTCCCGCAGGGTATTCCTGACCAGTATATATATGCCACTTCTTTTTCTGAACCCCCTGAATTCAATGATAAATCTCTTACTTTGCAAGTGGCGACATACGAAGATTTTGACTGGTGTTGTCAGGCCCTGGGTGATGCCTATAAGCATACATGGCAGACAGTTCGCGAACTGTCTGCAAGCAATTTGGTAGCAGTTGATGACGAAGAGTTGTGTGACCATATTTCAGAGAGAGAAGTATATATTATCTATGAAAACGATGTTCGCGCCGGGTTGCTAATATGCCAGAAAGGAAACCTCGCTTTTCTGAGAGGATATCGTATTACTGACAAAGTAATACTTCCTGCTTTTCGTGGTCGATCATTGTCGGCCCGAGCGCAACGCCTGCTGTACCGATTATTAACTCATTCCGATTCGGAACTATCTTTGTATATGGGCACAATTATTCCGCAGAATATCCCCTCGATGAAAACTGCAGAAAGAGCGGGACGAACTTGCATCCTAAGTTATCAATTTCTACCCATCTGCAGAACCCACGAGGCTTTGTTGAATAAATCGAACTTTTGCTGAGTTGAAGGATCAGATCACGCATCCTCCCGACAACACAGACCATTCCGTGGCAAAGCAAAAGTTCAGAATCACCA
>SKDZ01001068.1_pt1 | contig 10941 bp, 9 predicted proteins | sample 4826551 | NCBI WGS metagenome assembly SKDZ01 (sample SAMN11008822, study PRJNA524170) | human gut metagenome | biome: Human fecal sample; material: Feces; isolation source: fecal sample from pouch patient p12, p15 | host: Homo sapiens | place: Israel: Tel-Aviv | collected 2016-02-02 | reverse complement strand
TGTTCGGTTGGTAAACTGTAATGCAAGTAGCGTATGCGCTCACGCAACTGGTCCAGAACCTTGACCGAACGCAGCGGTGGTAACGGCGCAGTGGCGGTTTTCATGGCTTGTTATGACTGTTTTTTTGTACAGTCTATGCCTCGGGCATCCAAGCAGCAAGCGCGTTACGCCGTGGGTCGATGTTTGATGTTATGGAGCAGCAACGATGTTACGCAGCAGGGCAGTCGCCCTAAAACAAAGTTGGGCTTCACCAGAGTATCAAGTTGCCGAGCTGGCGATAACCTAAAACATTAAAAAGAGGTTTGAAATGAATGAAGGAAAAAATGAGGTCAGTACTTCAGCTGCTGGCCGGCTACGACCGTGCCCCCTGATGTGCGACGGGCAACAGGCATGCGTGTCACGCGCGCCTGAATGCGGATGGGTGTTGCCATCGACGGCATGTCGAAATGCGCGCGTTGCCTTCGTCGTTAAAGCATTCTTGTCCCGGAAGTTTTGAGTATGTCCGCCACGCTCCACGACACCGCAGCGGATCGTCGGAAGGCCACCCGCCGCGAATGGATCGGCCTGGCCGTGGTCGCCCTGCCGTGCCTGGTCTACGCCATGGACCTCACGGTGCTGAACCTGGCGCTGCCGGTGCTCAGCCGTGAACTGCAGCCCTCCAGCGCCCAGCTTCTCTGGATCCTGGACATCTACGGCTTCTTCGTCGCCGGCTTCCTGATCACCATGGGCACGCTGGGCGACCGCATCGGCCGGCGCCGGCTGTTGTTGATCGGCGCGGCGTTCTTCGCATTCGCCTCGGTGCTCGCGGCGCTGGCCGATACCGCCGCGCTGTTGATCGCGGCGCGCGCCTTGCTCGGCCTGGCCGGCGCCACCATCGCGCCGTCCACCATGGCGCTGGTCCGCAACATGTTCCACGACCCGCGCCAGCGCCAGTTCGCCATCGGCGTGTGGATCGCCGCGTTTTCGCTGGGCAGCGCGATCGGTCCGCTGGTCGGCGGCGTGTTGCTGGAGTTCTTCCACTGGGGCGCCGTGTTCTGGCTCAACGTGCCGGTGATGCTGCTGACGCTGGCGCTCGGCCCTCGCTTCCTGCCCGAGTATCGTGATCCGGACGCGGGGCACCTGGACCTGGCCAGCGTGCTGCTGTCGCTGGCGGCGGTGCTGCTGACGATCTACGGGCTCAAGCAGTTGGCCGAGCATGGAGCGGGCCTCGCCTCGATGGCTGCGCTGCTGGCCGGGCTGGCGGTCGGGGCGCTGTTCCTGCGCCGCCAGGGCCACATCGCCTACCCGCTGCTGGACCTGCGGCTGTTCGCGCACGCGCCGTTCCGCGCGGCGCTGGCGGCGTATGCGCTGGCCGCGCTGGCCATGTTCGGCGTCTACATCTTCATGACGCAGTACCTGCAGCTCGTGCTGGGGCTGTCGCCGCTGCAGGCCGGGCTGGCCACGCTGCCCTGGTCCCTGTGCTTCGTCATCGGTTCGCTGTTGTCGCCGCAGCTCGCGGCGCGCTGGCCGGCGGCGCGCATCCTCGTCGTGGGCCTGTCGGCAGCGGCGTTCGGCTTCGCCGTGCTGGGGCTGGGGCAGGGCCTGTGGTGGCTGGTGCCGGCCACGATCGTCATGGGCCTGGGCCTGGCGCCGGTGTTCACCATCGGCAACGAGATCATCATCACCAGCGCGCCGTCCGAGCGCGCGGGCGCGGCCTCGGCCTTGTCGGAGACGGTGTCCGAATTCAGCGGCGCGCTGGGCATCGCGCTGTTCGGCAGCGTCGGCCTGGTGGTCTACCGGCAGGCGCTGACCAGCGCGGCGCTGCCCGGCCTGCCGGCCGATGCGCTGCAGGCGGCCGGTGCCTCGCTCGGGGGCGCCGTGCACCTGGCCGACACCCTGCCGGCGTGGCAGGGCGCGGCCTTGCTGGCGGCCGCACGCGCGGGCTTCACCGATGCGCTGCAGGCCACGGCCTGGGCCGGCGCGGTGCTGGTGCTGGTGGCCGCTGGGCTGGTGGCGCGCCTGCTGCGCAAGCGCCCAGCGCTCGCATCTGGTTGACCCGCTCGCGTCCGGACCGCGCTGGATTCAGCGCGCTGCTGGCGGGGCGGCTGCAGGTCGCATGGCCTCAGGCGGCTCTTCTGGCTGCGCGAGGTAGACGGTCTGCGTCGGAAACGCGATCTCGGCGCCATGCGACTCGACGATGCGCCCGATGCGCAGCAGCACATCCTGCTTGATCTCGTGGAAGGTGACCCACACCGTGGTCTTGGTGAAGGTGTAGACCATGATGTCCAGCGAGCTCGGCCCGAACGCGTTGAAGTTCACGATCAGCGTCTGCGTGGTGTCGATGCCGTCGTGCGTGGCCAGCATGGCGCGGATGTCGGCGACGATGGGCTCGACCACGCCGAAATCGTTGTAGCGCACGCCGATGGTCTCTTTCAGGCGGCGGTGCGACATGCGCGAGGGGTTGCGTATAGGAAGTTCAAACGCCCTTTTCGGGCAGTCTGCTGGGTAGGCGGCGGTCGCGCAAGCCCCGTTTTGGGCACGGATCGGACGTCTGTGAGTGGGATTTCGGCATCGCGGGGCCACGCAGCGGCGTTGTCAGCAGCCATGCTTCGCTGATTCCCGACAGCGGGCCGAGCGCCGCCCTGCGGATCGTGGCCGCATCGGCTCGGATTCCGGTTTCGCCGTCGGCTGTGCAGCCGGCAGATCGTCACGCGGCTTGCACTGGCGGCGCGCGCGCTGCGGGCCTGTAGTGCGCTTCTTCCCGCGCGCCGTGCTTCTCGAAGTGGGCGAGGATGGCGCGGATGGCGGTGGGTTCCTCGATGCTGGCGACGATCCGCACGGTGCCACCGCAGTGGACGCAGGCGGTGACGTCGATGGAAAAGACCCGCTTGAGCCGTTGCGCCCAGCTCATCGCACGGCGCTTCTCCTCGGGGCTGCGCGGCGCGTCGTGGGCGCTGACGTCCACTGGCGCCGCATCGCCCGCAGGCCGCTTGCCGCGCCCCGAGGGCGTCAGCTGCGCACGCAGGTTTGCATTCGGGGCGAATACGCCGTGGAAGCGGGTGAGATGCGCGCGAGGTGGCGGGACCAGCGCCGCCAGCTTGGCGATGAAATCCACCGGATCCCATTCCACATGCGTGGTGCCATTGCGCCACGGGGTCTTGAGCTGGTAACGCACCCTGCCCTGGAGCGCTATCGACAGCCGCTTCTCGCTGATCGCCGGGCGCGTGATGTAGCGGCACAGCTTTTCCAGCTTGTGGCTTTCGTGTGCTTCGGCCGCCACGCCGGCATGCAGTGAGAAGCCGCCGACCTTGCCGGCTTCGCCCTCCAGCGAACCGGCGTCACCGGGCAGCGTTTGCAGCGTGACGACCTTGCAGCCAGCGTCGCGGCCGGTGGCGATGCGGTAGGTGATCGAACTCATCCGCAGCCCATCCATGCTGTCGTCGCCTGCAGCGCTGTCTGCCAGGAAGGCCGATTCGCCCTCCCCTTCGAGCCAGCCTTTGCGCGTCAGGTGCCGACACACCCGGTGCGCGATGGTAGCTGCCAGCTGGGTCAACTGCGCGGTGGTGGGCGCACGGGCGCGGTGCAGGCGCAGTTCGCGCCGCGGCAGCTCGGTGGCTTCCACGTACACGCCGTCGAGCCACAGCATGTGGAAGTGGATGTTCAGGTTCAGCGCGCTGCCGAAACGCTGGATCAGCGTCACCGCGCCGCACTGGGCGCTGGCGCGGTCGATGCCGGCTTGATCGGCCAACCAGCCGGCGATCACGCGCTGCACGATGCCCAGCACCGGGCCAATGGCTTCTGGCTTGCTGGCGAACAGGAAACGCAAGGGGTACGGAAAGCTCAGCACCCATTGCCGCACAGGCCGCGGGCCGAACACCTCCTCGACCAGGTGCCGCGCACTCTCGGCCATGCGTCGCGCGCCGCAACTCGGGCAGAACCCGCGCTTCTTGCAGGAGAAGGCCACCAGCCTCTCTGCACGGCAGTGCTCGCACACCACCCGCAGGAAGCCGTGCTCGAGTACGCCGCAACGCAGGTAGGCATCGAACGCCTCGCGGACATACCCGGGCAGCGAGCGGCCCTCCGCTTCGATCCGTGCAATGAAGTCCGGGTAGTGCGCCTCTACCAACGCGTACAGCAGCGTGCGCTCGGGCGCGTGGCGCGCGTACCGCGAACCGGTGTGGGCGGACGGCAGTGGCGCGCATCCCGCGGCTTGCCGCCGGGATGTGGCGAGGCGCGGCACGCAGCGCTCCGGTGCGGGGACGGCTGCTCAGTGTTGCGCCTGTGTTCGCACGTTCGTATCGGTGCGTTCTGATCTTCGCGTCAGACATTGCCGCGGCGCGGGCACAACAAAAAGCCCGGCATCGCTGCCGGGCTCCGGCCCCGTCCTTGGGGCCTTGATGTCGGGTCGTTGCCGGGATCGGACCGCGCTGGCGCGGTCCGGTTCCCTGACGACCGGGCCAACCGGATCAGAAATCCATGCCGCCCATGCCGCCCATACCGCCAGCACCCGGCATGGCCGGCTCTTCCTTCTTCGGCACTTCGGCCACGACCACTTCGGTCGTGATCGCAAGGCCGGCGACGGAAGCGGCGTGCTGCAGGGCCGAGCGGGTCACCTTGGTCGGGTCCAGGATGCCCATGGCGATCATGTCGCCGAACTCGCCGGTGGCGGCGTTGTAGCCGTAGCTGCCTTCGCCGGCCTTGACGTATAGGAAATTGAAAAACCAGACGATACCGCTGTCCACGCCTTATGCCACGTGAGCCTTTCTGCTTTTCCCTCCACTCCGGTGGTTTCTCTCTCTGCATGGTCGATTTTTATACCGTAACAGGCTGTTTTTTATACCTGCACCGATTCCCGGGCACACTTAGCCTGTGTCAGGCCGGCATATACCTCAGCAGACTGATATCCCGCGCGTTTTTCTTCAGCCCTGATACATTCAGCCCCGCAATGGCCCGGCGGTATACCATCCGGCCGCCACACAGCACGCATTCGAACGGGTCACGACTCAGGAACTGTTTCACCATTTGTGCATAGCACACTTTCGCCACTGGTTCCGGCTTATCCATCCCCAGAGCACGGTACACCTGCGGCAGCTTCTCTCCACACACCCGGTTGGCAAGGAACCCGAAGTATCTCACCATCTTAAAAAACTTCTCCGGGATGTGCTGTTTCAGCCTCGCGACCAGCTCCCGCTGTGTCAGCGTTTCCGTCGCCGTTTCTCCCGTTTTGTGGTCCAGGTAACGGAAGCTCAGACTCGCTCCTCCGTTGTAATGCGCCAGCCGGGAAGCCGCTATTGGTGGCTTCTTCAGATAACGACCCAGGTAGCGTGCCGTATTCCGCCCTCCGGCTGTCTTCTTCGACATGTACACATGCCAGTATTTTCCGCCGGCTTTCAGCACCAGGCTTCTCCACTGTGATTCCGTCGTGATATGTGACAACGATTCCGGCATCGCCAGACCTTCTGACCACGCTTTCAGAAGCAGCTGCCGCATATTCCACATCCACCGCGAACGCATCGCGTCTTTCAGGAAGCTCAGCTTTTTCCAGTGTCCGTGTTTATTCAGACCTCCGCAGGTCACTGACACATGCACATGCGGATGCCAGTTGAGACGACGGCCATACGTATGGATGGCGCAGAAGATACCGGGTTCCAGACCCCGTTTCCGGGCTGCATACAGCAGATTCTCCACCGCCAGACGGCACACGTCATTCAGCAGCCAGCGGTTGCTTTCGAACACCGGCCACAGCGTGTCCGGCAGGGTGAAGACCAGGTGCACCCAGTCGCAGTCAGGAAGACGATTCAGCTGTGTCGCTATCCACAGGTCTGTGGCCTTTTTTCCGCAGGACGGGCAGGCACGGCTGCCACATGAGTTAGTGACGTATCTGACGTGGGGGCACTCAGGTTTATCGCAGTTGTATTCCTTCACACCCAGTATCCGCGTGCCGCAGGCCAGCATTTTTGTGACAGCCTCAACCTCGATATCGCGCAGGCCGCCCGCATCCAGGAAGGATGTCCAGCACTGGTTGGCTGTGAACAGGCGTTTCAGCGGTCGGGGCTGAAAATCACCACCACTTCGGGTCATCCGCCTTCATCTCCGCTTCAGTTTCGTATAAATCAAAACGACGGCAGGTATGGCAGAACGTGACGTATTCGTACGGTGAATCCGGGTACATTTTGTGGAAGGTTTCCCAGAAACAGACCGTACAGGAGGGATGACCGGCGATAAAGTCTGTAAATACAGACTGATAAGGGTGATTATTGGCCCTGGCGACGGCTTTCAGAACCTCTTTCACCATTCTGGTGTGGACTTTCTGGTGCTCCAGGTTGTGTGACATGGGAACTCATTCTGGATGGTTACTCTGAAAGCTCATATTCTGCCACACCACGATTTGCAGCCGCCAGGCTGCCGTGGTTCATCGTCAGGTATATAGCTGGCAACCGGCTCTCCCTTGTTCTCGCAGTTGGCCAGAACGCAAGGAAGCTCCAGTAACCGGGGAGGAATACTGACTTCACGCAGCCCCATGGTAGTAAAAATGATCCCCCCGGGTCGATGGGCGAGCAGCAGGTCGACAATATCGTCAGGATTATCATCGGTAAACATATTCACCACAAAGCTGTTCCAGCCATACGCCCGCGCGGTTTCTTCAATAGACAGCGTGATTTCTACTGAAAAAGGAGTGGTGACCGTATCCAGCGCAAGCACACCAATCGTTTTGTTCCGGGTGCCAACACGACGAATCTGCTGGGCAGAAAGGTCTGGCACATAATTTAACTGCGTGATCGCCTCCTGCACCCGAGCCAGAGTCTCAGGCTTTACGCGTTTCGGGTCATTCAGCACCCGTGAAACCGTCATGAGCGATACATTGGCCAGTTTGGCCACATCCTTTAAAGACGCCATAGTTTTCCATTATCTGAATGCATACACCCGGTAAGGTGTTGTGAGCAAATGCGAATGCCCTATTCTAGGCACGGACACCCAGGGTTATGCAGACCACTCTGATAAATTTGAGCTAGATCTCAACATTTCAATGTTAACGTTAACTTTTGTGATTAACATCGACAAACAAATCAAAATCGAGTGTCCCCCCAAAATGATAACGTTACCATATTAGCATATCCTTCTTACGAGATTACGTAGATGAAAAAACGGCCTACTCGAAGTTACATGCTGCTCAGCGCTCTGCTGTTCTTTTTCTTTGTGACCTGGTCCTCATCAAGTTCACTGCTCTCAATCTGGCTTCACCAGGAAGTGGGGCTAAAAGCATCGGAAACCGGCATTATTTTTTCAGTATTATCCGTCTCCGCGCTCTTCGCGCAGGTCTGTTATGGCTTTATTCAGGACCGACTTGGTCTGCGCAAACATTTGTTATGGTTTATCACCGCGTTGTTGATCCTCTCCGGCCCGGCTTATCTGCTTTTTAGTTATTTGCTGAGCGTTAATATTCTGCTGGGCAGCGTATTCGGGGGCTTATTTATCGGGCTGACGTTTAATGGGGGTATCGGCGTTCTGGAGTCCTATACCGAGCGCGTCGCGCGTCAAAGTACCTTTGAGTTTGGGCGGGCACGCATGTGGGGGTCTCTGGGCTGGGCAGTTGCCACGTTTTTTGCCGGGTTACTGTTTAATATCAACCCTGACCTTAACTTCCTGGTGGCTTCATGCTCAGGGTTAATCTTCTTCTGCCTCCTGGCCCGATTAAAGGTGGCCGCGCCGGCAAGCATGGAGAAACTCGAAATTGGCGCTAAAAAAGTTTCTCTGGAAGACGCCCTGCGTCTGCTTACTCTGCCGCGCTTCTGGGCACTGATATTCTTCGTGGTCGGAACCTGCATTTACGGCGTATACGATCAGCAATTCCCGGTCTATTTCTCATCACAGTTCCCGACATTACGCGAAGGGAACGAGATGTTTGGCTATTTAAACTCTTTCCAGGTCTTTCTCGAGGCCGCAGGTATGTTTTGTGCGCCGTGGCTGGTTAATCGCATTGGTGCTAAAAATGGTCTGATATTCGCAGGAATGGTGATGGCGCTGCGCATGATTACTTCAGGGCTGGTGGAAGGCCCCCTGCTTATCTCCATTACCAAACTGCTTCACGCGGTCGAACTGCCAATATTGTTAGTCGCCATATTTAAATACAACAGTCTGAATTTCGACAAACGTCTCTCCTCCACCATTTATCTGGTGGGATTTGCCTGCACCAGCTCCGTCATTGGTACCGTATTGTCCCCGCTGGCAGGCTTTAGCTATGAGAGATTTGGCTTCGCCCAATCCTATCTGATCATGGGCATCATGGTGTTCAGCACCACGTTTATTTCCATTTTCCTTTTGCGCTCAACTAAATCCTCATCTGAGCCATCTTTTCTGCAGCAAAAAGCTGTGTAATGTACTGAGAATAAAGACGATGACATCCTTATTAGAACAGGCTGAACAGGTGCTTGAAAAAGCACAATCCGGGATTAATCCGCGCTGGTATCCGCGCTATCACCTCGCCCCTCGCGCAGGCTGGATGAATGATCCTAATGGCCTGGTATGGTTTGACGGCTGGTATCACGCCTTTTATCAACACCATCCCTACTCCCCGAAATGGGGTCCGATGCACTGGGGGCACGCCCGAAGCAAAGATCTGGTGCATTGGGAACATTTGCCCGTCGCGCTAGCGCCGGAAGGCCCGGCGGACAAAGACGGCTGTTTCTCAGGTTCCGCCGTGGTGGACGGCGATACGCTGGCGCTCATCTATACCGGACATAAATTTCACGGCCCGTCGGACACTGACGACAACCTCTACCAGGTGCAGTGTCTGGCGACCAGTCGTGACGGCATCCATTTTGAACGGCACGGCAAGGTGATTGATACACCGCCCGGACTGCATCACTTTCGCGATCCGAAGGTGTGGCGCGAAGGTGAGTTCTGGTACATGGTTGTCGGTTCCCGCGTGGAAAATACCGGTCAGGTGCGCCTGTACCGTTCCACCGATCTCCGCGAATGGCATGACGAAGGTATTTTCGCCGAGGCTGATGAAGGCAAGGGCTTTATGTGGGAATGCCCGGATTTCTTCCCCCTGGGAGAGAAGCGTGTCCTGATGTTCTCGCCGCAGGGCATGGCGGCGGAAGGGTATCACTATCGCAACCTGTTCCAGAGCGGCTATTTACTTGGGGACTGGCAGCCAGGTCAACCGTTCACCCACAGCGGACAATTTACTGAGCTGGACCACGGCCACGACTTTTATGCCCCGCAGAGTTTCCTGACCCCGGATGGCCGACGCATTGTCATCGGGTGGCTGGATATGTGGGAATCATCGATGCCCGAACAGCAGGATGGCTGGGCCGGAATGCTCTCGCTTCCTCGCGAATTAAGCCTTGTCGATGGTCGTGTGAGAATGAAACCTGCTGCCGAAGTGACCGCGCTGCGTGGCAGCTATTATCCCACGCCCGTCCGCTGTCTGAACAATCAGAACGTCCTTGTCGCGGCAAATGCCGACGCGGTCGAAGTTCAGTTGGCATGGGATTTGAGCGCATCGACGGCTGAACAGTTTGGTATCGCGTTGGGCGACGGGTTGAGAATTTACGTCGATGATCAGGCTGGGCGTCTGGTGGTGGAGCGCCGCTATCCGGAATATTCGCTGGAAGGCACTCGCAGTATTCCGCTTCCAGCAGACAGCGTTCTGTCACTGCGAATTTTTATTGACCGCTCATCGGTGGAAGTTTTTGTTAACGATGGTGACGCTTGCTTAAGCAGTCGTATTTATCCGCAGCCGGGCGAGCGTGATATTTCATTGTTTGCAAATCTGGGGAAGGCCTCATTATACGATGCGGGATACTGGTCTTTAGATAAATAATTCTCCGTTCCGACCTGTTTCTTGCAGGGTGAGTTTTTATTTCTGCCAGTCTCTGGCTGGCATGTTATTGTCTGGAATAATGAGAGAGCAAAATGGATGAAAGCGTAATACCTCAAAATTGCATTACCTCGAAAGATAAAAATATATTTGTTCCAGGAAAACAGATGCTGGCATTAATGGTGACATTAGCAGCATTTCCTGCCATTGCTGAAGACGTTACAGGAAACTATCAAAGCTATTTTCAGGATGAATCAGACACCAACGGTACGAGTGTTTCATTAGCCAATCAAGGCAATGAAAAATCATCCCTTAGCGCTTCATCTTCTCCGGTTGCTGCAGGTCAAAAACCTGAACTCACGACCTCGTCAAAGCCAGTGACGTTATCGGCACCAATGGAGAATAAGAAAACTGCAGTAGAAAAACGTCCTAAAGGGGATAACCCTGAAGATGTCAGTCTGTTGCGTTTAAGGCAGGAAGATCCGCCGGTTCACTGGAACAGTATTGGTCGTAACATGGAAGTGGGTAGCTTGCAGGAAATCAGCGGATTTACTCATATTATGCAGCGGGATACTATCCATCGGCCTGCTGAAGTTGGATTAAAAATTCGAAAGTGCACACCTTATATTTCTCTATATACGTATTCCTTTTGGAAAGCGTAGGGTCTCTTTTATTTCAGGGAACGTAAATAATGAAAAAATCGACATTATCTTTAGCCATCGGTTTATTATTGGCATGTAGTACCGGAATGGCAAAAACACAGCATTTAACGCTGGAACAACGCATGGCATTGCTGGAAGAACGCCTGGAAGCGGCAGAAATGCGGGCAGCAAAAGCAGAGAGCCAGGTTAAACAGCTGCAGACACAACAAGCCGCTGAGATCCGCGAAATTAAGGCTGCCCAGGGCAATACGCCGGTAAATGGACAGGCAACGGCGGAATCTGCAAAGAAAAATTCCACCTCACCTAATCTTTTGCTCTCAGGTTATGGCGATTTAAAAATCTACGGCGATGTAGAATTTAATATGGATGCGGAAAGTAATCATGGCCTGCTGGCAATGACCAACGCTGATGTGAATAGCGATCCCACTAATGAACAGTGGAATCTCAATGGTCGTATTCTGTTAGGTTTTGATG